>ERZ836939.44-NODE-44-length-155900-cov-13.529423_pt1 | contig 155900 bp, 148 predicted proteins | sample MGYA00519912_ERZ836939 | MGnify/ENA primary metagenome ERZ836939 (study PRJEB31850, sample SAMEA3708810) | human gut metagenome | biome: human gut; feature: human-associated habitat; material: faeces | place: China | collected 2014 ...
CTTATCAGCGTTATATTTAAAGAAGTTCTGCGCTGCGGTTCCATAGTTTAAGAGTTCCTTCACCAGCTTAATTGTTTCTTCCGGATACTCGTTTGATTTTGACAGGAGCTCGGTGGCATATTCTTTTACACTGTAAGTGTATTCATTTCCACTATTACCATCCACCACCATTTTAGCTTTAACCGTATCTGACATCTGTGCAGCATTTAGCGGACATGCAAACTTATATATAACCTTTCCGTTTTTCTCAACAGGGATTGCATCGTTTACGCTGACCTTATATGGCTGGCTATTATTCACCGTAAACTCCATATATGCGTTGCTGTTTGATTTGATACTTTCAGGAAGCTCCATATAGTAGTTCATATCAATATTATCTTTTAAAGTAAGGCTTCTGCCAACAAGCTTCTCAGAATCTTTTTCTACATTATTGGCGGTAAATGCTTTAATACAGAAATTACCATACACATTCTTATAATTCCAACTGTGGGAATATGCCAACCCTGTACCATAGAAATAATAGCTTGCCTTATTATCACTTGACGCATGATTCTCCCACACCATTTCATTATTATAATTTACATCACCGACCATCGCTGCCTCAAGGTCAATGGCAGGTATATCAGTAGTCACTACAACCGAATAGCTTGTCCCAGGCTTCAGATTAATCGCTGTTTTAAGTGGAATGGTATATACTCCGGCATAGGTTGTCTGCCCTGTAGTAGTAGCAGTCTCCTGCTTTGTTCCGCTGGTTGGCTTTGTCTTATCTTTTAAATCTGTATAAATCTCTATTGTATAATTCACATTCGTTTTAAATGTAATAGACAGGGAAACTGCTTTCAAATCCTCAGAAGATACTCCCTGTTTTGTCTGAGTAGTAAAAACATTGGCCAATTTCCTATAACTTTCTTGACGGGCTACATTTAATCCTCCATCAACCTGATAGTTGTTATCATATCCATCATTAGCAGAAAAATCAAACACCCAAGCCGTATCGGATAAAGAAAACGTTTCATATGACATCCAGAAATAACTCTGATTATAATATGAACCGGTTCCATCTCCCCAACTATTACGAATAAGCCATGCACCATCTTTTTCAGGTTTAACACCATCTCTGAAATTATCTTTAGAATAGTTATCATCCCATCCAACAGCCATTACCGCATGACCTGCTCTGTTATCTGTTTTATCATTATAACTGTTATTTATGTAATGATATCCGGTATCATTATGACTATACATAATTCCCACTGCACCATATTTTTTTATGGCTTTTTTCACATCTGATGCATTTTCCTTGATATTAATCATGTATGTATTTTCCAGATGTGCCTTATCCTTTGAATATGCATATTCATCAGATAAACCTGTATTAAGAAAAGTATCAATAGTGCTTGCTGTATATCCGTTGCTTGCCACCTTACTATATGGTACATCACTCTCGCTTACCGGACCACACCACTGTCCCATTCTGCGTGCCGCCATCAAATAGTTGCCACCACGATTGAGATAACCATACTGAACACTTGTATTATTCATATAGTACTTTGCATAGTCCCCCACTGTTCCACCAAGCGGATCTAGCAGCGAATTATATGTATAATATGCCAGATGCAGTTCACTAAGATCTATATTTTTATCAAACGCACCATCATTAATCAGATCAAACTCTGCAAGGCCTATTGACGAAAATGTCCAGCATGTGCCAAGAGGATTTTGATTACGAACAGACGGATATTTCGCCTTGATATCGCTGACTCCATTTGCCGGATACCTGCTCTCTATAGTTTCATCTGCAGAATATCCCCAATCATCAGAATACGGCACCACCTCATCCGGTTCATACACCGGTGTATTATAATCCAAATCACTCAGAATATATCCACTTGTAATGCTATTTTCTACAATTGGCTGCTGTTCTGCTTCAACACCTTGCCCTGCTGACACCGGTTCTGCTGCCACCGGAACAGCCGCACCTAATATCATAGCCGCACTTAAGACCAATGATAAAAACTTTTTTGTCTTCATTCGACTTCCTCCATTGTATTAACTCCTCTTACGTTTCTTCTTCAAATGTAGGTAAAACCACAACTGACGTCACATTAGTCAATCGGTATAATTGGAAGCTCTATCACTCCGTTATCAGATTTCGGTTCATTATTATTATTCATTTCTGAATTGTTTATTTCAGATTTTTTATCAATCTTATCACCTGTTTTATTTACATCGTCTGAAGTGTTTTCTGATTCATCATTTTTCATTATATCAGTCTCATATGAATTCCTGGAATCATTATTATCGGTGTTTTCTGATGAGCTCTTTGTATCACCAGATTTGTCCTTATCATCGACTACTGTTGCTTTGTCTTTTGAGGAATCTGATGAATTCTTATCCACATTACCAGTCTCAGTATTTTCTGTATCCAATATCATCTCTGTAGCTGATACTGCCTCTGTGGCTATTTCTGAGCTTGTTTTATTTTCAAGCGCTATATTCTTTGCAGACAGTGCTGCAACTGTAATTGCTACGCCAAAAATCAATATCACTATTGTGCTAACCATTTTTTTGTTAAAATTAAATTTCATTTTCTATATCCTAGTATAATAATGGTGTAGTCAATCAAGACTACTTGGTTAATAAGATTCTGTAAATCAGATAACTAAAGAAGGGATTCTTCCTTCATCAGATACTCTTTGCTTGTCCAACTATATGGCAAAAATACTTGTGGCATTCCATCTCTTCTTACACTAATTTCAAAATACTGCCGATAATACTCAATTCCTTCAAGCCCAGCCTTGCTCAAATAATCATCAAATATTCTATTGATATTTGCAAATATTTTCAAAGCCTGCTTACGGTTGTGCACTACAATGCACTCGCTTAAATCATCAATTGAATGCTCTTTAATATACCCATCATTGCATATATATCTATGTTCATTTTTTACCAATTCAGCCAAGCTGCAAGTAGATGACTTTTTAAATTCGAAATAGAAATCTATAGGTTCTGTCTTATAATCGTCAGACGCTGAAAAAGCCTCTAAAAAATTCCACTTTTCATAATTTTCTTTTATATATGCATGCTTTTTAGCAAGCTGAATTTTCTCTCAACTCTCAAAGTCAGGAATTATACTCTAGTACTATATTTTATGCAACAATTTATTTAATTTTTTGATATTCAAACCAATACATTGCATCAAGCAACGTCTTCAATTCAGAGGTTAGCTTTGAACTGCCATATGCTTTTGCAATGTAGTTCATCGGCTGATAGTCCAATATAGTTTCTGTATTTCCATTCGATACTATCGTCCTCATGCCAGAAAAGAAATTTCTGTTTGTACAAGTTACTTCTATATAATACATGTCTTTATCTTTCGAACGACATGGTGTAGCATAGTCTATCATATCTCCGCCCACATACGTTGCAAACGAATAATTTGATATATCTCTGCCGGAATCAAGCTTAAAATAGTGTCTGAGCTTTACATCATCTCCCACCACAAGGCTCGATCCGTAATAGAGTATTCCACTCATTGAAAATTGACGGATACTTGAATTGGCGGCATATTGCTTCAACGTTGCCTGTGGAATTTGTTGTATCGTCTTATCGGCATTCGTAAGGCTTCTGTTGGCTAATGCATATGTCATAAATCCAAAATACTGCTGTGATGCAGCGCCATAATTCAACATCGCTTTTACCACCGGCTTATATGCTGCATATTCTTTTGTATTGTTTGCCAATAAGCTCTTGGCATAATCCTCTACTGATGTTGAAAATGTATCCAGCACTTTTCCACTATTAGAGAGTAACTGTAAATTTACTTTTTCGGTCATCTCAACTGCGCTTATATCAATTCTTGAGCAATATGATTCGCCATCACCAACCGGACTCCGGTTCAATGCCACATAGTGTGGTGTTCCGCTGTCACCTTCACAGGTGTACTTGACCATGCAGTCTCCTATGTCATACGTAGAGCCGGTCATTTTCCAGTAGATATTTAGACCGATATTATGATTCTCCAATAAGGATATACTCTGACTCTTCGATACACTTACCTTTTCGCTTCCTGTGTTTGTATTTTGACTTCCGGATGAGGTATTTCCCGGATTTGCAGTTTCTGATGAATCTCCATGATCTCCGTCTGCCTGTCCATCTGTTACCAGATACCATATTGATTCTTCTTCAAAATAAACATTACCGGAAGCATCAAGTGCTCTTATTCCTATACAAAAAGCTCCTGATTCCGAGGCATTTGCCGGTGTTATTTTAAGCTTATTCTGTGCAGTCTGTTCTATGTTTACCGCAACATTTTCTTCTTTTTCACTTATATACCATTCATATGCAACATTATCTACATATTTACTTACAGCCTTGCCACTCTTATCATAGGTTATCTGCTTTGTTCTAAGATTGCATGTATATGAGGCGCCGCGGTTTATAAGCATACCTGTGCTGCCACGTTCTTCATCGAGTGTATATGTGGCAGGAACCACTTCATACTCAGCAGTTTTCTCACCGGTACGTTTTTCCTTGCCATAATAGTAGTGATAGCGTACTGTGAGTTTTGTCTTTCCAGGCTTCATTCCGGTATATTTCCACTCATTACCGGCATTGGATATTTTTATGATGCTTTCATCCTGAGAAATTACTGAGTCAACTACATATATGTATTTTTCCCCTCCAGCCTGCAACCGCACATCCTGTGTCAGTTCGCCTTGTCCGTTAGTTCTGATATTTTCTGTCTGATTGACACACACTGTTCCGGCTGCAAAGTCTATATCAAAGCCATCCTCAGAAACAAGCTTAGCATTTGTCTTAGATACCTCAGCAGTTCCATTGTAAGCAATCGCAGTAATATCAATATTCTGAGGGCTGTACTGGCTCAGCCAATTCGTGGATAAAGTAAAATATACCACATCCCCAAGAACTCTGATTGTATATGAGTTCCGGTCAATTGTCGTCTCACTTCCGTCCGATATATAAAACAGCTTATATGAATCACAAGCTGCAGAAAGATTGCTCTTTGATACACATACTGTCAAATCAGCGCCTTTTCTATAAGTGTAGCTGCTCTTAGTGAATACAAATCCTGATTTATATTCTGTCTGTGCAGTCTGAACATTTATCAATGCACTGTCTGAATTGGTGTCTGCATATGTGATTGCGTGAATCGGTGTTAGGGCGAGAGTGAATGCTATTCCTAACGCAATTGGTTTTGTCTTATTAAATTCCATTTAACCTTATTCCTTAATTTCCAGTTAATTACTTTGATGCAGTACCTAATTCATAAATCGCAGTCACTAAACCGGACAATTTATTACTACTATTTTTTGAATTTAGCACTTTATTACAATAATCATTTACGCTACATGTAACAAACGCTTTTCCATTTACATTTATAGTAAATGATTTAGAATAATCGGCTAGTAATATTCCTGTTAAATCAACATAATATTTACCATCTTTCTTAACCGGTTTTAAAATCTGATTTCCTACTGTAAACTTATAATCAGATATATTTTTACTATCAATGCTGAAATAGCATAGTCTTCTAAAACTATAGTACTCTTTCTATATGAAATTTACAAGCAAAACTATGCCATTTGTTGTTTCTGATATTCGCCCCAGTACAATGAATTCAGTAAAATCTCTGCATCAACATTGCCTTTTGTATATGCCTTGGCCACATACTTCATTTGACTATATAAAAAACTCACAATCAGCGCCATCTGAAATCTGGATATCAGGTCTCTCAAAGATTGACTTTATGTTTAAAGTGGTATCTATATAATACATATCTCCAGCCCTTGTAAATTCCAAATAAGAAACACTCGTAAATTCATTCGTACTTTCTTAAAATAGATAAAAAATACGTCTGTTTATAATACGATAATATTTTAAACAGACGTATCTAAAAATGTAATCGACAATATTTGTATAAATTAGCACAATATTGGTTTTTATCACTACCACTTTAAAATCATCAAAGCATCTCCTCCAGACAATCAACAATTGCTTTGCAATAAGGCTCATATTCACCATTATTCTTATTTGAATAATATTCTATAAAACTACGAATCTCATCATCCGTATAGTCCTCATCATCAAACACCTCTGATGCCTGAATAGCCTGCTTACGATCCCTTTCGAGATGAAAACTGTCAAGTCCCAGATTATGTATCATATCCTGAGCAACATTAGAAGATGGACGATTCCTAACAGCACTAATTTTGCCGTTTGCTGAATATTTAAATACCTTTTCTACTTCAGCATCCGTTGGTGAGAGCATATCATCTCTAAACCAGTTATTCTTCCTGTGCCCACAATGTTCATCATCTAAGATAATTGTCGCCTCTCCATTGCATGATGCAAACATGTTTTCATATGTTAAGTCCATATCTCTAAAGGACTCCTGCGGAAAGAAATGCTCAATATGAGCTGAATTGTTGTAAATTCTTCTCATACAATAGCAGCATATTTTGCCCTGCTCCTTGATAAGAGCCTCGCGCAGCATTCTTCTTCTTTCAATTCCATCGCTATCATTGCCTGCGAAATCAACTTTATAATGAGGTTGCCTATTATTAACTTCCACAAAATCTGATTTCCATTGTTCAAACCATTGCGGCGCACTTCTTTTATTAATTTGTTTCACGTCTTTTACCCCTTGATATCAGTATCCTTGCCTTAGAAATACCATCAGCATAACCATTTGTTTTCTTATCCAATATATCCACTATTTTCTCTGCTTCATCATACTTCTTATCTTCAATACACTTATACATCTCATCAATCATTCTCTTGATGTCCTGATTAACTGAAGACGTATTCATTACTTCCTCTAAAATAACATTTGCATCCCATCCCACAAAGGATTCATAGGTCTTAAATAGAATCTCATTATCTTCATTATACAGATACAATAAATTGACAGAATCATCCATCTCACCCAAAATCTGCGGAGAATGTGTAGTAATAATAAACTGGATATTGGGGAATGTGTCTCTTAAAACATTCAATACCTTTCGTTGCCACGATGTATGCATATGCAAATCCAATTCATCAATGAGCACAACACCTGAGCCTTCCAAAGGATTCACATCTTTCCCCGGATTTGCCAATGCCATTCTTCTTGCCAAATCTCCAAATAGAGCTATCGTGCATTTTTCTCCATCCGATAACTGATCTATCTTTAAAGACTTGCCGTTTTTATTGACCTTCATTGCCAAAGGTCTTCTCTCTATCCGAATGTCCTCAAATCCATCAAGCATAGCTAACATTGCTTTTTTAACAGCTGCAAGGCTTTTATCTTCATATTTCGAATCATCTCTAACCTTTATCTGATTCTCTATATCTTCCTGATTTCTAAACCATTTAAATAAATTTCTAAAATCTATCGTACTTTCTATAGCTTTGTCGAATGCATCCAATTTTACAAACTGCTCTTTAGGTGCCCTGACCGGCACATCAAGCACAATTCTATTTACTCCATAATTAACAAAAATGGGCATGCTCTTATTATCCGACTCTTCTATCCAATTGCCATTGCCATCATCATAACCCATTTGTATATATAACGATTGAAACTTATCTGTAAGTTTTTTAAGAGCACTTGTATTTCTTTTTTCACCTTTAGCCCTGTCAATTGTACGCTCATAATATATGCTTTCGCCATCCCCAAAATTGAAATCTGCCTTTATGCCGGCCGCAGACTTTCCATAGCTAATAAAATCTTCATTGAATCTGGCTGTCTTACTTCTCACCGTTCCCATCAGCTTTGCAATGATATCAGCATATAATAAATCTATAGCCTGAAGGATTGTTGACTTGCCAACGCCATTCACACCAAAAATAACCGTTGTCTTATTATCAAGCTTTATTTCCAGATTGTCTATTCCCTTAAAATTTTGTAATGTTATCGAATCAAGCTTCATATCCATACCTCACAATAACTCTTCAGATTGCAGTAAAAACCGCTATACCATGCTTATAGTATAGCGGATTTGTATTTAAAAAACAATTTATATTTTACCACTTTTTCCGATATAATTTTATCAATTTATTTTTAAAAACGTCAAACAAAGGAGAACATCATGGAAAACTTACAAACACTTACTGAAAACTATTTGGAATACTGCAGGACACAAAAATGTCTGGATGAAAAGACTTTAAAAGCATATCGAATTGACTTGCGACAATTCTCTGAGGAACCATCTCTTGAAAAAATAATTGAAATCACAACAAACGATCTAGAGGATTATATTGCCAGGCTCCACCAACAATATAAACCCAAAACCGTAAAAAGAAAAATAGCCTCAATAAAAGCATTCTTCCATTATCTGGAATACAAAGAACTACTCGCAATAAATCCCTTTACAAAAATACAGGTGCACTTTCGTGAACCTACCATATTGCCCAAAATTATCCCACTACATACAGTAGAAAAATTTCTTACTATGATTTATACACAGCGTGACAACGCTAAAACCAATTATCAGAGAAGGAATGCATTGCGCGATGCAGCCGTATCCGAACTGTTATTTGCTACCGGTATGAGAATTTCTGAGCTTTGCTCATTAAAAAACGAAGATATAAATTTACATGATGGGAGCATCCTCATATATGGTAAAGGCGATAAAGAGCGACGTATTCATATTGGCAATGATTCTGTTTCTAAAATAATTGAAGAATATAAGGCTGAATTCCAAACTGAAATCAAAAGCTGCAATCATTTTTTTGCTAACCAAAATGGCAAACCTCTATCTGACCAAGCTGTTCGCAGGATGATAAATAAGTATTGCTCTCTCGCCGATATAGATTTACATATCACCCCTCACATGTTCAGGCATACATTCGCTACCAGCTTATTAGAGGCCGATGTCGATATCCGGTATATTCAGGAAATGCTAGGACATAGTTCCATCAATGTCACTGAGATATACACACATGTAACCACTGCTAAACAGAGGGATATTCTAATATCAAAACATCCTAGGAAGGATTTTCGTATATAGATTTCTTTTGCAATCCATCTTCTTGATGGATTGTTTTATTTTTGAGGGGTAATTAGAAGTTATCCGTTAAATGTCTTTGGGAGAACGAAAATGAACAAAAAATATACTTTGCCTAATGATTTAATAGTACTTATATCTGGGGTTCCAGGTGTCGGGAAAACTACAATTTCATATGAACTTCTAAAAGAACATGAAGAATTTAGGCTCGTTGAAGAAACTGACATAATCCGTGAAATTTTGCGAGGGTATAATGAATATTTAGAAAATATTCACGATACACCACTCAATGATGTAATTTATGAACATGATATATTTTTAAGTTATGATATGGCAAAACACCAATGTAGAATAATGAAAAATTCTATTATAAACATAATCCAACGGCAACAAAGAAAAGGGATTCCTACAATAATAAACGGCGTGCATATTATTCCTGAAGAATTATACTTAAATATAAAATCTCCCAATATTTTATTCATTAATCTATATGTCGACTCGGAAGCCGCCCTATGGAAACGCTTAAAAATTAGAGATCCTCAAAAATATAAACCTGATCGTATACCTCTTTTATATAAAACTAATACTGATTTGAATAATAGCTTATATCATATTCCAGGCAATTTATATAATGTATATTCTATTGATGTCAGCAACATGACAGTCACGGACACGCTTTCTACAATAGATAAGATATTTTACGACATTTATAAAATCTCCTAAAAAAGTGCTACTGCTGAATTCCAAACATCACAATATTTTTGTATACATTCCTGACCACGTTTTGATGATACACTAAAAACTTCAAACTTTGTATCAGTCATAATTTGAGGTTGTCCGTTTTCGTCAAAATGAGGTTTGGAATAAATAATACAATTATCCAAACGAATTATAACTTCTTCTCTTCTGTTCGAATACATACGGAAACATTTTTGCAAAACTTGATTATCGCCAATTATATGCTTAGCCCTTTTAATTGTTGCATCTAGTTCTTGCAAAAAAATATCTTGCTGTTTGTGTGCAAATTTCACCTCTTCTGAGGTAGGATTAAGAAATAAACATCTGAAATCAATACCAAACATATCTTTATTTTCTGATTTTTCTTCTAAATATTCAAATAAGTCATTAAAATTTCCGCCAAACAATTTCATGTTTTTTCTTCCATATATCCACAAGTATTTCCCAGTATATAAAAAAGATTGTACAACAGATTTCCATAAATCAAATGTTTCAAATCCTGTCAAAAAAAATGCCGTTCTATTTCGATATATAGGACTTTCTGCTCGAAAAGCATCATTTGATGTCAACAATTCTACAAACTCTTCACACTGAACATCAATTTGTCGATGTTTTTCCTTTATTTCCTCAGTTCTTTTAATAAAATTATCAAGTATATTTCTAACATATGACGAATCATGTAAGTCAAATCCCTGTATAAATTTTTCTGTAAAATCAGACTCTGTTACATTAATTTCACGTGCAAAGTTCATTGGATTATCAATCCAGGAATGCCAATTAGGATCAACATCAAATAGAAATGGTATTATTCTCTTATTTAGACCGTTTGCAAACCCAGCCTCATAAAGCAACCATGGCGATTTTTTATTTTCTTTTGTAAAACAAAGTAGTAATATATCACACTCTGTAATCTCTTGAATGATTTTCTTTTGAACTGGTTCCCCTGCAGAAATATCATTTTCTGACATAAATACTTTTGAATGAGGATCCAAACTCTCAAGAAGACTCTTTATTTCAATTGCAAGATCTCTACTTTTTTCCTTTGACCAACTAATAAAAATTTTTGACATATAATTTTTCATCCTTTTTAGCAATTTTCTTATATTTTTCAATAATAGAAATTACATATATTGTAACGTTTGCAAATTCGACGGATAACTTCTAATTATCAATAAAACTATTATACTGCATACACCTCTGTTTTGCACTATCTTTCTAACATTTTTATTGGTTTATTGTCATACTTCATTACTGTACAGAGGCAATGTCAATTACTTTAGTAACTTTTGTCATATTGCATAATTTCCTTTTTCTACCACTGCTAATATTTTCATATGAAACCACTTACCCCAAACCGCACAAAACCTCCTTAATAGAGAAATTGATTGGCATTCATCTAATTAAGGAGGCTCCTTGTGGAATATTCTGACTCAGTCAAGTCAATATCACCTGCTGCAATCAGCGAACTTGCTACTGTGTCTGACAAATATACGGTAAATCCTTGTAAGGATTATTCAAGAATTCCAAAATATTTTTTAATCATTTCCTTCTCAACTCTCTCTTAATCATTGATGATTCCCTGCTCTAAATTTATTCCATTCTGTATGTAAAAATTATCCAAAGCATCAAATGCATTTCTATAAGAATCAGCATGTTCTTCAAAATACTCCAAATCATAATCTGAAATATCAATTAAATGTTTTGTGTCGAAAGTATATTCAATGGCTAGATTCTCATAACTTTCATCAGCATGTTCAAAAAATGACTTATGAAGCAAATCCCTGTGAGCTTTTCTTGATTTGTTTCTTATCAGTTTTGTGGCAAGTAACTCACCATAAATCCATGGAGATTCAGTGGCTAATTCTTCAGAAATCATATCAGACCACTTCACCGATGATGGCGTGTTGACAAACATTAGACACTCTGTTCTATCCATCATCTTCATCAATGCCGTATATAATATCATGTGAACATTACTTGTAGATTTATTTCTCAATCCATAGCCATAAGTTTTTATATTACCATTCTCATCTCGTGACGAAACACAGTATCGGTTATCAATCTTTCTTAATAAAGTATCTGAATTTTCCCATACACAAGAATCAATAAATGCCTCGATTTTGAATTTCTCATACAACCAGCCAGCAAATGATATTACGAATTTTAAATCATTGTGTGAATGAGAAAGAAAAACATGTGCATCTATCTTTGGAAACCAGTCATTTTCTATATCCTTTTCACTTAAAGATCCATCTGGATTAATATATTTTTCCAAGCTATCAGTAATTATTCTTTTATGTTTATTATAAATTGATAAACCGCTTTCATGATAACTGTAAAACTTTTCCTTACTATTGACAAGCACATTAAAACCAGCAAACACTTTTAAATTCCTCCTTGCTTCAATGTATTATTATGATTTCTCCAAGCATTAACAAAAACTTTATATCAACAAATATCTTCTATCTAATGAATTATAATATGATAAAAATGCAACGTAGCTACCTGTTCTAGATTTGACATCATTACATGGTTATTTTTCTCAACAGCCGTTCCACCATAAGTCTGTGATTAACATTATAAAATAATCCTTCATTTAATTCGCTTCCCCAAGAATTTATTGCTTCCCATTTTCCTTGTTTTAACAGTTCATATGCATATTCACTAGAACGCCCTCCCACAGTACCTACAAGTGCCACAGGTATACCGCATTTTCTCGCCATCCCCACTTCAATATCAACACCCTGCTGTGACGGATCATCTTTTAGTTTACCACCAAGGCAAATCAGCATCTCTGCCTTATCTCTGCATATCATATTTTTCCGCATTTCCTGAATATCATTTGATAAAACTACACTGCATTTTTTATTTAACAACTCTAAATCATATGTATCTGCATATTCCTGGGACATATGCATCTCTATCGAATCCTTTACATCGGAAGAGTATAACTCCCCAATATCAAATATTATCTGTTGAAACGTCGGATGTGCGCCAAACACCAGTGTATACCCATTTCGAATAATTTGCCTAGTATATATAATGACTGCTTCTGTCAGTGAATTCTTATATATTTCGTCATAATCTGGAAATGCTCCCGAAATAATAATTCTTTTTCCCTTTTTGGGACTGTGTTCTCCTAGTACATTTTGAATATTTGCAATGTAATCCTCATAATTTTCCTCACATACCCTATTATCAGAAGTCTTACTATCTCTTTTCCCATGAGTAGAGAGCAAAAATAACTTGTTACACTCTTTGTATAGTTCCATATTTTTTACATTTGTACAAAATCGTTCAATATCGTTCTTTTTAGGATTTCTTCCAAAACATTGTATATAATGCCGTCTAATTCCTGAATCATATCGATCTTTTACATTATCAATATACTCTATTTGATACGCCAATGTATTTGCCCCATCACGTTGCAGCTTAATCTTCTTCTCTCTACTCATTTCCATGAAACACTCCAGATAAGAATACACTTGTCCTGAAGAATTCATAATTAATTGAAAACATTTATCTTCTATTTCATCCACAATCTCTTCAAGTCGCTCCTGATTGCAAAACTCATCTCTGGAATATCGAAGCACAGGATTCTCACATGGTCGTATTTCCATATCCTCATAAGGTGCATCGTCAATCTGGACCCATAATATGGGTATATCATTAAGCATCGCGTGGCACAGTTCCTTCATAATGTATTTCGAATATTGAGCATTCTCGGTCTGCAGAAAAATCAACACATCACTTATTTTCAAATTTTCATCAATATCCTTTTGAGCGTCATCCCCAACCTCAACATTTACTACATCGCGGTAGACATTCCTTTCTCTCGTCAAAAGCCTTAATCCATCGGCAAGTTTAGATGCAAGTTGCTCTCCATCTTTCCTACAGTGGCTGATAAAATACAAAACATCATCACTGTAAAGAGGCGACAATGTTTGAGCAATGATTTTTCGTGCAAATATCTGTGCTATTGCCCTTATATTGTTTTTCAACGGATTCCTATTCTCTTTCCGACAAGCCACATCAAAACTCTGTCTGTCAGAAACTGGTTCAGGCGGTCTCCTGCACTCTGGTTTTGCTTCCATTGCCACTGGCCATATCCTGCTTTGGACATCATTATATTTTCCAAGCAGTTTTAATATCTGTTTGTCGTATACTCCATTTTCTGATGTGAAAAATATAAAAATATCATCTTTATCTGCATTTTCAAGCATGATCTGTCTTATAAGTTCATATGAACCTATGGTCCGCAGATTATATATGTACTTATCAAGAATTGTATGACACTCATTAAAGAAACAAATTGCATCTCCAACATCCTCCATAGTGAGTTCTGGTCTACAAAATATCACATTCATTTTATCCCTCCTACTATATTTCACTTCCTTTAGGACTGTTAATATCACTGTTATCAATGTATTCTTCTTTATCCAACTAAAATCAATAAGTTTTCAGCATAGTATAAGTCCCATAGCATTATGTTACATCCATTATTATATCAAAAATTTAATGATAATGTAGCTTATAAAAGAAAATAGTTACCAGTAAAAATTACAATAGTTAATTTCCTCGCATAAAAGGATGTTTGAATTACCTTAAATTTTCTCAGTCCACTATATATTGTCGAATCATGTTTACAGCTTCTATATATAGTGGTAGAATTTAAAAAGAATAGTGTATTATATAACCATATAATCTCAAATCAAAGAATCCTCCCTAAGAAAGGCTATTGACTATTGATATGATAATATCCCCAAATTTTTTAAATTCAATCGCACAATCTTATAAAATTACTGAAGATTCTCAAAAATCTATATTGTCAGAAAATAAAAACTATTTTTTTGAATCTGGACATACAGACATAAACAGAAATTATGATATATTTTTATCACATAGCTATTTAGATAAGGTTCATGTTTTAGCATTAGTAAAGCTATTTAATATTCATCAATTTTCTGTATATGTTGACTGGTTAGAAGATAATCAACTAAATAGGGAAGATGTCAATGTACATACAGCTAACTTATTAAGAAATCGAATGAAACACTCTAAATGTTTATCCTATTTAACAACGGAAAATATAACAAAATCCAAATGGTGTCCTTGGGAGATTGGTTATTTTGATGGATTAAAACAATCAAAGTGTTGTATTTTGCCTGTTATGGAATATGGATGCGAATTTAATGGACAAGAATATTTGGGATTGTATCCATATTTGGAATATGCTTCTTTTGCCGGTGTAGATGCAGCTTGTGATTTTTATATATGTAACCAAAATCGTACTGAATTTATAAAATTGCGCGATTGGATAAAAGGGTCTACAAAATATTATAAAGGAATATTGGTATGATGAAAAAAAAATATGTGAAAAATATATCAACTAAAGAACTGCATAAAGAAATCGATTTGATTCAATCATGTATTAACCGCATGTCCAAAAATTCTTTTTCTTGCAAAAGCTGGAATCTCACATTAATAGCAGGAGTATTCGCATTAACACCGGAAAAAATCAATAACTGGTATATTTGTATTGTTATTTTTTGTATTGATTTGTGTTTTTGGTGGCTTGATTCGTTTTTTATATTACAAGAACAGAAATATAGAGATAAATATGAGTGGGTTATACAAAAAAGATTAGAAGGAAATATAGATTTTTTATATAACCTTGATCCCAATAACAAAAATATGAATCTTGAAGATAAAAAACGAAATCAATTCAAAGCAATATGTTCACCAACATTATTACCTATGTATGGTGGGATAGCAATTCTACTTGTTATCTTTATCATAATAAAATTAAACGGAGGCGTATAACTATGGGCAGAAAAATTTTTATTTCCTACAAATATTGGGATGATGATGTTTATCCAGTGCCAAGATTTAGTGATTATCATCCTAAAGTAAGAGATTATGTATCTTGGTTAGAAGATAAATTCCAAAATCGCACAGAACATTATTATAAAGGTGAATCAGATAATGAAGATTTATCCATGTACTCTGAAAATTATATTTGGGACAAACTAAAGGACAAAATGTACGACAGTTCATTAACTATCATTCTTATTTCTCCAAATATGAAAGAACCAAATAAGTGGGAAAAATCTCAATGGATTCCCTGGGAGTTATCATACTCTATTAGAAAAACAACAAGAGCGTATTATACAAGCCAAAGAAATGCAGTACTGGCTGTTGTTTTGCCTGATAAACACGGAAATTATAATTATTATAAATCTATGCGACTTTTTTCAATCCTACAAGCTAATATAGTTAATGGGTATATACCTGTCGTGTCATGGAATGATTTTAAATATAATTGCGATAAATACATAGATAAAGCTTATGAAGCACAGAAGAATACTCCTGAGTATAAACTTCAAATAAACATATAAAACTAAAAAGAGGAAATACAATTATTAATGAAAAAAATTTCTGGGTTATTTTCCTGCAAAAAATATCTAGAGTGTGTGAAACTTTGGGTAATCAAACTTTTTGAGGGGCAGTCTTTGTGAGGGTGTAACTTGAGGGTTTGGTTTGAGGGGCTTTCATGAGGGGCTGGTTTGAGGGTTTTTCGTGAGGGTTTGACTTATGATGAATTAAATAAAAAACAGGGTTAGTCATTATTACAATGATTAATCCTGTTTCTTTTTTATCCTTCTTTTCGTATGATATTTTTGCGGAAATCTCAAACAGAAAGGAGGATACATGAATAGTATCACAGATTTACTAGACCTTGAAGACTCTGAAATAATTATTAAAGATATTCAAATTCATGGTCAAACAAAAACACTTTTTCTTGAAACGCCACCTATTGTGCATTTCTGTCCTATTTGCGGATACAGAATGCATTCACGCGGTGTTAAAAGCAGGAAAATTAAACATCCTATTCTTCAGGATAATTACTCTCTTATCCTAATTCTCAAACAACGTCGATGGCGTTGTTCCAACCCGGAATGCAGGTATGACACAAGCGAATCATTCAAATTTGTCAACAGGCAACGCAGAACTACCAATGCTACGGATATGCTAATAGTTAATGCTTATCGAAATCTATTAGAAACCTCTGCATCAATCGCTAAACGTTTTAATGTATCTGATACATATGCCCACGAGGTATTCAATCGCTATGTAAAGCTTGATACGATTATGAAGATGCCATTTTCCATATCGACAATAAACTTAAGGATTATCGTGAATTAAAAGAAATGTATGTGCGATTTAATTCCAGAAATGCCGGAAACCCTACGGCTGCAAGAGAGGAATTAATTGAATTAATCGCATTCTACGCCAACTCTGAACATTCTATGTTCCGTGACTTTGCAGATCTTTTAGAAAGATATCAGGATCCCATAGTTAATTCTTTTGTGATGGTTGAAAAGATGGGTAATGGTAAAATTTACAATTCCCGTTTATCAAACGGTCCCATAGAATCAATAAATCGCAAAGTTAAAGATTTAAAAAGGCTTGGTCGAGGTTTCCGCAACTTTGAGCATTTCAGGAACAGATTTCTTTATGCAGCCAGAACAGCCCCCATTCTTAATGGAGTAACTGACTATAACCCTGTAACTTATTTTGAAGATGAATAATTTTAAGGAGAATCACACGGAAAACTATTGTGCTTTTAGCAAAAATCATAAATGTATACTTTGGACTGATTATGAGATTACTCGTGAGGAATTATCTGAATGTCACACTTTGTGTCACGGAAACTGGATTGAAATAGAGCGTAAATACAAATATATCCAAGAATTAAAAAAGATACTTTCAGATCATGAAATCCCATACCCTGAAGAATACGAAATAGAATAACCACAAAAAGGGTCTGGTATAACATCAGACCCTCATAAATTCCCCTCACGAAAGCCCCTCAAACCAAACCCTCAAACCAAACCCTCAAAAACTGGCATTCTAAAAGGGTCAGCCCCTCACGACTGACCCTCATAAACTTTGGCAAACCCTCAAAAAGTTTGATTACCCATTTTTCTCTAGGGGAGTTTTTCTACAGCCCCTTTCTGACACATTCTTAAATGTGTAAATAAAACTTATAAAACACTCAATCTTGTATTTAATATTCATACAATATCATTCAGAGATGAAATCAAACAATGACAACTGTTTTAAGTCATATGCTGTTTGATACTCTTGAATAATATCTGACATACGATATAATATTCCATAATTATTACATTTCTCCTGAAATAATAATTCTAATTCCTCATGGTTAGGTACAACACATTCATAACTTTCACCATATACGGATTTATATTGCCTTAAATAATTCATATTGGGGAAAATAGAATCTAACTTACTATAATAATATTCTCGCTGATTATGACGTAATGTAACTCCAAAATATGGATAAATAAACCTTGCCCCAGAATCAGCGGCTTGCTTAACAATTTCTAAAATATTATTCTCATTATCTTCGATAAATGGAAGTACTGGCATTAAAACAATCCCTGCAAACAATCCTGCATTTGACAGTGTAGACAAAGTTTTAAAACGTTTAGAAGAAACCGGTGCATGTGGCTCAATTTTTTTTGATAATTGATCTTGGTATGTGGTGATTGTTAATTCACAAATTGCAGGATTTTTCATAGAAATTGATGTTAGTAAATCAATATCTCTTTCAATTAATAATCCTTTTGTTGTAATCGAAACTCCAAAATCGTATTTATCAGCTAAAGATAAAAAATCACGAGTGAGTTTCAAATCCACTTCCAATGGATTATAAGGATCACTCATAGCACCAGTATCAATGATTCCTTTTTTGCGTTTACGAGATAGTTCATCTTCGAGAATTGATATAGCATTTCTTTTAGGTTTAATTATATCAAATTCAAAATCTTGATAACAACTTGAACGGCTATCACAATAAATACAACCATGTGAACATCCGCGATATAAATTTGCACAGTACTCTGCACCAAACCAATCAAGAGTCTTATTTGTTTGTAAAATATGTTTTGATTCAAAATATTTTATCATTTTAGTTCACATTAAAATATCGAATAGAACCATCAATGTTAATTCTAGTCAATACATCAAACGGTCGCAGCCTTTTTTCATCAATAACAAATTGTGAAGTCAAGTTGCTATTAGAAATATACTGTCCTCTATTATAAGGACAAATATCTGAGCTTCCAGGACTAACAACAGATACAAGATCGATAACACTATTGATAAATTCTATTTTTTCTCGAGTAGTAATAATTAATTTTGCATTAGGTACAGAATTATGAATTTTGTTAAGAATCAATCTATATTCATTATCTCCTACTGATCCATTTTTAATTCTCGGGGTAGAAATATATGTTTCTACATTAAATTGTATAAATCTTAGGGCATGACTAATCAATTCTTCGATATCTGATTCGACTTCTTTGAAGCCAAGCAGTACACCTATATCAATTTTGGAAAATCCTGCAGAAATCCAACGATCAATTGTATCTATTCGATTTTGAAAGTCAGCTTTTGCATTTTTCTCCGGATTTAAACCAAAAAATTTCTTATATGCTTGCTCATCATACGTCTCTTGAAATAATGATAATACAATTTTAGATAAATCTATAACCGTATTTTTAATAAAATCTATTTCTTTATTTGACAAAGATCCTATATTAAAAAACACTTTTTCAAAACCTACTGCAATGGCTACATTAATTGCTTCACAAACCAACTTTAAATTTTCCATACGACTAGAGGGAGAAAATAACTCTCCCGTCAGAATACATACAGCACTTACTTTTTCGTGATTTTTGATAATATCTAACTGCTCCCTGATTTCATCAATTGTTGCAACTTTTCTTGTAACATTAGAATTTGAATGATTAAATCCACACATAACACAATATGAATCACATTCATTTGATATATATAACGGTACGAATGTTTCCATTAATAATCCTCCAAATTAATACGTTTTTTCAAGTAATTACTTGTTGCAGTCAATGCCTTTTGTATAGAACTTGAATTTGCTGATCTATAGTAATCTAGATATTTTTTCGCTAGCGGCCAAGATTTAACACCTCCACTAGATTTAAATGCACGAATTACTGAACATGCAACCCTTTCATTATTGAGAGTACACCAATAATCAAACTTTATTTCTACCAATTCTGGGCAAACGTTCAGAAATCCATCTCCTATAGTAAATGAATCAAATGATTTTTTCACATATGTACTTGTGTCAAACAGAAACAAATCCATATAAGATAATAGTTTTTCCCTTCTTGAATAATCAGAATCATATTCAACACAATATTTCAGAGATAATAAAATAGCCCTTCTTATGTTCTCATTATTAGAGGTAATACATTGATTTAGCCAATTATCTATTCTATCAAATTCATTCATTACGATGATAGCAATTACTTTAGCAGCTTCTTCTCGTACTTCCCAATCAGAATTAACAGCCATTTCCAAGCATTTTTTTAGTAATAGTTTTGAATTACGGTTATAGCAATAGTGGAATATTCTGGGACATAATTTCCAGGTTCTTTCATTCCAAAAATGAGTGATGAAAATCCCAATATCTACCAATTTATTGGTATCTATTAAATTATAAGTACTAATTACTTTTTCTATATTAGATGATGTCAATCTAGGGAGACTATAATAATATGCTTCAAAGCAGTTTGCTTTCAACAATTCAAAACTAATTGTTTCTGAATAATTTCTCGCATCCAAATATCGAATCGCTTTTCGCGTATTCCCAACTATTCTTGACGTGGATTTACACGAAAGCAATACTTTCTTTTGGCTAACTAAATCCTCAAAGTCCAAACTATTAGTTAATTCTTTTAAAATCAACTCACAATCAATGCTCGTATCACCAAATATTCTAAATTCAATACAAAGAGTATTCTTATTATTATATAAAATACACTGCCAAAAAAGTCCATTATATTTTGCAACAATGCTATCAATAATAGATTGTTCAAGAATAATTCCATCTATTAATTGAATTGACGCATTTCTTCCACAAACTTCTATTATATTATTATTTATAGTCGCAATATCTCCAAGCATATATCGAATTAAAGGCGTACCTTTATGATATAAACTGGTTACAACAATTTGGTCGTCGACAATTTCAAAAATAAATGAATTAGGAATTAAATGAAGTCCTTCCTCATTTAATTTTTCTGCTGCCAAACCATCTAACTCTGTTGAACCATACTGATTTATTATTTGTATTCCATATTTCCGAAAAATATTCGACTTGAAATTTGGTGTAATGTGCTCCCCTGCAACCATAGCAAGCCTTATAGAATTTTCCTCCGGTTTTATTTTTGACAATATAGTCAGTAATCTAGAAGGAGAGATATCCAACACTGTCGGAGAAAACGTTTTTATTGCAGCTAATACTATATCATCTTGAACATCTCCTAAAGGAACAGCAAAAATACCAAGTTTTTTGCATGCCTCTAAAGTCAATTCTCCATAACCGTTAATTCCAAATGGCTGAATAATACATACAATATCGTTTTTTTGTATTCCAGCCCAATTCAACAACAGACACTCATTATCAACACTCTTCTCAAAATCTTGTTGGGTTCTGTATAATATCTTAGGATTAGATAAAGTGCCTGATGTCATTACCACTTTGTAAACCGGCTCATCAGTTTTAAATTCATGAGGATACTTTTTTAAGAATTCGGTTGTCACAATAGGCAATTCTTCGATAGAAGACAGCGAAGAAATATCTATATTATTATATAATTTCTTATAAAATAATGTATGCTCATATGCGTAACTGACAATATATTTCAGAGCACTCAATTGAATTTCATCCATACTCTACTCCTCAAAAGCATCTTCAAGATTCTTATAATGATATTTAAAAGTATTGCAAAGATAATGAATTATTTCTTCATTGGGCGCACACAGATGTATACAATTCCCACAAAATGTACGCTGACAATACTTTTCTACGGAACAGTCTGCACATTCAGAAGAAATTCTATCTGCAGATTTACAACCAGAATACCCAGATAAAATTTTTTCAAATTCATCACAAGATTGCACATCTTCAATATCTGTTATTCGGCTATTTTCATTTGCGTAATCCGTGGCTGGACAACATAAAATATGTCCAAAAGCATCAACCTTAATTATATGAGTACTTTCAGATAATTTTTGAGTATTTCTCAAGAAATTTCCCAGAATCATATCTAATTTGTTAGAGTGAATAATGCCTAAATCGTCATTAGCAATCAACTCGAAAATCTTATCTTCTGAGCAAATATATTTCTCTTGAGTAGGCATCAATGTGCTCCAATTAGAAACTAAAGCACCATATGGTAGAATAGATGGAAAATAGCAACTAATATGATTTGCTTTAGTAAATGCATAGATTGCTTCTATCATTTCAGGAGTCTGTAATGTCAAAGTTGAAGAAATACTTAATTGCGATGAAAATTCTTTCAAGTCATATAGCGCATTCAGTATCTTAGAATAAATACCTTCTCCACGGACAAAATCAACAAAATTATGATCAATTGCATCTAAGCTAAATTGAACTTTTACATTTGAATGATGAGCAAGAAGTTCCTTAATTTTATTAATATTTAAAAAAGAGCCATTTGTTGTAATAACTATACTAGTATACTCAGGAAAATGCTCAACTATTTTAAAAAAGTCTGGGTGAAGAGTCGGCTCCCCGCCAGTAATAACAATGTCATCAACTAATGGTTTGATAATGTTTGCAAAATTAAATAATTTATCAGTATCCATAAATTGAGGAATATAATCTTTTTCAAAACAGTATTTGCATTTCAAATTACATGCTGAGCATATTTCTAAGTATAGACGAATTTTCAATTCTTTTTCCTCCATGCTACGATGCAGTCTTTTGTCTTAGGCATATTTGCATCTGTACTAATTTCGTTTACTTCATAAAGAGGAAGCAACTCCATAGAGCTGTTAGTAGATTTTAATCTACTTCCATATTCATCTTTGAGAAGAACATCAATAATATCGTGGTCTCGTTCCATTCTTACAACTCCATTTTCATCAGTGAAAATGTATACGGCGGTCCAGTCGATTAAATTCTTTTTATATTTATAGGTATTTAATCGAACACAATACTCTCGTTCTTTATACGGCAAATCTTTTTGCAAAGGATTTTCTGCATAATCGTTGTCACATAATGTAATGTTCGGAGTGAATCCTTCTTCATAACCTATGAACTGATTTGAGATAAAAAGACCACCTGGTTTTAAAAAATACTCAAAAATATCTACCAACTTAACCGTATCTTCGATGCTTAACGGAACAAAGAGCAACGTAATACAATCAAAATGCTGAGATTTTAATTTTTTCTTTAATAATTCAAAATCGAAGAAATCAGCTTCTACTAGACTTATAGGTTCCACACCATTTTCTCTAAAGACAGCCTCTATAACCGGAAATGATTCCCTATTTCTTTCAACCCCTATGATTTCATATCCCATCCGTTTCAGCTGCACTTCATGTCTACCAGTTCCACAACCCAATGCACAAAGTTTATTCACTTCAATATTTGCATACTTATTAATATATTTTTGAACTACTGCATCATAAATTTCATACTGAAAAAGTTCATTTCTGAAAAAATCTACATATTTTATCATCCCCTGGGGATATGTTATTTGCCAATGGTTATCTGACATAGCTACCTCCATTCATCTCCAACTCCATAACAATAAGGTTGCAATCTACATCTATTAGCAGGGGAATAGAATGTTTTAGAGATATTATCAACATAGTATCTTCCATTCATCGTAACACTTATACCGGTTTTAGTTCTCTCAATTAAACCTTGTGATTCCAACAATCGTATTTCTTGACCATAAATATCAAAAATGCTAGCTCCAAAATAATTTTTAAACGGTTCATCTGGAATGTCAAAACATCTTGCGCCTAAAACCATGTATCGAGACATTTGGTCATCTAATGTAGCTTTTTGAATATATTGAATAGAATATCCATTATTAAATACATCTTCCATGTATTTCTTACTATTATGAGTATTGCAATACAAAAAGTTATTATAATAACTCCATGCACCAGCACCTAATGAAATTTGCTCGCCCTGAGGGGCTTTCCAGGTAATCTCAGTATCATGATTTATATGATTCGGCAGACAAAAATCTGGTTGTGCTACCTGAACATATCCATTTTCAAGCAAAAGTTGCATAGACTCACTAAACATTTGATGTTCAACTTCTTGGCTTGGCATCAAATCATACAAATCTTCCTGTCGTTCAGATAAGCCCATACTATAAAGACTTATTGTAGAAACCCCCATTGAAATTAGCTTGTTTACATTACTTAAAAAAACATCAATAGTTTGATTCGGAATACTGTAAATTAAATCTGCAGCAACAGTATCGAACCCAACCTCCAAAGCTGTTTGAAGAATTTTCACATTTTGTTCTTCTCGCTGTTTTAATTTCAGTAAGCGTAAGTCTGCATCATCGAAAGACTGTATTCCAAAAGAAACCCTATTTACTCCGATTTTTTTCAAATCTTCAAGATATTTCTTTGTCGCAATATTGGGATGATTTTCGACTGTTATCTCAACAGTTTCATTATTAGTAATTGTATCTTTAATTAGTGTTACAATTCTTCCAACATCCTCAGCCTCCAAAAGAGATGCTGTACCTCCACCAAAATATACCGATTTTAATTTTTTTGTAGAAAAATCAAAATGAGCTTTATAGGTCATGAATTCTTTAATTAAAGCATCGGTATATCGTTTAGAGAAACTACGATCCTTAACTATTTCCATATAAAATCCACACATGGGACATCTATATAGACAAAAAGGAACATGGATATAAAGACCTAAGTCATTTGATAAAGGAGTATCCTGAGATTCAAAAAGATTCTTTCCAGGTTCGGATTCTCCTCTGAACAAAGGATATTCCCACACATATTCCTGATCTACTTCAGGATATAAGTGATGCCATTCTCTTTCCGTTACTAATTCATTAATCATAATATCTACCTCATTAACAAAAAAGCTGTTGTATTAAACAATACAACAGCTTTAGAATGTTACGATAATGCCCATCCTTCAACAACATATTCAGGAATTGAAATTCCCATAGTATATGAGAAGGCAATTAACTGACCAATATGTAAAGTTTCATGCATGCATAAATTACGCAACTGAGAACAAATCGTTTTTACATCATCTTCATCCCACACAACCTTATTCTCTGCATACTGACTGATAATATCATCAATTCGATCATCCTGAATCTGCATCTTAGAGAGAATATCCGCCTTGGTTGAAGAACCGTCATACTCATCATTTTCTTTTACACAATCAAATTCCATAAATCCGGAAATGCATGCATCCAGATATGCCTGCTCAACATCACACATTTCTTCAAAATGTTTCATGAATGTATCAATACCCGGTCTAGGCATTTTTCTATTTAATTCTTCGTCAGTCAATTCATTAATAAAAGCCTTAGTATTGTTTCGTAAATATCTCCAGTCATCAACAACCTGATTTAATTCAATATTCATATAGTTCACCTCTCTAATTAATTAGCAGACTGCCATTTCTGAGCGGACTGCCACTTCTGAGCGGACTGCCATTTCTGAGAATTAGACGTTATACCTGATTTCTGTAACAGTTTTTTCCACTTATCCATGAAAACACCTCCACTTTATTTGATTTAGATAAAGAAATTATTTTGTGTATATTGTAACATTTTAAGTCAGAAAATACAACTAGTTAAATACAAATATACAAATTCCATAGCCCTTATTCTATAAAAATATTAACGATGCAGTACGTATGTATCATTCTTCTTTATTTCAACAATCGCCTGTTTTACCGTATAGACTCCACACTGTATGATAATAAGCGATGGTTCCTGTATGCTTATGATATAAAATTACTGAAAAACCCCCTGCTCATTGTTTTATTACACCAATGATGTCCTGTGTTCCTTGATTTAAGTTCATAATATCTATCCGTGATTCGCAAAGCCACAAAATAAACATCTTTTAGACTTTGCCTTTCATCCTTAGTTCATATAATTCTTCTTAATATTTCATGTCCTATACTTTTTTCTCCAATCTCTTTGCCTTTACCTGATTTCGTGTTTAAACCGATAATAAGAATACAAATTCCACAGATTCGCCATTATTGAAAAATCTTTTCTATAAAGTAAGCGCTCAATATTCCAACGCTAGATTTTAATTAACGCTTGCATCATCTTTGCTAGATGCAAGCGTTTTACTACATTTTATTTTTTGCAAACATTTTGAACTTCTTCGCTCCACGGAGTCAACTCCTCAAGCTGTTCATCTGACATGGCTTCACTTGGACGATGCTCCAAAAGATATGTCAGGTATTTATAAATGTTAAGCTCATTGGCTTTTGCCATCTCGACCATTGTGTAGACCAGTGCACTGGCAGTGGCACCTTTTGGAGTTGCGCTGAACAGCCAGTTTTTCCTTCCAACTGTAAATGGACGTATGGCATTTTCACTTAGATTATTGGAAAAACTGCAGTGTCCATCCTCAAGATATGTCATCAACGTATCTTTCCGGTTTTGGTCATACTTCACCGCTGTCTCGAAACGGCTTCCCTTACGTGGCTTCTGCTCGTCAAGCCAGCTCCAGAACGCGTCGAGTATCGGTTTTTCTTTTTCAAGACGATAGGCTTTTCTCTGCTCAAATGTGTGCTTCTTGTTCTGTAATCTGCGCTCGTACTCAAAAAGCTTTGAACAGAACTGGACTCCCTGTACTGCCGGATTGCTGTAATCATACTGCTTTCCTTTTGGAACCGCATCAATGAAGTATCTTCTTGTATGCGCCCAGCAGGAGCAGCGCCTGATACCAGGGAGATTATTATAGCCCTGATAACCATCCGTTTCCAGGTATCCGTCCGAAAAACCATCAAGGAAATCAACTGCATTGTATCTTGCCCTTGTTTCCGTGTAGTGGTAAAGGATGATAGGTGGCAGTCCATCTTCACCTGAGTGGAACAGCCACATGAAAGAATCAGTTACGGGATTTCTTTCAGGCTCCTTCAGTACCTGTATTCGTATCTCATCTGCCATCAGATATTTCCTGTGAAGCAGCTGCCTGTGAAGATAATCATACATCGGTTTTAAATAATTATCCGCACAATATATGATCCAGTTGGCAAGTGTTGCCCTGGTAAAATCTACTCCAAGCTGATGCCAGTCCTGTTCCTGACGGTACAGTGGCATTGCATTTGCGAACTTCTGATACATTACCCAGGCAACAGCTGATCCTGAAGCATAGCCGTTTAGAATAAGTGCCTCCAGGACAGCAGCCTTTACAAACTTTATATTTTCTTCCATTGCATCTGCTGTAGAGCATGCAGGACATTTGTATGTCTCACGGTAAATGTTTACAACTTCACCTTTTGCCGGGGTAAAACGGAATTCATGCCGTACAAACTCTTTGCCTATAGGTTCAAGGGCAGCACCACACTCATCACAGACTCTCTCATCTTCAGGAAGTGAAATAATCTCATCCCGAGATGGAACTCCTTTAAAAAGTTCCTCAAGAGTACGTTTTTTCTTGCGTGTATGCTCATGGACCTTAATAGCAGGTGCCTTAAGATCAACATCAGCTTCCTGCTCAGCTTCGTGATCCTTCTTTAATGACTGGATCAGTTCCGTCTGGGCTGCTCAGACAACGAGAAAACAGAGATCATCGAATTCTACGGACACAATAGCCGGAAAATTTCCTGTGATTACTATATTGATGACCGGATGCTGCTTCCGGAAAGTGCAAAGGCATAGGACCGTTGATTGCTATGCCTTAAAATTTTCTAGTATTGCCTACTCAAAAAGCCATTTATCCATTTCCGGAAAACCATCTTCAACCTCATGTACACAAACTATATTTTGAGGTGGAATTTCAAATTCAATTCTACCATCATACTGATGCTCTGTCTTATCCTTTCTAATATCCATATGAATCCATTCTTCAAGCATATATCTTGCAACATCTTGTTTCTCAAAAGTCTCCATCCTAGAAAATGGAATTACAAATTCAATTACATATGGTTTTCCCATCTTTATTATTTCCCTGTGCTTTTCTAAATTGCATTCCTTCTTTATACTTGCTAATACAAATTCCAAAAATTCTCCACCATATGTAGCCAAAAATTTATCATAGTCTCTGTAATAGTCCAAATCGTAAATGAAACAAATTTCATTCTTTCTTCGATTTATTCCATTATGTTCCCATCTATCTCGCTCTCTAATTACTTTTGAAATTATATCTTCCACTAATTTCTCCGAAATATTTTGTTGGCGCATATCCTGTTTTAATGATTCTATATATCTTTCATCTGAAAATATTAATCCATTGTTTACAATTTTATTTGGATTCAATAATCTCGTATTATGATATGCTACAATATTATATTCCTCCATATAATTCATCAAACGATTATGAATTTTTCCAAATTCTGAATCCAAATCCCACAATTTTGACGATGCATAATCTCTTAAATACTCTTCATGAATTATTTCATTTTTAGTATCGTCAGAAAAATTCATAATTTCGTTTCTCACTTCAACTATATTTTTCGGATAAGTTTCCGGTTGAAATATTTTAATTTGAGTCATTATATATCCTCACTACATATCTATTTCTTAAAATATAATATTTTACATTGTTGCCACTGGTTTTAATTTCTAAAACACATTAACAATGGTTATATCAAGAAATTTGTTTGCATCTTAATTTTAATTTATCATCTGAATATATCTGCCACACAGTGGCAATCATTCCTATTTTCTCCAACTCTTTGTACATTATAGTTTTATCTTTTTTACTACGACCAATAGCCTTTCTTACCCTACTATCGTTTATTGCCTTTATTGTTTCTATGATTTTATTTCTATTTTCTTCTGTACAATTCATTCCCAGATATACCTTAGATAGGCTAAGATTAAACTCTTGTGTTTTGTGCAAGCTTCCCTTTTGATTTTTATACGAATCAAACATATCATTTTCTATATCTTTATGATTTCTGGTTACTATCCTATACTCTTTTTCATATTTCCATACGCTATCTTTGGTATACATAATTTTTCCACATGAATGCATCTGTCTTCTTTGGATACCATTTATTCCCTTTTGCTCCACCATCTGTTCTAATGCCTGGCCTTTATTCTCAATCCATGTTTTTATTTCATCATCGTAAGATTGTCTATTTGCTACATATGTAACAGGAATCACTTGTCCCTTCCAATTTCCCTGAAATGTGTACTCTACACACATTCCTGCATGAGAATCTGCATAATGAGCCCACATCAATTTATCATTCCATTTACCACTTAAACAAATAATTTCATTTCGATCTAACACATCTTCGTAAAATTCTCTTATTTCATCATTTTCCTGATTAGCATACAACATCTTAAATTCAAATGGATCATTCAAATACTTCACCCTAGATGCCCAAATTTCTTCCTTCTTGATTGTCTGAATTCTCTTTGTTCTCATTCCTCCCGAACCTATAGGTTGATACTTGTAAAGATGATTTGGAATAAATTTACTCTTATACTTATCTGCCTGCCATTCATTTTTTTCAATCAAATCTAAAAATTCATTATATGAAAATTTTTCTCTCATAAAAATCCCCCTGTATATTAATATAAAGCTTGCTTTTTTATTGTATCACTATATCCTATCAAACACATCAATTTTTCTTATTATATTGTTGCTCCTAAAATGAATTTCTAAATTCCACCGTCCAATGAGGTGATGGAATTTACTCTCGCACAGTAGATATTTACTCTTTCATACAATCATGTTATGGTTATGACTCCTTCTGACAGCAGTAGAAGGAGAATCATTATGAGTAAATATATACCAGGAAACCAGAAACACCTTACTTTAAATGATCGGATCTATATTGAAAATGAACTGGCAAAAGGGACTTCATTTAAAGACATTGCAGCATTTTTATGTAAAGATCCAACAACTATATCTAAAGAAGTCCGTGCTCATCGGCTTTCAGATTGGTATCACAAAGGTACTTTTTATAACGCAAAGAACTTTTGCATTCATCGTTACCATTGTCAAAAGACCAATGCCTGTGGAAAAATCCTTCTCTGTGGCATTAAATGTGCCTCATGTCCTACATGTAATCAGACCTGCAAGGACTTTGAAAAATAACGATGTAAACGATTGGACAAAGCGCCATATGTTTGCAATGGCTGCACGAAAAAGATAAATCACTGCACGATTGCACATAAATACTATTACAACGGCCGTGCTGCTGACAGAAAATATCGTGAACTGCTGATATCTTCTCGTTCTGGAATAAATATGACCAAGCACCAGCTCCATCAGAAAGACCAGATTATATCTCCATTGATTGAGCAGGGGCAATCCCCTTATCAAATCCTTACAAATCACCCGGAACTGGATATGTCTGTCCGCTCTATGTACACATACATTGACAAAGGACTCTTCACAGCAAGAAATATTGATTTGAAAAGACAGGCAAAATTCAAACCGCGAAAGTGCCATAAAACATAAATCACTGATTGTTCTGTTTTTACAGACAGAACCTACTCAGACTTTTGTTCCTTAGACCCGTCGTCTTTTGTGGAAATGGATGCTTTCGTATGGTTTTACCGAAAGGAACTTCTTTTGAATTCTTAACACAATGGGATGTGAATCTCATCGTAAACCACATAAACTCCACTCCTCGAGAAATCCTCAGTGGAAGGACACCATATGAAGTTGCATTAGAAACGCTTGGTGAAGATATCTTAAAAGCATTTCAGCTTAAGCCGATTGAACCAGATAAGGTTAATCTGACGCCTAAGCTGATACGCTTTAACCATTAATAAAACTAATCGAAATCTGCTGTCAGACTGGATGTAAACTTTTCACATTTTTAAGATGCGGCTGGTGGAATTTAGTCTAGCACACCGAATTCCAGTAGCCTATTTAGCATGTCTAGAAATCGAGAAAATTTCGATAAGTTACATTAATTATAGCAGAAAACGAGAGATTTAGTCCAAAAATTTCTTGTTAAACCAGCAAAATTTAAATCACGATGGAATTCACTCTTGCACTGGAATTTACTTTTTCAAGTCAGCTGTATATTTACCGCCTAAAATGAAATTTTAAATTCCACTGCCCTACGGGCATGCGGCTGGTGGAATTTAGTCTGACACACCGAATTCCAGTAGCCTGTTTTTCATGCCATAAAAACAACAAAATTTCGATAAGCTAGCTTAATTATAACAGAAAGCAGGAGATTTTGTTAAAAAATCTCCTGCAAAATCAGCAAAATTTTAAAAGCCGATGGAATTTACTTTTGCACTGGAATTTACTTTTTCAAGTCAGCTCTTCATTAATTTAATAAAAATTTAATGGTGTCAGGCACCACTGTGTCTTAATCAGGCGGTATTGTTCTTCAACAGGAACTCTTGGTGATCTCATGATTTTGTTTCCTTTCTCATAATAGTTAGAGTAAAATGCTAGCACTTACTGTTATTCATTTTGAGTTTTTCAAATCAGTTATGCAATCTGTCGAATTATTTTGCGCTTACACTGAAAATCCGACAAAACAACAAACCCGCCATGCCTTGTATTACTGAGCTTGACGGGTATTTTATACTTATTTTCCTGCAAAAGTCAGGTTTATATACAATCAATAGTCTATGTATCGAATTTATTATTTTATAAAAATTTAATGGTGTCAGGCACCAATGTACGAGAGTTAATCATTTAAGAAGTTCACATTATAGGTAATTCCCAATCCTCAGATTTTATAATTGTTACATTAACAGTATTACTTGTAACGCTGTTTCCATTTCCATCTGTTATTACCACTCTGACTTTAAGCTCATCGTATGTTTCATTAAGCACCTTTTTCATTGCACTTGCGTTTCCACCTGTAAAATCCACCCAATTATTCTGGCCTTTTAACACATACTGCCACTGATATTTTATGTTGGTTCCGCTTGCTCCTACCCTGAATTCTACCGCATCACCTATTTTCCCTGTTACTGCTGTCGGCTGGCTTGTGATTACTGGTGCTTTCTTTAGTGTTACTGTTACAGTATTACTTATAACGCTGTTTCCATTTCCATCTGTTATTACCACTCTGACTTTAAGCTCATCGTATGTTTCATTAAGCACCTTTTTCATTGCACTTGCGTTTCCACCTGTAAAATCCACCCAATTATTCTGGCCTTTTAACACATACTGCCACTGATATTTTATGTTGGTTCCGCTTGCTCCTACCCTGAATTCTACCGCATCACCTATTTTCCCTGTTACTGCTGCCGGCTGGTTAATGATTGCAATTGAATTAGATGCCTTATTATTTTCTAAAGCATACGTAGTAATGTGACCTTGTACAATAAAAAGTGTCATAAATACCAATCCAAAACAAATAATTTTCTTCATAAAGATTTCCTCCCTTTGATTATATTTTAAAAGGTCTGACTCAAATATAATATGTCTCCCTTAAATCTTCATATGAACTATCAAGTACTTTTTCATTGTGCTTGCGTTTCCACATTATAATTATAACTCAAAAATATCTTTTATAATTAAAACTATATTTCAAAATAGGATGTATACCTAGCTATCAAATACTTAAGTAAATTCTTTACTCCCTTAATCTCTTTCAATCTTGTTTTTTCTTTTGTTATTTTATCTGCATAACCCTCAAATTTCCAATCTATCTTGTCAAATTTTGCTCCGCTATTAATAAACTTAATTAAACATTCCTTTAGTCCCCTCTCCGGCTCTTTCGCTTCATTCATTAAAGGAACAATTTCACAGATCTTACCGTTATCAAATTTTCTATCATATAATCTATCGTATTTTATTTGTTCTTTGCGGTTTGTTACTTTTCCAAGCACATTTGAATCATTAATATAAGTAACTTTTAAATTATCATCAAATACTGACATGTATATTTTCAATACATCTCCCCACTTAATAGTTCTATTTTGCATTATTTGATATGTATTTCCAATTGCTACATTCTTGCCTATAAGTTCTACTATTGCATTTGCTACATCCTCCCCCTAAGTCAAAGTTGTGGTTTTTTCATATATATCACTTGGAAAAATAATTGTTTTACCTTTTATCGCTCTATACAACCATAATTCTTTTTCAAAAAAACCTAATTGTAATCGTTCGTCTGAATATGTAATATAAGGTCTTACAATTGTCCAATTCTAAAATCACTATTTCTTAATATATCTTCTTGCTTTGCTTTTGCTATCGCATACTCGTCAGATTGAACATATTGCAAATCAATATTCGAATCTAAAAGTCTTTGCGAATCTTCTGTTAATACATCACTATTTGCATATACCCTAGCACTACTAAAATAAAAATATTGTTTAGTTGCCTCTAAAAGTAACTTGTAAAAATTTAATGGTGCCTGACCCCACTGTGGTCAACTTAACTTTTTCAATGTCTGAAGAAGTTTCAAAAGTGTATCAGCTTGGAATCCGTCTGGAACATAAACTTTCATTCCCTGGAAATAGATCATAAGCCGGTTGTCGATATTAGCAGCTCTGCTTCCCCGGGAATGAGCATTGTTAGCAGAATGAAGTACTTCGCCAAATGTAGTGACTGTTTCTGAATTTGGTCTTGCCATAAGTACGCCTCCCTTGATATGTGATGTTTTACAGTATATCAGGAAGCATAGTGGGAATCACTACGCCATGTTTTGAGGCACTTACGCAAAATCGCCTGCAAATGCCGAATTTTCAATATTTTTTATTTCTTATTAGCCCTAAAATTTGTTTAGGTGAGATTTTTTCGGAAGTACACATTTACACTCCCCGTTTTTTATCTATATTTTATTGTTCCAGATCCTCCAGTGATATACAGTGTATCGCCAATAACAAGATTACACATATCACTTGCTAGCATTACAGCCATCTGTCCTATTTCTACTGGATCAGCAAATCGTTCAGCCGGAATGCAGTCAGTATATAGCGTATCTCCTTCTTTTCTTCCAAGCATATTAGTTGCTACCGGCCCCGGTGCAATTGCATTTACAACTATTCCGTATTGAATCAATTCATCTGCAGCACCTAAAGTAAATCCTCTTACTCCCCACTTTGATAATTCATACGGTGTCCAACATGGCTTCAATGATGCAGCAGAACTTACGTTGAGAATATGACCTTTAATCCCATTATTTTTCATATAGTTACTCACAGTTTGTGTAATAAAAAATAGCCCTTTTAAATTCACATCCAAAACATTGTCATATGTATCTTCTGTAACTTCACCGAATTCCTGATTTCCATGTACACCAGCACTATTTACAAGAATATCAATTCTTGACTCATCGAATTTAGTTAGTGCCTCTTGAACTTTACTTTCAAATGATGCGACATCTGTCATGTCGATTTTAAGCGATTTTGCATTGTTTTTTCCTAATTTTTGTATGCACAAATCCAACTTCGAATCACTTGTTCCTGCAATAATTACGTTGCAACCTGCTGATATAAACGCTTCTGCAATCGCATATCCAATACCACCACTACCTCCAGTAATTAATGCAACTTTTCCTTTCAGAAGTTCTGAAGTTTGCTTAGTTATATAAACAGGTTGAATATTCTTTTCTTTTTTTTGTTCTTCACAGAATCTAATAAATCCTTTTATTTTTGTTCCTAATCCCATAAAACTACCCTCGTATCAATTTTTTTATATAACTTACACCTTTTTCTCCAAGTATATTCTTTGCGATCTTCTTAGTTGTATCAACAACGGTTTGTTCTTTTGTTGATACATATAAATTTTGAATATATCTTAATGCATCAGAATCATGATGTTCATCAACAAATATCTCAAATACCATCGATTGAGAAATCTGCTCATCCAAAAATCTTTTATAATTTAAGTCAAACTCATTTTTATTTGAAGCCGAAATATAGTCAAAACCAAGATCCTCTGCATAATGTTTTAACAGTTCTTTTGACTTATGTCCATAATGACCTTCTGCAGCTATATATTTGTTTGCAGAATTCCCCAAACCAGCCCTCTGCACATTAATGAATGGTGTTTTAAACTCACCGCCTAGTCCATTATTAACAACCATCAATCTTATGTTATTTGGTGTTTGTCTATTTCCAATACTATTCATATCATAGAAAAATGCCAAATCACCAAATATTCCAAAATATAGTTTGTTCGGATTAACTAATGCAGCACCCAACAATGAGGATACACCACCATCAATTCCAAAGCCACCAACATTAGAATAACCTGATATTGTATCATCCAGATTAAAGCAGCTCCAACATCTCAAAGAATTTAAAATTCCATAATGCATCTCTGAATTTCTCGGAATTAAAGAATGAATCTTTAAAGCAATCCACATGGATGAAAACGGAAGGTCTTTAGAACTTAGTACTAACTTAGACTTGACCTGTTCATACTCTTTTTTCCATGTGGTGTAATATGTGTTCCCTACTTCTGTATTATTAGACGCCAATTTTTTGAAAAACTCTTTCTCTGACATCTCAAATATCTTTGTAAGTTTCTTATATGTATCTCTTATTTCGCCGTCTGGATTTACACGCCAGATTTCTCTAGCATGAGTAGGCCACGTTGCTGAAATATTACCTATATGAATTAAATAATCAAAATTCATAAATTTCTGACTATCGTTTCCACACAGATTTAAAAGTCCAACATATATGCCATATTTACCATTATAATTACTCGTTTGATCACAAAGAACTACAGCGTTATATTTTTCACAAAATAGATCAACCGCCTCTGTCAATGCAATATCCCATTTGGAATGCGAACCTACAAATACCCCTACCTTAGCACCAGTTGGTATTATCACGTCATAAGTACTAAAATATCGATGTATTGTTTTAACGGTCGGCAAAGATTTTACACTAAAGTCTATACTATATGCCGTAGTTAAATTAATGTGTACCGGTCCTTTATCTCCGTTTCGATCCAATTCCAATAGTGCTTGATTGGTTTTTACTTCGCATTCCCATTTGTCGTCGTCGTTGTTTACGATAGGAAGTGTGACGCTAATCTTCGCAACATCATTTTGAATATTTGATCTATCAATTACCTGATCAACATTATGACCTATTAAGCTTGTCCTTCTTGTTGCAGTTATTGCAAGAACAGGCAGCTTTCTGTAAAAAGCTTCTGTTAACCCTGGTAAATAATTTCTAGATGCCGTCGCACCTGTACAGCAAATAGCAACAGGCTCTTCTGCTTCTTCAGCCATTCCACAAGCCATGTACGCCGCAGATCTTTCATCAACACATGAATATAGTTCAAAATAGTCATCATTTTGAACACTGGCAACAAAAGATGCATTAGCACTACCAGGACTTATGACAATCTTCTTTATATTATGTTTTTTCATAAGGGCAATAAGAATTTGCACATTTTTTTCGCTAGAATACATAAGTCCTCCCTTTATCTTATCCTTTAATTTTTCTTAAAAAGCGATTAAATTTATATTTTGTAACTCTATCTGCAAGATCTATCATTTGATTAAAATACTTATTCTTTCTAAAAATTACAAACATTACAGTGTTTGAAAAAATGATAACAATAGCAAAGTTTATAATCAATTCAGCCAATAAATTCATTTTTGGAAATATTTTGCACACATAATATGATATTCCTGTTACGCAACACGCTATAACAAAATACCCAATGGCGTCAATTATAAAATCTTTTGATTTTCTTTTGAATACATATTTAAATACATTTACAATCATCCATGGCATTGATACAAAAACATAGCTAACTATTGTTGAAAGTAAAATTGCATATATTCCCCAAGATCTTACAAACGTAAGATTCAATGTTAAATTAATCATTGCCACAATTAATGGTCTGAATCGGTCCTGATGCCATGCGCCTGCCGCATCCTTATACATACCATTAATTTGCTGCATGATTACCAAATAAAAATATATACAAAAAAGCGCTACCACTCCGATATTAAAGGTATAATCTTCTCCAACCCATAAAGTAATAAATGGTTGATATAAAACTGCAAAACAACACATGCAAACAGTAACAACCCAGTTGATGAAAAATGTTATCACACGAAAATCATTATAGTTTTTATCTAAACTCTCGGTTACAAGACTATTACCAATACCCGCTAGACATGAAACAAATACTATAACTAATATACTCATAACTGAGTTCATTATAAAATAATAATTTTGATATACTGCAAGCATTGTCAAGCCCAAATACGCTGAAATAACAATTGTATCTGCAGAATTTACAATCGTTGCACCTAACTTAGCAGTAAACAAATCCTTTATTCTTTGATTGATTGCAGCTATTGTCTCTTTAGGCAAACTTCCTTTCGCTTGGTAGTTCGGGTATATTTTTGTCGCTTCTCGAGCAGTTATAATATTTGCTAATGCTTGTGTAAATAAAATTGCAATAACATATAAATAATAGTTTTTCGTTAACCATAAAACTAAAAATTGAAGTATATATTGAGCAGTTGTTGTTATCAATTGCACTTTGCTAGAAATATCTGTTCTTTGGTGTGCTTGCAATAGTGAACTTTTATACGCATACAACCAGTAGGTTATGACTGTCGCGCTCAGGTTTAAAATATATAAAACATATATATTAATATCTCCAGGTACCTCGCCATTTATCAACTTCGTTATCATAGGCGTAATTATTATCCCTATAGTTGCGATGACCAATCCTATAAAAAAATAATATTTCTTATATAATTTAAGCAAAGCACAGATTGTATCTTTATCATCCTCGGCAATAGGCTTATACATGGAATATACCATAGCAGAGCCCACTCCTAGCTCAGCAAGATTTAGCACTTGCAATATTGATGTAAATAAACTATTTAATCCTAAATATTCTATACCCATGAAATATATCATTGCTGTTCTCATCAAAAACGGCACAATAATTTGATATATTCTTAAACCCATACCAAATATTATATTTCGCATAGCATTTTTTGTTTTGTTCATATCTATTTTTACCTATATTATTATATCTATTTTAAAAGATATTTTATAACAAAATATCTTTTAAAATATTAGTTGTCTCATAAGATTCTTTTTTCATTTTCTCATGAAATGAAATCAAATATTTTTTATATTCATCATAGTTATCAGTTAAAATCGAAAATTTCTTTTTTAATTCCTCATCTGAAAGCTTGTCCAAAGAAATACAATACCTATCTAATTCCATTTTTTTCATAAACCCTTGCATTTTTTGTTCATATGAAATAGAAATAAATGGCGTCCCCATTTTTGCTGAGAAAATATTACTATGATATCTCATTCCAATAACAGCATACATACATCCAATAACATATTGTTGAAAATATGTATCATATTTTTCGTCATCAGAACAAATAACAAAATAATTTTCCTCGTCAAAACAATACTCTTTCATTAAATTATAATCATTTCCTAGTCCATACAATTGCGGAATAAAAACAATTCCGTAACCATTTTGTACAAAATTCTTTAATACATTTGTGAAAGTTTCTTTAATTTTTATCTTAATTTCATTATTTGAATATTTAGGATGCCAACTCAAATCTGTGATTGTTACACCGATACATTTTTTGTGGTTTTTTATAAAACTACATAATTCTTTATATTTATCTAGTTTAACTTTATTCGATGTCAAATCTATATCATGCTGCAACGCAGAATCCAATGTTAATATTGGTTTTTTCTCTGGGACAAAATTATTGACATAACTATATGAAATAGGATCTCTTACAACAATAGCTGTTGCTTTACAGAGTATCTTTTTTCTCCACATATTTCTCTTTTCATCTTTAAAAGGGCCCATAGATGGAGCATAAAACATATATTTCTTATTCATAGATATTATTAAATCAAATATCGATAGATATGATGGTTCATCATCATAATATAAATCTCCAATACTTGGTCCTCCAGGCGCATGCACTACTATATCAGAATCTTTTATCTCATTTACAAGTATTCTTTCATTATGTGATAATGCTAACGTTCCTTTCGTGATAAGTGCAATATTATGTGCAATTTTTGATTTAAAAGATCCAGGACAAAATTGGCGTATCATCTTGACGTTACTAGGCATATTAGGATATCGTGTTCCAATTCCTCGTATTGCTAGTGTAATGCTCAAATTTGTATATAATTTATTTAATTCATCTACCATTGCATGAATAGCGGCTTCATCTCCTCTATTATCACAATGACAATTGATAACTAATATCTTCATTATATTATTATCCTCCCTACAATCTATAATCCAATCTTTTTTATCCACATATCAATTGACAATGAGTGATAGCTATTTATTACATATTCTTTAGCCATAAAATTATCTGGTATATTGATATTATCCCTATCCACGATTATCATATTATCTGAATAAACAGGATAATATTTCATATATTTATTAACTGTAATAACCTTTGTTTCTGTCAATAACGCATCAAATGCCCGTGTAGTTGGACCTTTTTGACATATCTGTGGAACATCCAAAATTGCTTTGGATTCTCTCATAATACTAATATATTGTTTATTTGTAAGTGGTGAATTATGACAAAATCTTCCTCCAACATTTTTTTTATCATACAAATAAATAAATAATCTATAACTCGACGAATACTTTTCGTACAAATCATCAGCAATTTTTCTTCTATCATCATTTAAAGAGCCAATAAATACAATATCATATTTGTCTTCTTTACTATGCCCTACACCCGATTCTTGAACAAAAACAGGTAGGTAATTCCACTTATTTTTTTTACATTCAATTATGTTATATGAATAAACTTCATCAAAATATCTAATATGATTTTTTTTAATCAAATTACTAACATCGTCCCATGCATAATATATATATCTTGCATTCGGATTTAACATTCTTACCTTTTTATAAAACTCATCTGATAAATAAGGTCCATTAATACAAAAAACAACTGAGAAATAATTCTTTTCAAGACATATTTTGCCAAGTTCGTTTTCTAAGAAAAACGCTTCTGCCTTCTCCAAGTCATAATTAAAACACTTTCTAAATAAATGTCTAATCCCCCATCGAATTTTATTACATTTATAAAACTTATCTAATATTTCCCGGTCAAATTCATCACTGTCCAACCAGCAAACCTCATATTTTCTATTCAAGTTTTCTTTAAGGCTCTTCTCATAATCCATAAATCTAGGCATTAACAATAAAAGTCTATCCATCTTAATCCTCTCATATGATATTATTTATCTGTGTGATACTACTTCGTTTGTAGTTAAATTAACCACCACTTTAGGAAGTTTATCATCCTCCGGAATTCCATCTCTTTTTGATGAATAACCATATTTGTCGTCATCATATGACAGAGCAAATTTATCCAAATAATATGCCTCTAATTCAAATGCAATCCCATTATCACAAGCATCATACATTAGAGCATTATTCTTCAATTCTTTTATTAAAAAAAAGTTTTCTTCCGTAATGTGATATAAAACACTCTTATGAACATTCTTTTTTAGAAACATCAATGCCGGTACAGACAGATCCTTAATTAATTTGCAAAATAAAAGACACTCATCAACACTAATAAAATCACGACTCAATGAATCCAGTAAATATGCCATACACTTTCCCTTTTCAGGATACTCATACGATTCCAAATATTTTAACAGCATAAATCCTGAATCCGCACCATAATTACTTTCAGCCAATTTTTTCCCAACTTTTCTCTTTATAGTACCTTTCTTATCCAATCCATCCAACATGCATTCAATATTCTTATAAAATAAAATATCAGGAATTGATTTTCCAATTTTTTGTAACTCCACTAATACATCAGGTAGATTAATATCTCCTGTAAGAACACCAATCATAGTATCTCTCATTAATTCACTAATATCTTCTTTTAATTCTATATCACACATATTTATTACCTCGTCATTAACCAATGATGTAAGGATAACCATTTGATTATAAATTAATAACACATAAAATTTTCTATTTAATCGTTATAAATCTTTATATAAACTAAAACTACTCCCTAATCATCCTCTTACAGTATAAACTCTTATAGAAAATCATCATCCTGAAAATTACGGCTCAAGATTTATTACTTATGTGTTATTCTATATATACAATCATAGAAAAAGGACATGCCTAAAATCATAAAATAAGCAACTCTCCTTTTTCTGCTAATCAAATCACATTTTATCCATATATATTTTTTTTCTTTTAATAGTTTTTTTGTTTTTAAAGCAAAACTATTATTGGAATTGTTTGTTCCTTTCAACGTATTATTATAATTATAAATTAATTGCTTAAATAAAAAAGCATACATATACTGCTTACATGATTCTGAATAATTTGATGCTTCATATAATTCAATTGATTGACTTGTTATCACTACAAAATCATCGTTCGTTATCTTTTTTCTCTTTCCCATAATCCCGTCATCTCTAACGGTATATACATATCTTCCATCCATTGAAAACACTACTTTTTCAGACATCAACAATAATCTTGGAGTATTTTCATAATCTTCATAAATCACGTCCTTAAGAAATTTACATTTTAAAGCAATATCTCTTTTAATTAGCTTAGCCCATGCCTGCCATAAACCATTTTCAAATATAATTTTGTTTGCTCTTTCTGCATTTTCTACCATAACATTGCCACTTAATCTAAATGATTTAAAATCTTCATTTTGGGATAATCTATATGTAGATACAGCAATATCAGCATCATATTTTACAATCAAGGTCATTAATATTTCAATCATATCATTTTCAATATAATCATCACTATCAACATATATAACGTATTCTCCACATGATGACTCTAATCCACTATTTCTAGCCTCTGATAGTCCCATATTTTTTTGATGAATTACCTTAATTCTTTGATCTTTTTTTCTCCATTCATCACATTTCTGTGGACATTTATCAATTCCACCATCATCTACTAAAATAATTTCAATGTCTTTATACGTTTGATTACATACGCTTTCTACACATCTGTCTAAATATTTTTCAACTTTATACACTGGAATAATTACACTAACCATCAGCTTCTTCTCTCCATCTATATTTTTCAAATAACTTATTTTGTGTAATCAGTTATACGACACTTTTCTATAAAATTTTCATAATTTTTAAAATATGGATTGTTATTTTTAAAATTATTTATAACAATATTATTGTCACATATATCACCTAGTTCATTTTTAAATACGTTATCTAAGTTATCAATTCTATTTTCAAAAACATAAAAATGCTCTTTTAAATATCTTTTAGGTATGTCCATTTTATAATTTAGATAATATAGCTGTGCAAATTTAATACTTTCATTAACAAATTTTTCTTTTCTCTTTTTTCGAAATTCATCTAACGTACAAATTATCTTAGCAGGATTACCAGCTATTACACAATCATCTGGATACTCACCTGAAACAACAGAATTTGCACCAATAATTACATTATTACCGATCTGAGTTCCACATAGTATTATACTATTCATACCTACAAAACAATTATTGCCTATTCTTGTTTCTTTAATATTTCCGAGTATGTCACCATATTTATTTTTTAAGACAATCCAGCTATAGTCGTGAGATAAAACAACTACTCCTGATGTAATAACACAATTGTCTCCAATCGTAATCATCCATGGCTTTTGATCATCAATCCAGGTATCTTTAGCTGAAATAAAATATGTTCCTATACCAATTGACATGCCTTTATTCTTCAAATATTTAATATAACTATCTGAATTTGCTCTAAATGAATATATCACTCTATTTTTTATATACTTTAATAACTTCATACTTTTCCTTATTTAATAATTATATTTTGTTTTAAGGGCATAGGTTACCGGAATCATTATAGCCAAAATTTGACAAATGAAGTAAATTTCAACATTATCAGTCAAGTACAATGTAAACATATAAATTATTATTTCAAAATACAAAATAACACTTTTTTTACTATAATGTTTCTTATATACATTTTTTAAATATACTAAATAATAAGCTAACCATCCGCCAAAAAGAATGAATCCATTTTCAACATACATTTTAATTATATCACTATGGACTCCACCTACATGTAAATAAGACAATTCTGTATTTAATAATTGTGTAACAACATTCCTTCCAATTCCAAGAAATGATGGTTTAAATTGTGCATAATCCATTATTGCCCTATAATAATAATTTCGTCCCATCACATTTATTCCCATGCTTTGTATAAAATCATAAAAAACATCTCCATCTGTCATAATATATATGTAAAAATAACAGAATACTACTCCCAAAATGCTCAAAATAAAACAAATCCTATTTTGTAACTTATTATTAAACAATTTTATCAAAAGATTAAATATTATTATCAAAACAAGAGCGATGACAGAAATTCTTTTTAGTCCTAGAATCATAATTAAAAAAACAAACATAATTATAGCAATATTTTTTTTTGTTAATTTTTCTTTTGAAAAAATATAATAAACCATTACATATCCTATAGCCAAAACTAAGTCATGCAATTCAAAATAATTCATTGATAAACCACCAGTTGTATCAAAGGGATCAATTAACCCTTGCCGAATTGCATGAATTATTATCATTGGTCCCTTTATGGCCAAACTTACCGATACAGATAATAACCAAGATAAAAGTAAAGAAACCACGGTATAATATAATGCATTAATTCCTAGTAAGTATATCGCAAAAATAGCAAGTACAGTTGGTACATACACCGTGAGATTTGTCGTAAAGTATTTCTTATCTACTATACCAAAACACATTAATATTATTGTATAGCCATGTATAACTATATGCGGTAATAAATAGAGTTTCAAAAATCTTGGAAAATCATCTTTATACACTCCTCGAAACTTGAATCCATTAATATCCAATTTCCATATTCCTAAAAAAATCCATAACAGACCTATAATAATTTGTAATCCGTAACCTATCTCATAATCAGCATACTGTGTTGTAAATGCAATGGTCATAGATATAATATATAAAATAACCATTGATTTTTTGCTATCATATTTCATTTCTAATTTCTCCATAAATATAACTCTATTTTTTTCTAAACGATATTAAAATCTGCAAAAATAAAATTAATAATGTATAATTTAAAATAAATTGCTGTTATATTATTCTAAAAAAACTAAACAGAAACAAACATAATACCATTTTTTTATCAATCAAAGTCAAAAACAGTCTCTGTTTAAATTCCAAGAAATTCGTGGGATAATGACCAATTACATCGCAAACTGTTTCATCTCTGCATATCTTTCCAATATTAGACAAATAAGTTTTAAATGACATATCTTTTAAATGACCATTTTCTTGTTTAATACACATTTTAATATAAATAAAAAACATTCTTTTGAGTCTTAATTCAGTGTCATTATCATATCCTAAATCCATCAATTTCTTATGCATCTCTATGTAAAAATACTTGCTTGCCTCAAATCTATCTTTTCTATAGCTTGTACTTAATGATCCTAAATTCACTCTATAATTATATCCAGCTTTATCAATAGTACATGCTCCATTTGCATACTGCATATAATCAATATTAAAAACCAAATCCTCCGAAATCAATTCTCTTTCAGACGGAAATCTTAAGTTGTGTTCAAAAATAGGTTTTGTGTTATAAAGTGCCCCCCACACACACATTTCTATACTGTCATGTTTAGTCGGTGAACTTCCGATCATCCTTGGAAGCATTTCTTTTTTTGCTTTTTCACCTTGAAATAATTCATTATCATATATTCTGTTTGATACAATTTTTCCCGAATCAATAACTCTTTTAAATCCACCCTTACACATATCGACATCTTTGTTTCTCAACTCATTATATAATGTAGTAATACAATCCGGCTCTAAATAATCATCTGAATCGACAAAAGTAACATATCCGCCTTTAATATACTCAAATCCCGTATTTCTTGCCATGCCAAGACCGGCATTTTCTTTATGTATTACCTTAAAATTATCATATTTTTCCGAATATTCATCACATATTTTTCCACTACTATCTTTTGAGCCATCGTCCACCATAATGACTTCTAAATCATTATAAGTTTGATTTATAAGACTATCTAAACATTCTCTCAAATATCTTTCTACGTTATATACTGGAACAATAACACTAATTAACATATCTTTCTCCTAATTTACATATCTTTCTAGCTGGAACTCCACCCCAAATCTCACAATTTGGAATATCTTGTCTAACAACAGCTCCTGCAGCAACTATTGCATCATCACCTATAATCACTCCTTTTAATATTGTTACATTTGCGCCAATCCAAACATTATTTCCTATATAAATAAGCTTACTATTTAACCCTGCAACAACTCCTGTATCACCTATATTATGATCATGATCAACAATAACTATATTATTTGCTAAATTACAATTACCGCCAATTGTAATCTCTTTTGCACAGGTGATCGAACAATTATGATTCATAAAAACTTTATCACCTATACGACATTTTGCATTTTCTATAATTTTGATATAGCATGGTCCTGTGGTCATCAAAAAACAACCATTTTTAACTTGCTATTCTTTTGTAATTGTATTTCTAATTTATCTCTAATAGCGTTTATTGGCTTTATTTTTATATCTTTCCCATATTTAATCTTTAACACAACATAATAAAGTAAGCTCTTTATTAATAAGTGTATTTTTTTTATAAAATCATTAATAACATATTTTAATGAAAAATTGGTGGTGCACCTACTTGATATCTCAAGTCGTGATTTCTCTGTCTTATGCATTTAGCAGGTACACCTCCCCATATTTCATAAGGTGGTATATCCTTTGTAACAACAGCTCCCGCAGCTACTACTGCACCATCACCTATAGTCACTCCTTGAAGAATAGTTGCTCCTGTGCCTATCCAACAATGATGTCCTATTGTAATAGGTCTAAAATCTGCTGTAAAATCAGGGTCATCTATATCATGGCTTCCTGTAATCATTTTCACATGACTGGAAATATTAGTATCATGCTCTACCGTAATTCCGCCCCTTGCATCTAATTCAGCAAACCAGCCAACGGAAACACCATCAGCAAGCTTTAATGCTTTAGGTAACAATACTTCCACGCGTCTACATAAAAAAGTGTTTTTACCAATTTTGGCACCTAAAATTTGATATGCCCATTTTCTCATATGACGACTAGGTACTTTATTCCAAATAGCATTAACAAATAATGTTACTGTATAATATAAACATTTAATCACTTTAGGCATATCATTGCCTAAACTTTTATTATGTAAATTATCCATTACAATTCCTCATAAAATCGACTATATTTTTCCGCAAGTTGTGCAAATGAAAACTCTTGAACGTAACGTTCTTTTGCATTCATTTCCATTCGTGCTCTTTTTTCATCAATCTCTATTACTTTACAAACAGCATCCGCTATTTGTTCTGAATTTTTAGGATCAATTAAATATCCATCCACTCCATCTCTGACAATTTCCGGTGTTCCATCCACTCTTGTTGCAACGATCGTCCTACCTACCGAATATGCTTCAATCGGTGTAAGTGGCAATCCCTCCCACAATGAACTCAAAACAATTAAGTCAAGTTGTGACATTAGATTTTGAACATCTTTTCTATATCCTAAGAATTTAATACATTCTTCTATTCCTAACTTTTTTACTAAGTTAAATAATTTTTGTTCATCCTCACCGTTACCGGCGATTACAAATCTTGTTCGAGGATATTTTTTTAGTATCTTGGGAATAGATTCAATAAAATACTCCATTCCTTTTTGTTCAGATAATCTACCTATATTGCCAACAACAAAATTTCCATCATCATGAAGCTTCCTTATATATTTATCTTCTAAATAATTGCCATCAAATGGCTTTACCGCATTGTGTATTACGGACACCTGTTTTTCAGGAATTTTAAAATAATCCACGAGATTTTTCTTCACCATCTCGCCAACAGCGATAACTTTTGTATGCTTATAAACAAATTTCGTCAGCAATTTCTTATCAAAGAATGTATTATGTGCATTAGCAATTTTTATGATTGAACTGCCAAATAAAATTTCTGTGTAGAATGCAGCCATTCTGTGATGTGAATGTATTACTGTTATTTGCTCCTTTTCTACGATTTGTTTTACTGTTCTACAAATTTTAAATATATCTTTCTTCGATGATATATCCGGAATTTGATAATGCCTAATTCCCATTTCTGTGAGCTTTTCAACATTTACACCGCCACATGAACAAACAACTATCTTATTAACTTTTGGTTTAAACACTTCACATAATTGTAAAACAACATTTTCTGTTCCACCCAGCATCATTGTCCGAGTAAAGAACAAAATGTTTTGTTTGCCTAAATCCATAATCAGTCCTTTCGATATTTAAATATCAATCTCAATATCTTTACATCATCAAGAAAATATCTTTTAAACATTCTCTTTGGTTCCTGCAAAAATCTATAAAACCATTCAAGTCCATGATCACTCATCCATCGCGGCGCTCTTTTGATATTTCCAGCCAAAAAATCAACTGTAGCACCAGCACATACTGAAACTGTAGCATCATATTTCATATAATTCTCATATATCCACTTTTCTTGTTTTGGACATCCTAAACATCCTATTAACAAATCCGGATGTGCATCAGTAATCATCTGATTTATTTTATCTAATTCAGATTCATCATTCTCAAATCCTAATGGTGGTGCATATGTTCCAACTATTCTGATGCCAGGAAATTTCTGTTCAAGCTTCTTCTTTGCTTGTTCTGCGACTCCATCTTTACCACCTATAATGAAGATAGTATAATTTTCATCTGCCGCTCTTTTACACAACTGTGGTACAAGATCAGACCCCGAAACTTTTTCTTTTATCTGACGTTTATATAACTTTGAAATCCATATCAGAGGTTTTCCATCAACCAATACCATATCAGCTTCATTGGATATCCTTCTAAGATAATCATCATTTTCCATTTTCATGACTACATCCACATTGATTGCTACAATATATGATTTTTTTCTTTCTCGAATGAATCCATCGATTTCATCTAATGTTTCATCTAATGTGACATTATTTACATATGTATTAAGTAATCTTTGTTTCTCTAGCATTTTAATTATTATCTCCAAAGAATCTTTCTTCGAGCATCAGACACAGGCAATGATATATTGGCAAATGATACTCCTGTATTCTATATGTCCTAGTCTCAGGTGCTTTTATTGTTACATCTGCTATCTGTGACAATTTGCTATCCTTAGCACCAGTAAGAGCTACAACTTTCATTCCTTTTGCTTTTGCAACTACTGCAGCATATAAAATATTTTTGCTATTACCGGATGTGGAAATTCCTAGGAAAACATCTCCTTCCTTTCCATATCCATTTACCTGCTGTGCAAAACAAAGCAATGGTTCACAATCATTCATATATGCAGTTGTAAGTGCGACATGTCCATCAAGTGCAATTGTTGGGAGTGCCATCTGTAAATTTTCTCCAAGTACCTTGCCAAGTTCATTATTTACAGACGTTAATTTTTCTTTATATTCTGATGAAAGATTTCTGGGATTTTCAAATCCCTTCATCAGCTCACCAACTATGTGTTCAGAATCTGCTGCCGAGCCACCATTTCCTGCAACTAAAAGCTTGTTTCCATTTGCATAACTCTCTTCAAGAACTAAATAGGCTTCTTCGATTTCTTTTTTACAATTATCTATTTGCGGATATCTTTCAATTAATACATTAATCTGTTTCTGAATATTCTCTTCCAACACTTTACTTCACCTTTTACATTTACTAAATTTCTTCATATTCTTCCGGACTATAATGAATCACCCTTGTGCCACCATCTTCAAATTTAAAAGGAATATACATAAGGTCTTTCATTGCTTCTTTCACAGCCTCATGTTTTTCCGGCTGAACATAAAATACTAAGAAGCCTCCTCCACCAGCTCCAAGGAGCTTTCCTCCAAGTGCACCGGCTTTCATACCTCTTTCATATAACTCATCTATACTTCCTGTACTTACAGCTCCACCTGTTCCTTTCTTCAATTTCCATGTAGTGTCAAGAAGATGACCGAACTCATCTAAATTTCTATTCTTGTCCGTAAGAACTGCCTCTGCTTCATCTACCAGACTATACATTTTTTTAAGTCTTACACTTTTGTCTTCTGAACTGCTTGCTTTATTTGCTTTCTGCACATCCGAAGAAAAACGTGTGAACCCTGTAAAGAACATCAATAAGTTATCATTTAACATTTTTTTTCTTTCCGGAGATATTATTACAGGAAGCACCTCATATCCATCTGAATTGAAATTAATTCTGTTAAAGCCTCCGAAGGAAGCTGCTATCTGATCCTGCCATCCTCCTGATTCATTACACAAAACACGTTCAAGATAAATTGCCTCATCTGCCAGTTTCTTTTTATCTGCATATTTGCCTTTAAGAGCATAAAACGCATTAAGCATTCCTACTGCAAAAGATGAGCTGGTTCCCAACCCTGAACGAGCCGGAAGATCGGCTTCATATGTAAGTCTTATCTCTCTCATATCAAGCATCTTCATTGCTTCTCGAATTGCCGGATGTTGAATATCATTTATATCAGTTACTCTCTCTGTTTTTGAATAAGAAAGTTCTGTTGAATAATCAAAAAACCTTGGGAGATGTCTTACATTTACATAACAGTATTTATCAAATGTAGTCGAAAGAACAGCACCTTCATTTTCCCTGAAATATTCCTCCATATCTGTTCCGCCACCAAAAAATGACATGCGAAATGGGGTCTTAGTTATAATCATGTAATACTCCCTTCACAGCGTCTAATAGTCCGCCTTCATTTATTTTTATACCTGTACAGCCTGCCGCCTCACCGGCCTGAACATCCGAATCAGAATCCCCTATCATGTAGCTGGCATTTAAATCAATGTTCAACTCTTCTGCTGCCTTTAGCAGCATTCCCGGCTTTGGCTTTCTGCAATCACAATCTATTTTCAATTCAGGTATCTCACCTTCATAACCTTTATGTGGATGATGCGGGCAAAAATATAACCCATCAATATATGCCCCCTCTTTTCCAAGTAGAGTTTCCATTTTACAATGAATGTTATCCAACTCTTCAAATGTAACTTCTCCCCTTGCTATAACAGGCTGATTTGTGACTACTATAGCTAAATAACCACTAGTGTTGATCATTCTTATAGCTTCTGAAACTCCTGGTAGTAATTCAAATTCATCTATATTTCTTAAAAAACCTACATACTTATTAATAGTTCCATCTCTATCTAAAAAGATTGCCTTTTGTTTATTACTAAGATTCTTTGCTGAAACAACACCTTTTTTAAAATCTTCACACACCGAATAATACCTATCCGGTGTTCCCATATCCTTTACATATTCAGGCGAATCATAGCAAAACATTTTTCCTGTAGAGCACAATGGTTTAAGAATCTGACGGTCTAAATCTACTTTTACAATCTTCCCGTCTTTTTCCTTACCAATTGAACTTTTATCAATCCCACTCATCTCCAATGTTTTAGGAGAAATTACATGAAGACCGGCATTTACCCTGTTTTTGTAATACTTTGGTCTGGATTCTTCTTTTGTAAGCCATTGCTTTACTTCACCACTCTTATCAGCAATAATTAATCCACTATCATATGGATGAGAATTTGGATGTGTAAACAATGTAACCAATGCACCTTTTCGTCTGTGATATTTCACCATTCTGTTAAAATCCACATCAAATACAGCATCCGCGTTTAAAAGCAGAAAATCTTCTTTTAAATCCAGAAAAAACAAAGCACCTGCATTCCCTAAAGGCTTGTCTTCCACAAAATAATTGATTTTCACTCCAAGTCTTGATCCATCTCCAAAATAGTCCTTTATTTTATCAGCCATATACCCTACTGTCAGGATTATCTCTGTGAACCCCTGTTCTCTGAGCGAAATAATTTCTCGCTCTAAGACAGGCATATTTTGTATTGGAATTAGTGGTTTTGGAACATCAGGGAATAATTCAGAAATCCTTGTTCCTCTGCCTCCGGCCATTAATACAACTTTCATATGTTAATATTTCTCCTTGTAGAAACTACACTGCTCCATCGTTTTTCAAAACTCCTACAAACGTCTTGAATATTATCTTCACATCCCCCTTTACACTCCACTCCCCAATATACTGGGTATCCAGCTTCACCACTTCCTCAAAGTCCGTGATATTGCTCCTTCCACTCACCTGCCACAGTCCGGTCAGTCCCGGTCTGAATGACATTCTGGCTCTGTGGTGTGGTTCATACTTCTCCCACTCATCAAGTGTCGGTGGTCTGGTTCCTACCAGGCTCATATCTCCTACTAGTATATTGAAGAATTGTGGGAATTCATCCAGGCTTGTTTTCCTGATAAACCGCCCGATTCCGGTTTTCTTCTTTCCGTTTGGCAGCACCTTATTGCCTATGATTCTCGGGTCGAAGTCCATCTTGAACATCATTCCGTCGCCTATCTTGTTTTGTGCCATAAGTTCTTTTTTTCGCTCCTCGGCATCCATATACATGCTGCGGAATTTGTACATCTTGAATTTTCTTCCGTTTCTGCCGACTCTCTCCTGCGCGAAAAATATAGGTCCAGGCGATGCTATGTATATCATAGGACCCACAAATATCATTATGATAAGTGTGAACAGGCAGCCCACCAATCCTCCGACTATATCCATGCCTCTCTTTACCAGAAGCGCGCTGGTGTTGGCATAGTTCACGCTTGATGTGACTACTGTGTAGTCGCCTATCTTTTCTATCTGCTTATAGCCACCCTGGGCTGTGCCGTTTTTGGCTATTCCTGTATGTACTGCTATTCCCATCTCCAGGAATATATCTGCCATTTTCTCCGGATATTCATCCTCGCTGCACGGCGGTATGAGCACCTCATCCACCCACTCATCGCACGCATAGTCCACTATGCCATCGTGGTTTGCAACTATCGGTATGCTGCATATAGTCTTGCCCTTCATGTCTGTATCCAGTGAAGCTGCTACTATCTTTGTATAGCCTATACAGCTTTTCTCCACTGTGCACAGTGTATCACGAAGCATGGCATCAGGTGCTATGACAAACAGCGATTTTCTTGATGCTCCAAAGCCCTTTTTCTTAAGGAAGCTCTTGAGCGCTAGTCTTGCTACATATGTTATTGTCACATAGATTGGAAACATGATATAAAATGATAATCGCGAGTATATATCAGCCATCTGTGTGGTGAACAGAAATAGCGCTGTCACCAGAAATACAAGCACTGCGTGCTTACAGGTCGATATGAATTCATCCAGATATCCACGTTTTAGGACATTCTTGAATGAGTCTGCCATTATCTCCACAAAGAAATCTATCAGAAGAAATGCTACACCCAGTATACGGTAGTCCTTATCCATGTATGGGTTATTAAAGCCGAAGCGTATCACATATGAAATAAAAAATGCTATAACAATGCATGCGATATCTATAAGCATAAAGTCTATATGCTTTGTCCATCCTCTGCCTTTCTTTCTGTACATTCTTTCCAAATTCTCCTTATGGTATCTTTTATTTCCCTTTATACCTGTTCTAGGGGAGGTACCTTTGTCCCCCCCCCGAATTATTTTAGCCTATTTTGTTTTACGTATGTTTTATTCGGTTATTTGTATCTTTTTCTGTATCTAATCAGGGTTTTCAATAATATATTTTCGCTCATTTTTTATACTTTGTCAATGAATCTCATGGTTTCTTTACAATTTTCGACGTATTCGCTAATCGCTATGATATTACAGCACCAATAATTATACATTATTATATGTCATGCTGCTTATTTTTCCTCAAACAGCCTCTGCTTCCTCTCTATCATCTCATCAATCCTTGCGATATACTGCCCTACATCCTTGACATTCTCGCATCTGTCGATTCGGTGTGTGCCGTCCGGATTCGGTACCGGCCAGACTCGCTTGGTGGAAGCTCCTGCTCCGCACGCCACGATGGTCTGCTTTTCCTCCATTATCAGTATGTTGTATACGCCGGCCTTGCCCTTTGCCGCATAGCCTACGTTCTCCATGTTGCCAGCCATGCCCTTCTGCCTGTAGAGGTAGTATGGCTCAAGCCCCATCTGCTTACAGTAGGCTGCGCAGAGATCCATATGCTCCTGAGTGTTGACCATCTGCATATCGCTGTAGCGGTCCTTGAAGATGGTGAGTCTTGCAGCTCGCTTTACTGCGAGTGAATGGATGGTGACGTTGTCAGGCGCCAGCTCCTTCACCAGCTCCATTGTGTGCCTTACATCATCGAGTGTCTCCTCTGGAAGTCCCATGATGAGGTCCATGTTTATGTTGTCAAAGCCCAGCTCACGCGCGAGCTTGAAGCTTTGTATCGTATCGTCTACCGTGTGGTGTCTTCCTATTATATCAAGTGTCTGCTGCTTCATAGTCTGTGGATTTACCGATATACGGCTGATGCCGTTTTTCTTTAGTGCCATAAGCTTTTCTTTCGTGATGGAGTCCGGTCTGCCTGCCTCCACTGTAAATTCCAGACAGTCCTTTAAATCAAAGCTGCATTTGATTTTTCTGATAAGCCTGTCAAGCTGAGCAGGGCTTAGTGTGGTCGGTGTGCCGCCTCCTATGTAGATGGAATTTAGCTTCTTGTGGTAGAACTTCTGCGCCGTGTAGTCTATCTCCTTCTCAAGTGCGTCAAGGTAATCATCCACGCGGTTTTTCCACACACCCAGCGGGTATGAGGTAAACGAGCAGTATGCACAGGTGCTCGGGCAGAATGGTATGCCTATGTACAGGCTGTAGCCGTTGTCATAGTCCACCTTGTCGAGCAATGCCTTCTCACGCTTTGCTATGCCTATTGAGAGGTCGATTTTCTCATCGCTTGCGAGGTAGGTTTTCTTCAGATAGTCGTAGGTTTCCTTATCGCTCATGCCGTCCTCTATGCATTTCATGGCTATCTTGGTCGGTCTGATGCCTGAGAGTGTGCCCCACGGAAGGCTCTTTCCTGTGCCCTTTTCTATCATGGAATACAGTGCGAGCTTGAGGCGGTTTTTGGTTTCCTTACGTTCTGTTCCGGTCACGGATATTTTTGTGCAGATACTTTTTCCAGCTGTTTTAATATCACTTTCGTCGGCTTGCTGCATATCACCTGTCATGGAATTATTTAAAATTTCCTTATCCGGATTTTCTCTATCGCCCTTATCATTGACCCTATTTATCATCCACTCCACCGTAATCTGATCGCCCACATAATCTATCTTAAATACCTGTGAGGCATCCGCAAATTCCTTTACGCCATCATCTGTCATCTCGTGGTGCGTGCAGGCTAAGTTTTTCCCCTCTACCTCATCAGGTGAGCAGCTATAGTACATCTGCACATCCTCCTGCGGGAAGAACTCCTTGAGCAGTGAGTGTACATCATATTCAAAATCCGGTTTATTAAATACTACTACTATCATAAGTAAGGGTTATACATCCTCTCGTTTTCTATGGTTGTTGTATCGTTGTGGCCCGGGTACACCTCTGTATGCTCAGGCAGTGTCATGATTTTTTCCTTCACTGTGCGCACGAGGTCTGACATGCTGCCGCCCTTGAAATCCGTACGTCCGATTGAGCCGCAAAACAGCGAGTCTCCTGTAAAGATCACATCCTCATACGGGAAATAATAGCAGCAGCCGCCCGGTGTATGCCCCGGTGTGTGAAGCACTACTATGTGAAAGCCTGCGATGTCAAGCTCCTGCTTATCCTTCAAAAATACATCTGCATAAAAGGTCTTTGACTGGCCCATCATGTAGCTGACATTGAGCTGCGGGTCATCGAGTGTGGCTTTGTCTGCCTCATGGATATATATCTTGATGCCGTAGCGGTCTGCGAGCGGCTTTGCATCTGTGGCATGGTCAAAGTGTCCATGTGTGAGCAGTATTGCTACAGGCTTTGCGCCTGACTCGTCCACTTTTTTGGCGAGCTGATCTGCACACGCGCCCGGGTCTATTATTATCATTTCCTTTGTCTTTATATTGGTGACAAAGTAGCAGTTGGTCTGCACCGGTCCCACTACGAAGTGGTCTATCTTCATATTTACCATATGAGTGTACTCCTTGTCTGTTATATGTTATGCTTCACGCAAGAACCACCGGGATTTAGCCGGTGGTCCTCTCTACGTCTATTACACTTTCTATCTGTCTGAGCTTCTCCACTAGAACCTTTATCTGGTCCCTGCCTTTGATATTAAAAAATACCTCGATTGTAGCGATACCCTGCTTGCTGGTCTTGGACTGTATACCACTGATATTGATTTCCTTCTCGGTAAATATCTTTGTGATATCTACGAGCAGTCCCGGCCTGTCATGACAGAATATCTTTAAGTCTGCCTGATACTCGGCACCGTTGTCCATGAGGGCTGTATCCTGCCACTCTGCTTCTATGAGCCTGTCCTTTTCTATCTTGGACAGATTGATGATATTCACGCAGTCTGTCCTGTGGATGGAGATGCCTCGGCCTCTTGTGACAAAGCCCACGATTTCATCTCCCGGAACAGGATTGCAGCACTTCGAGAAGTGCACAGCCACGTCATAGAGTCCGTGTACCACAATACCGCTCTTTGACTTGTGCTCGGGCTGTGTGCCTGCTGCTGCCTGCTGCTTTTCTGCGATGCTGCCAAGCACATCTGCATCTGTCACCGGCACCACATGATCCTTCTTGTACTCATCGTACATCCTGTTGACTATCTGGCTCTCCTTGAGTCCGCCGTGACCGACGGTTGCAAGGCATGAGTTCCAGTCGTGGAAGCCGTATTTGCGGCGTATTTTCTCCTGATACTCAGGCTTGTTTATCTCTGCAAAGTTGATACCCTTTGCCTTGGCATAGGCTGCTATCAAATCCTTGCCGTGCTGTATATTCTCCTCCTTGAGCTCACTTCTGAACCACTGGTTGATCTTGTTCTTGGCCTGTGTGCTTTTTACGACCTTGAGCCAGTCACGGCTTGGTCCCTTGGAGTTCTGTGAGGTGATTATCTCTATCTGGTCACCGTTTTTGATGACATAGTCTATCGGCACCAGCTTGCCGTTTACCTTGGCACCGACCATCTTGTTGCCGACCGCAGAGTGTATGCTGTAGGCAAAGTCTATAGGTGTGGAGCCCTTTGGCAGGTTCTTTACATCGCCGGACGGTGTGAATGCAAATACATTGTCGGAGAATAAATTTAAATCACTCTTTAATAAAGTCATAAACTCCTTATTATCCGACATGTCCTGCTGCCACTCGAGTATCTGGCGCAGCCAGCTGAGCTTCTCCTCCTCGGTGACAGTGGTGGTAGTGGCATTGCCGTTGTTTGTTTCCTTGTACTTCCAATGTGCCGCGATACCGTACTCAGCTGTACGATGCATCTCATAAGTACGTATCTGTATCTCAAACGGCTGTCCGCTCGGACCTATGAGTGTCGTGTGAAGCGACTGGTACATGTTCTGCTTCGGCATGGCAATATAGTCCTTGAAACGGCCCGGTATAGGCTTATACTTCTCATGTATGATACCAAGCACTGCGTAACAGTCCGGTATGGTATCCACCAGAATCCTGATGGCAAAGAGGTCATATATCTGGTCTATCGTCTTGTCCTGATTGACCATCTTCTTATATATACTGAAGAAATGCTTTGCCCTGCCGTATATCTCAGCCTTGATGCCGGCATCTGTAACATACTTCTTGACATCGTTTACCAGGCCCTGGATGTAGGTGTCTCTCTCTGTTTTTCTGAGGGCTACCTTCTCTACCAGATCATAGTAGGCATCCGGATATAGGTACTTCATACAAAGGTCCTCGAGCTCTATCTTTATCTTGCTGATACCAAGTCGCTGCGCGATAGGACAGTAGATATCCTGTGTCTCTCTGGCGATACGCTGCTGTGCCTCCTTGGACTGGTACTTGAGCGTACGCATATTGTGCAGTCTGTCTGCCAGCTTTATGAGGATGACTCTGATATCCTTTGCCATGGCGAGAAACATCTTGCGCAGATTCTCTGCCTGCATCTCAAGCCTGTCCGCATTCTTATCCTTCGGATCCTTGGTGCTGTCTGTCAGATGCAGGTGCTTTAACTTCGTGACACCATCCACCAGATGTGCGACATCGTCTCCAAACTCCGCACGCATCTCATCCATGGTCATGATGGTATCCTCCAGCACATCATGGAGCAGTCCTGCTGCAATGGTTTCCTTATCCAGCTCGAGCTCGGCGAGTATTATGGCAACACACAGCGGATGTATGATATAAGGCTCTCCTGACTTACGTACCTGCCCCTTATGGGCATCATAAGCTACCCTGTAGGCTTTGTCCACAAGGCTCGTGTCATCCGACGGATGGTACTTTTTGATTTCCTTTTTAAGCTCATCGTAAAGCTCCTCTGGGCTCGTAAAATCCTTTGTTCCCCTTATACCGCTGGTATCTGAGCGAAATTTGTCCGCTATTTTTTCTAATTCTTCTGTTGAGTAATCTGCCAATAGTCTCACCTCGATTGTAGTGTATCTTTAGTAGCCATTATATTTTATTTCTTTAAAAATTGCAATCTTATGTTGTTAGCCGATAACCATCTTTACTCCGCCATACATGCCGGCTGAGTTGCCGAGTGTGGCGAGCTTGATCTCTGTCTCACGGCTTGCATGGAAGGCATACTCTTTATAGTACTTTGCTGCTGTATCGATGATGATGCTGCCTGCCTTTGAGAGGCCTCCGCCGACAACAAATACCTCAGGGTCCATAACGCATGCTACTGCTGCCATTGCCTTGCCGAGAAGCTTCATAGACTGCTCTACTGCCGCAATGCCCGCTGCATCTCCTGCCTTTGCCGCATCGCATACATCCTTGGCTGTGAAGCCTGCATTTAAATCAAGCTTTGTTGCCACATCCCTGTGTGCTGCAATGTATCTCTCTGCTACTCTTACAAGTCCGTTTGCTGATGCATACTGCTCTAAGCAGCCCTTCTTGCCGCAGCCACAGCACTCTGACTCATCATCTACCATAGGCATATGTCCTATCTCTCCGCCTGCTCCGTTTACTCCGGCTACGATTCTGCCCTCGCGGATGATTCCTCCGCCTACTCCTGTGCCGAGTGTGATCATGACTACATCCTGATGACCCTTTCCGCCACCCTGCCACATCTCACCGAGTGCAGCTACGTTGGCATCGTTTCCGGCCTTTACCTTGATGCCGCCGCACAGTACTGAGAGTGACTGCGCCACGTTGAACACGCCCCAGCCGAGGTTGACACACTTCAATACTGTTCCGTCATCCTTTATAGGTCCCGGCACTCCCATGCCTATACCCTCGATGTCACCCATCTCGATGCCGTGCTTCTCGTTATTCTCCTTGATGGATGCTGCGATATCAGGCAGGATGAGCTCGCCGGAATTCTCTGTGCGTGTAGGAATCTCCCATGTATCGACAAGCTTTCCTGTGGTCTCGAAAAAGCCTATCTTTACAGTTGTTCCACCTATATCTACTCCGTATGCATATTGTTTCATTTTTTCGTCCTCCAAATCGTTAAACTATGTTTATATTTTATTGCCTAATTGCATATTTTTCAATGTTTTTCATTGTTTTTTATGTTTTTTCTATATATAGAGGCATGTATATCCTCATCCACATGCCCGCTATTTGTAAATCCAAGCTTTTTTGCAAGGCGAACCGATGCTTCATTTCTCTCATCTATCCGGCAGTAAAGCTCTTCAAAGTCTGTGTTTTCGCGCGCGTATTCTATGATGAAGCGGCACACCTCCGTGGCATAGCCCTGGTTCCATAATTCCGGCGCTATCATATAGCCCATTTCATCGTGCTCAAGCCCTGCCCTGCCTATCAGCTTACCTGTTTCCTTGGAAAATACAAGCCACATACCATACTCGTAAAAGCCATACATGTTCTCTATATATGCTTTCTGGTATTCAAGCTCTGTCTCGTAGTCGTAAAGCTGTTCCACAAAGTCTGTCATGCCGGGCTTGTCATAGAGCTCATAGAGCGCAGGGAGGTCTGACAGGGACAGCTCACGTATCAGGCACCTGTCTGTCTCGCCGATGTCCCACGGGATGTGATTATACCGCCTGCGCACCCGCTCCAGATACTCAATATCAAGCTCCGCAAGGCTTTCGACTGCATAGCGCGTGCCGCACTGCGGCTCTCCTACTGATGCTATGCCGAGCGAGTCAGCTATTTGCTTCTGCTGCCTGTTTGATACTATCCAGATGTAGTCTGCTGGAGCTTTCGGTATTCTTAGATTTCCCGTATTAGCTTTCGCAGTGTTATCTGCATGTTCTTGTATCGTTGTTTTTTTGAAGTCATTAATTAATTCATCAGCCGGTAGCGCAACATACAGTTTTCCCCACAGCTCATCAGGTAGTTTTTCTTGTAATTTTTCCTGTAATTCATATTGCTGCTCATCAGGTAGTTTTTCCTGAAGTTCATCATAAAGCTCCTGTGATGCAGATGTCATCTCTACTGCACGCTTCCACTGTGGCTTGAAGCTATCGTCATGATAGTAAAAAGAGGCAAGTTTTGCGCTTGCCTCATCGATAATTATTATCATTAAACTGTCTCCGGCTCCGGATAGTCCACTCCGAAGGTCTCAACCGTAACTGTCTTCATGACCTGAGCCTCAAGTGGTTTGTCCATGTAGTCTGTGCGCACCTCTGCGATCTTGTTTACCACATCCATGCCCTCGATTACCTTGCCGAATGCCGCATACTCACCGTCGAGATGTGGTGCATCCTGATGCATGATGAAGAACTGGCTTCCTGCTGAATCAGGTATCATGGTACGTGCCATTGAAAGTACACCTGCTGTGTGCTTTAAGTCATTTTTGAAGCCGTTGTGTGTGAACTCGCCCTTGATTTCATAGCCCGGGCCGCCTGTGCCGTTTCCGTCCGGATCTCCGCCCTGGAGCATGAAGCCCTTGATTACACGGTGGAAGCATACTCCGTCATAGAAGTTGTGATTGATTAAGCTGATAAAGTTGTTTACTGTGTTTGGCGCGATTTCCGGATAAAGCTCCGCCTTGATTACATCGCCGTTTTCCATTGTGATTGTTACGATTGGATTCTGTTCCATTATTTTTCTCTCTTTCTTTTATACTATTATGGTTCTGAATAGTTGCATATTATGATATAAGGCTTGGAAAACATCCGCTTCTTGCGGATAATTAAACATCGAATTAATTTTCGTCCGATTATTTTTCTACTTATTCAGTGCCTCTACTACCTTCGGAAACTCCATGAAGTGTGATGCCTTCACCAGTATGGTGTCGCCCTCCTTCACATATGAAAGAAGCTCCTGTGTCATGGTCTCCCTATCCTCGAAATAGTGGATGTCTACATCGGATGATTTCTCTGCGGCTCCGGCTGCATATTCCTTTGCCAGCTCTCCTGCGGCAAAAAGTGTATGGATATGATTCTCTCCAACTGCTTCGCCTACCTCATGGTGCAGCTTTTTCTCATCGCTTCCCAGCTCGCCCATGTCGCCAAGCACTGCTATTGTCCTGCCCTTTGCATGTGAAAGCACCTCGATAGAGGATTTCATGGATACAGGATTTGCATTGTAGCAGTCATCTATCACTGTCATGCCGTGTGTTTTGATAAAATTGGTACGGCCTGCGATTGTCTCTGCTTTCTCGATTCCTGACTTTATCTCAGCTATTGTGAGACCAAGCTGCAATCCGACAGCCGCTGCTGCCATAGCATTGTATACATTGTGCTCACCCGGGATGTGGATGTGTGCATCAAACTCACCCTCCGGGGTGACAAAATTGGCCTTCATGCCGTCAAAGCCCAGGTTTTCAATATTTGTGGTATATACTGATTTATGAACGCCTGAAGCTGATTCCTTGCCATAGTATATGGCAGGCTTTCCATTTACCGTCTGCACTGTGGCCAGCTTGTCGTCATCTGCATTCAGCACTGCGACCGCATCCGGCATCATATGCTCAAAGCACTCTGTCTTTGCTTTAAGCACACCATCCCTGTCGCCCAAAAACTCCAGATGGCAGTAGCCGATATTGGTGATGACCATGACATCCGGGCAAGACATAGTAGAAAGTCTGTGCATCTCGCCAAAATCAGATATGCCCATCTCAAGCACCGCTACCTGATGGCTTTCCCTGATTCCGAAAATGGTGAGTGGCAGGCCTATCTCGTTGTTGAAATTGCCTGCGGTCTTGTGAACGCTGTATTTCTGCTCAAGGACAGATGATATCATCTCCTTGGTGCTGGTCTTGCCGACACTTCCGGTGATACCCACCACCTTGATATCCAGGCTTTTTCTGTAAAATGTCGCGAGCTTTTTCATGGCATCGGTGGTTGATTCAACAAGCACATATGGGCCTGCCGGATCCGTAAGCTCATGCTCAGAGAGCACAATTGCCGCCCCCTGCTCAAACACAGTCGGAATGAATTTGTGTCCGTCCACCCTTTCTCCCTTTATCGGGATAAAAAGATAGCCCTCCTTCACCTGTCTGCTGTCTATGACGGCGCCGGTGATTGTCGTATCGAGCAGTGTCTCATCGCCTATGTATGTGCCCTCACAGGCTTTAGCGATATTTGCAAATGTAAGATTCTTCATGTACTTATCAGACATGCTACACCTCATATTTTTTCAAAGATATGTCAATCAGATGCTCACAGAGCTGATTAAAGCTCATACCGATAACCGCGGCCTCCTGTGGCAGAAGACTGGTCGGAGTCATGCCCGGCAGTGTGTTTGCCTCGAGGCAGAACATCTCATTTTTGTCATTGAGCAAAAAGTCTGAGCGTGAATATGTGTCAAGCCCGATAACGCGCGCAACCTCCTCGGCATAGTGCTGCATATCCTTTGTCACCTGCTCAGGAAGCTCGGCCGGACATGTCTCTACTGTACTGCCCGCCTTGTATTTATTCTTATAATCGTAGAAGCCCTCCTTCGGTGCAATCTCTATAATAGGAAGAGCCTTTCCCTCGATAACGCCGACAGAGAACTCCCTGCCCTGCACAAATTCCTCGATAACCAGCTCATTTTCCCACTTGAAGGCATCGTCAAGTGCCGCCTTGAACTCTGCCGCATCCCTAACGATAGTGACACCGATGCTTGAACCACCGCAGCATGGCTTTACCACGCATGGAAGTGTCAGGTCAAGCTTTGTGATATCATCCTGTCTGGTCGCTCTTGTCATGGAAATACCCTTTGGAGTAGGGATACCGTTTGCAAGGAAGAACTGCTTTGATGTCTCCTTGTTCATGGCGATGGCTGAGCTTAAATAATCGCTGCCTGTATATTTGACACCGAAGAGGTCAAATGCTGCCTGTATCTTTCCGTTCTCTCCGTTTTCTCCGTGGAGAGCCATGAAAACAATGTCAGCCATCTGACACATTTTGATGACATTTGGTCCGAAGAAGCAAGGTGACTGATCCTTTCTGGAAGCCTTTACCTTTGCGAGGTCAGGTGCCTCTGTCGGAATATCGCTGACCTGCACGCTTATCTCGTCCGCGCGGTCAAATATACCTGTCAGGTCCTCCTCCCTGTCACTATATCCCATAAATACATCCAATAATATAACTTTGTGGCCGTTCTCTTTGAGTGCCTTAGCTACCATGCTTCCTGTCTTGAAGGAAACATCTCTCTCTGTGCTGAGCCCTCCGGCAAGTACTACGATGTTCATTTTTGTCCTCTTTTCTTTGATTGAATTATCATGCTTTGGTTTAATTAAACACAATGCAATGCTTCTTTTTTAAAGCTATGAGTAATCAACATAATTTCTTCAAAATTATAACACCATTTGTGCAAAAAAGAAAGACCGGTTGCCCGGTCAAAAAAGAAATTCTCATTTTATTTTAAACTGTGTTGGCTTCCAGCAGCTGTATCATTCTCATAAATACCATCCGCCCGTGCAAATCATCCTGTGAAAGTGATTCTCCGTACTTCAATACTAATAATCGGCACTGATAAAAATTCAGCTCAGGATTGCCAAAAAGCAAAATCCGCAAGGCTGCATTTTCCAGGTAATTGTGTATATTTCCCACCTCAATAAATATATCTACGATATCATCGAGGTTAATAAGTCCTTTCTGTTCATAATAAATTCTTCCCAAATATTTCATCCCTCCATCGATTGTATTTTTCGTAGAACTTCTTTTTTTGTCTTTCTTTTGAAATTTTGTCGCTTTTGCGAAATTTCACTCTTTGTTGGTGGATTCATTTTTCCATATAATATATCAATATTCTAGGCGCGTTACGCGCTTGTATTTTGAAGATTTCTATTAGAAGATTTAATATTGATAGGTGATTAGCAGTTTTCGACAAAATACGACATGGTTTTAGGTTTAATTTAGTTGGTTTTTGTTTAATATTGCTCTTTTTATATCAGAATTTTTGTAATGATAAATTTGTACTATATTTTGAGGTTTTTGTTCTAATTATTTCATTTTTTAAAATTTATATAAATGGTTAATATAAAAAACCGGCAGCCAACGGCTACCGGTTTTCGATGAAAGAAAGGTTAAATTATGATGAAAAACAAGAGTCTAACATTCCGGTTCGATAAGTCCGTATGTATGTCCTTTTCTCTTGTAGACTACATTTACTTCGTCATTCTCTGCATTTCTGAATACGAAGAAATCGTGGCCTGAGAGCTCCATCTGGATGCATGCATCCTCAGGATACATAGGCTTCATACCAAATCTCTTGGTACGGACAATCTTGATTTCCTCGTCCTCTGCATCGTCTGCCTCCACGAAATCATCCTGGAATATCGCCGGTGCATATTTCTTTGCGGAAATCTTGGTTCTGTATTTGCGAAGCTGTCTCTCGATTACTTCCTCTACGAGGTCAATTGATACATACATATCATTGCTGACCTGCTCTGAACGGATAACATGTCCCTTTGCCGGGATAGTAACCTCGATTTTCTGTCTATCCTTTTCTACGCTGAGCGTAACATATACGTCTGTGTCCGGTTTAAAAAACTTCTCCAGCTTTGACAGCTTCTCCTCTACTGCCTGCTTAAGCCCCTCTGTTAATTCGATGTTTCTTCCTGAAATTGTTATTCTCATGATGTCCAACCCCTTTATCGTTTATTTGATACGTTGTCTGTATCATGTAAATATTATACCATAAATTTCGTTTTCATCAATCATTTTTATGCAATTTATATAAATAATCAAGGGTTTATTTACGGTTTTTCGCGAAATCGCTTGATTTCGCTATGATTAGGGATTTCACCAAGATAAAAAACATCAAGTCAGATGATTTTTTATACACTATCGTAACATTTCTCAACTACAACAGCACATCTAAGCTATCACAACGTTACTAAGCTACCACAGCGCATCTAACCTATCCCAGTGCCTCAAGCTGAGAAGAAAGCTCCTCCCACGCCTCCATATCAATAAGGATTTCTTCCTCGAGAGCGTCTATTTCGTTCTGGATTTCCGTGAGCTTTGAATAGCTTGACTGATACTCCGGCTTCATAAGCTCGGCCTTGAGCTCATCGAGCTTTGCTTCCTTGACTGCCAGGTCCTCCTCGGCCTTTTTGACCTTTTTTTGTATCTTTGAGCGCTCCTTGCCCGGGTTGTAGTATGCCTTGCCGGTTGATGAGACAGCCATGCCGCCTGCCTGGGCTGCGCTATTTGCATTGGTGCTTTCGCCCACATTACCTGCTGCAGCGGTTTGTGACGTGCTCCGGTTTGCATCACTGCCTGTCTGACTGCTGCCTGTCTGACTGCTGCCATTCTGGCTTATCGCGCCGCCAAATATCGCATTGCCTCTGTACACGTTTTTGCTCTCCAAAGCCTCCTTGTCGAGCTTTTCCTGATACTGCTCATAGCCAAACTGATAGAGATTGGTCGTGCCATCCTCAAACACAAGCAGCTGTGTAGCTACCTTTTTCACGAAATATCGGTCGTGCGATACAAAAATCAGTGTGCCCTTATAGTCCTTAAGCATGCTTTCAAGCGTTTCCTTGCCTACGATATCCATATGGTTGGTTGGCTCATCGAGCACGAGCACGTTCGGTCTGGTCTTTAAAATCTTGCAAAGCGCCAGTCTGACCTTTTCTCCTCCTGAGAGCATATTTACGTTTTTGAACACGTCCTCCCCTGAAAAAAGGAAGGCTCCGAGTGCATTTCTGGCCTCGGTTTCCGTGAGATGCGGATACTCGTCCCAGAAATCATCGAGCACGGTCTTGTTGCTTGTATACATGGCCATCTGCTGGTCGAAATACCCTATCTGCACGTTGGTTCCAAAGCGGTACTCGCCTGAAAGTGCCGGAATTTTACCCACGATAGTCTTTAAAAATGTCGATTTTCCAAGTCCGTTTCCGCCGAGTATGCCAAGCTTTTCGCCTCTTTTCAAATCAAGCGACACTACGGAGAGCGGATGGTCATAGCCGATTGCAAGCTCTGATGTATAAAGCACATCGTTTCCGGTCTCCTTTTCAGGCTGGAAATTGGCATGGAAGGTCTTGTTGTCGTACTTGTCCGGTGCCTCGATAATCACCATGCGGTCGATAGCCTTCTGCTTTGACTGCGCCATGGCTGTCTTGGTCGGCTTGCCCTTGAAGCGCGTAACCATGCGCTGCAAGCGCTCTATCTCCTTCTGCTGGGCGATGTGATCCTTCATCTGCTTGTCGTAGTTTTCCTTTTTACGGGCGATAAAATTGGTATAATTGCCTGGATAGCGCCTTGCCGTGCCGTACTCTATCTCGTAGACCACATCAACCACATTATCAAGAAACATACGGTCATGGGATACGACAACCACTGCCTTCGGGTACGACTTCAGATAGCCCTCAAGCCACTCAATCGTAGTGACATCAAGGTGGTTGGTCGGCTCGTCCAAAAGCAGTATGTCAGGCTTTGACAAAAGCAGCTTTATGAATGCTATCTTGGTCTGCTGACCTCCGGAAAAGTCACGGATTGGCTTTTTGCGCTCATCATCTGAGAAGCCAAACTTGCGGATCATGACCTCATATTCCTTCTCATAATAGTAGCCGCCATCATCCTTGAAGGCCTCCTCCATCGCGGTATATCTGGCTACCTTTTCATCGGAATAATCATGCTCGAGTTCTGCCGCCGCGCGCGCAAGCTCTGCCTTTCGCTCGTCCATTTTCACGAAGCATTTGCGCACCTCCTGCTCGAGTGTCACATCAGGATCATCAAACGCAATCTGCTTCAGATACCCTATCTCCGGGTTTCCTGCCTTTGCAATAAAGGCGCTCTCATCGCTGTCGAGCTTTTCCATCTCAACCTCGCCTGAAATGAGCTTTAAAAGTGTTGTCTTGCCACAGCCGTTTCTGCCGACTATCGCTATCTTTTCTGTGTTTCTGATTTCAAAATCTATACTATGCAAAATGACGTCGTCGCCAAATGCGACAGCGCCATTACTTATCTGGTAGAGCATATACTATCCTTTCATGCTTATGCCTGCTGCTTAATTGTTAGCCATAATGTAGTTGACAAACTGTGTTGCAGTACGTCCTGAAATGCCACCATGGCTGAGCTCCCACTTGTTTGCCTCCCTGCACAGCTCCTCGTCGGAAAGTGTGCAGCCGCTCTTTCTCGCAAGCTCTGTTACGATATTGAAGAACTCCTTCTGCGATGGCTTTGAGTAGCTGATTGTCACACCAAAACGGTTTACAAGTGACAGCTTCTCCTCAACCGTATCGGAGTGGTGCTTGTCATTGCTGTTGTCCTGGTCATTACGGTCATTCCATGTCTCCTTGATCAGGTGACGGCGGTTAGAGGTTGCATAAATCAGTATGTTGTCAGGCTTTGTCTCCACACCGCCCTCGATAACTGCCTTTAGGAACTTGTACTCAATCTCATGCTCCTCGAATGAGAGGTCATCCATATATATGATAAATCTGTAGTTTCTGTTTTTGATTGCTGCGATAATCTTTGACAGATATTTAAACTGATGCTTGTATATCTCGATCATGCGCAGTCCGTCATCATAATACTGATTGACAATGGCCTTGATGCTTGTTGATTTTCCGGTTCCGCTGTCTCCGAAAAGCAGCACATTGTTGGCCTTTTTGCCCTGTACAAAGGCCTCTGTATTGTCTGTAAGCTTTTTCTTCTGGATTTCATAGCCGATCAGGTCATCGAGCATGACTGCATCCATATTGTTGATTGGCATGAAGGAGAAGCCACCGTCCAGATGCTCCTCAATCCTGAAGGCCTTGTTGAGACCAAACATGCCGACTCCGTATGCCTTGTAAAAGCCTGTCACCACATCAAAGAACTCCTGCTCGTCCTTAGCTGCCTCAAGCTTCTTGCTCAGCGCCCTTACCTTCTCGCTGACATTGTGATTGTACATAAGGTCTTTTTTCACAATGGCCCTGTAATTGCTGATTTGTGTGAAGCAGTCGATTCCAAGTGCTGACTCGATTGGCTTGAAATCATAATCGAAAAGCTTCTTAAAAATCCTGAAATCGTTTGCCACAAGCCCGTTTACGCTGCCATCACTGGCTCCGACCTTCTCACAGGTGATGGAAAACGGATTCTCACTCATCATAAGGAAGAAAGTGAGATAGTTGTGCCACAGATTGTCATCAAAACCATAGTCTGTCGCTACCTTTAGGATTCTCTTGACCTGTGTATTGATGTCGCGCACAAGCTCTGTCTTGTTGTACTCGCCCACCTCAAACTGCTCAAAGAGCTGGCCCAATTTATAAAGAATCTCGTCCTGAGATAAATCTCCGTACATAAGTAATTTTGATATTTCCTGATACATGGCTGTTCCTCCTGGTCTTGCCTTGTTTTCGCTGCTAACAAATTATTATAAACACTACGTCTCGATTTTGCAAGAGCTTGTGTGCCCGGTATGGCGCAGGAGACGTAAAAAGGCGGAGCTAAAACTCCACCTTTATTGTTGTGCCACGCCCCACCTCGCTGTCGAGCGTAAGCCCTGCATCATGCAGCTGCACTATATGCTTTACTATCGCAAGTCCCAGCCCTGTGCCGCCGGTCTCCTTCGAGCGGCTCTTGTCCACTCTGTAGAAGCGCTCAAAGACCCTCTCCTGCTGATCCTTTGGTATGCCTATGCCGTTGTCCTCGACCGTGAGGACTGTCTTGCCGCCCAGCTTGTTTACCGTCACATTTACGGTGCCGCCATCATTGTTGTAGCGGATGGCATTCTGGCAGAGATTCTCAACGAGCTCCGTGAGAAGCTGCCTGTTGCCCCGCACCATACAGTCTGTACCGTCAAAATTGAGTGCTACATTTCTCTGCTTGGCGTTCACCTGTAGATTTTCCATGCAGTCCTTGACCAGACCGTATAGATTAAGCTGTTCAAAGCCCTGCTGTGCCTCACTGGAATCAAGCTCAGAGAGCTTTATGATATCATTGATTAAGGAAAGCAGGCGCTGTGCATTTCTTCTGATTTCAGTTGCAAAATGAATCTGCTGCTCCTTTTCAACCATGCCGTTTTCTATGAGCTCTGCGTAGCCGGAGATGGCTGTGAGCGGAGTCTTTAGCTCGTGTGACACATTGGCTGTAAAATCCTGTCTGCTCTTTGCCGCGGCGAGCACTCCCTCATGCTGTATCCTTATCGCGTTCATGAAAGGAACAAGCTCCTTGTACTCGGTCTTTTTCTGGATGACAGAGGCCTGCTCCAGGTTGCCTGCGAGTGTCTCGATTGGCTTCATGAGCTTTCTGGTCAGGCTCTTTGCGAGAACCACACATATTCCGGCTATGATAACCGTCACTATAAGCATGGCCGGTATATTGCTTGCAAACATGTTCCAGATACTTCTCGCCGCAATAGAGACACGCAGTACCGTTCCATCGTCGAGCCTTATGGCGTGATAGAAGGTATTGCTGTTCATGGTGGCTGAGGTTCTCACGCTGTCTCCCTCGCCTTTATCAAATGCAGATTCAACTTCCGGTCTGTCGCCATGGTTTCCGAGGCTTGTCACATCATTTTGATTGTCATACAGCACTGTGCCATCCTTGTCAATCCAGGTGACACGAATACCCTCCACGTCTATCTGCGGTATTTCATTTATATCCTGTTTTAGTATTCCGGTGCTTTCTATTGTCTCTGCCATGACCTGTAAGTCTTCCTTTACCTGCTTCTGGAAGAGGTAATAGTTGATTACTGTCATGGAAATCATTGTGGCAATTGCAACAAAAAGTGCTGTAGCTACCAGATAATAGTTAATCTTCTTTTTCATGCTGTACGCTCCGCTTGTGTATATCAGAAATCATAATAAACAGCTATTATTCTATAACATAGCCCACATTTCTGACTGTCTTTATCCTGCTGCCATAGTCGCCCAGCTTGTGGCGGAGTGTCTTTATGTGCATGTCCACTGTACGTGTCTCGCCCTCAAAGTCCGTATCCCAGACGCTTCTCATGATGACCTCCCTGGTCATGACTATGCCCTGACTGCCCATCAGAAGTCTTAAAAGCTCGTACTCCTTGTATGTAAGGTCAACCGGCTCATTGTTCACTGTAACCACATGGCGCTCATGGTCGATCACCAGATCATCCAGCTTTAAAAGCTTCGGCTCCTCCTTCGCTGTTCTCCTGAGCAGTGCCTTTACTCTTGTGATAAGCTCCATGATTGAGAAAGGCTTTTTGATGTAATCATCTGCGCCTCCGTCAAGCCCTTTTATCATATCCATCTCTGTTGTCTTGGCTGTGACCATTATAATAGGAATATCCTGTGTAGCCGGACGTTTTCTGAGCTTTCTGACAATATCGTAGCCGCTCTCATCCGGAAGCATCACATCAAGCAGTATGAGGTCCGGTACGAGTTCATCCAGCTTCTTGTAAAATTCCTTTGCGTTTTCAAATGCACTGACTATGTAATTACTGTTTTTCAGAGCAATACTCTCTATCTCACGTATGCTCTCATCGTCCTCTACAATATAAATAAGTGCCATAGCTTTCTCCATTTCAAAAATCTTATGTAAAATTTTTACCTGCTTTTTACTTTCGATTATACATTACTAATGTAAAACAGACGATGGTTTTATGTAAAATTTATGTAAAATCCATCGTCTGTATCAATTTTGTCTGTATATAACTATGATTTAATTTTTCAGCATAAAGATTAAATCATGATTTGCGAACTTTGTCATCAAGCGCAAACTCAACCCACTCAGCAATATTTGTCGCATGGTCTCCGATACGCTCAAAGTATTTTGCAACCATGAGAAGATCCTCTGCCTGCTCACCATCCTCCGGATGCTCCCTGATGAAATCAATAAGCTCAGCCTTTACCTTATCAAAAAGATCATCAACCACATCATCCTGCTTCATCACTATGTGAGCCTTGTCATTATTCTTCTCAACATACGCCTCGATTGCCCTGATAAGCATAAGCATTGTCTCTGAAGCCATGCTCTTGACATGCTCTATATTGACCCTGTATGGCTTGTAACTGCTCATCAAAATGGTCATCTCGCTGATATCGGCTGCGTGGTCTCCTATACGCTCCATATCAGTAACCATCTTCATCGCTGCAGAAATTGTTCTAAGGTCTCTTGCTACAGGCTGCTGCTGCATGAGCAGATTAAAGCACAGGCTCTCTATCTTTTTCTGCTCTCTGTCTATCTCTGAATCGCCCTCCATGATGGCTTTGGCGCTATCGGCATCCTGATGTATAAATGCCTCGATTGCTTTCTGGATTGACTCCTCAATCATGCTTCCCATGTGCATCATTTCTTCATTCAGCTTCTTAAGCTGCTCGTCGAATTTCGATCTCATTAACCAAACCTCCCTGTGATGTAATCCTCTGTTCTCTTGTCCTGTGGATATGAGAAAATTGTCTTTGTGTCACCAAACTCAACCATATCTCCCACAAGGAAGAAGGCTGTATCGTCTGACACACGCACTGCCTGCTGCATGTTATGTGTTACAACCACAACTGTGTACTTTTTCTTTAAATCCTCCATGAGCTCCTCTATCTTTGAAGTAGAGATAGGGTCAAGCGCTGATGTTGGCTCATCCATCAAAAGCACCTCCGGCTGTACGGCAAGCGCTCTCGCAATACACAGTCTCTGCTGCTGTCCACCCGAAAGTCCCATAGCAGATTTCTTTAATCTATCTTTAACTTCATTGAATATCGCAGCACCTTGAAGACTTTCCTCAACTATCTGGTCGAGTATCTTTTTATCCTTGATGCCATGCACTCTCGGGCCATATGCGATATTGTCATATATGCTCATCGGGAACGGATTTGGCTGCTGGAAAACCATACCGACCTTTTTGCGAAGTACGGTTGTATCGACTGATGGTGCATATATATTCTCACCATCTATCTCTATGCTTCCCTCGATTCTGACGTTGTCAACCAGATCATTCATTCTGTTGATACACTTTAAAAATGTAGACTTACCACATCCTGACGGTCCGATCAGCGCTGTCACGCTGTTTTCTTTTATGTCCATATTGACACCATGCAGTGCATGATTCTGGCCATAATACAGATTCAGGTCGCGAACCTGAATTTTGATTTTTTTCTCCATTTGTATCTCCTGCAACATGTAATAATTTTCTTGTCTTCGAGAATACATTATATGGATGCTTTGTAAAATGCTCTATCAGATGTATGTAAAATCTATGTCAAATTTATGGTCTCTTTAATAATTAAAAGCTCATCCATTATCCTGTCTGCATCTATATTGGAGTAATTGATAATAAACTGATGCCTGTCCTCCTTTGGCTTACTCAGATTGAAATGGGTAATCGCCTGAAGCTTTATGCCTTTTTTCAAAAGCCTTTCTTCAACTGTTTTGTCCGGAAGGTTTGTGTCAAACTGTATGATAAAATGCAGTCCGGAGTCATTTTCTATTACCCTGCATTCCTTTTCAGTGAAGCAGCCTTTTATGGACGAAAGCACGCTTTGGCGCTTTCTGCCGTAGTGCAGTCTCATCCTGTTTATGTGCTTTTCAAAATAGCCCTCGCTGATAAATCGTGCCAGCGTGTACTGCTCGAATGTGGATACCGTGCATGAGTAAAATGAAAGCCTCCTGTAAAACTCATTTGCCAGATGCTCCGGCAGCACCATGTAGCTGATTCGGATGGTGGATGTGAGTGACTTTGAAAATGTATTTATATAGATGACCTTTTCACACGCATCTATCGAGAGGATGGGCGGTATCGGGTGTCCGTTCATGCGAAACTCACTGTCATAATCATCCTCTATGATGTATCTGTCGCTGCTCTCGTTGGCCCATGCCAAAAGCTCATAGCGGCGGTTCACAGGCATCGTGATTCCTGTCGGAAAATGGTGTGTCGGGCTGATATGTGCTATCTGCGCGTTCGCTTTCTTTATAAGCTCCACGCTGATGCCCTGCTCATCCATCTGCACCGGCAGGCATTTTGCATTGTTGCACTCGTATATCTGGCTGATTTTCTTATAGCCTGGATCCTCCACGCAGTATACCTTATCCGTACCCAAAAGCTTCACAAGCAGTCCGTACAGATACTCTGTTCCCGCTCCGACTATTATCTGATCCGGGTCCACATTCATACCGCGAAACGATGACAGATGGCTTGCTATTGCTTCCCGAAGCTCTCTCACTCCGCCACACGGCGACACCGACAAAAGCTCCTGCTCCCTAAGGGAAATCGTCTCTCGCATGAGCTTTGCCCATATGGAAAACGGAAAGTTACCCGGGTCTGTCCTGTTTGATGAGAAGTCAAATATACTTTCATCCTGCTCAGGCGGCAGCTTTATGCTAAGCTCCTTCTGCACCGGTGCCTTGATTACCCTTATATCTGACACATCGGCTATGAAATAGCCCTTCTTGGGTCTTGCAAACATATAGCCCTCGCCTATCAACTGGTCATATGCATTTTCAACCGTAATGGTACTAACCCCCAGATTCTTGGCGAGGGTACGTTTTGATGGCATTTTCTCCCCGGAGCTTAGTTTCCCCTGTGATATATCGTTTTTGATGCACTCATACAGGCATTTATAGAGTGGCCCGTCTGTTTTTGTGAGGTCGTAGGTCAGCATTTGATTCACCGCTTTCTGGCATTTTTATTTTCTTTATTTTGAATATTTTAATATTACCAGATGTGGCGTAATATTGCAACCATGATATGCGGCTGGTGTGAGCAAATGCAGCCCGGCGGCGCAGGCGGCGTATACACTCTCGTGTTCGCTACGCTTTGCTGCCAAGATACTGTAAGAATTATGCCTTATAGTTTTTCTATGCCAGACGAAACCGTCGCTACTCGCCCTCCATGGCTCGATAGCTCCTTGCCCCGGCTTCCATGCCGGTGCATTTCTGGTTTTCTTGGGCATAATTCAACAGTATCTAAGCAGCTCCGCTATGCGCTCCCACGAGAGTGTACACGCCGCCTGCGCCACCGGAATGCATTTGCTCACACCTTGCTACTTCCGTCATATAAATTGACATAAAAGCAATACAAAAAACAAAAGGAGATTTAACAAATGGAGAACAATAAGAATACTCAATATGAACTCAACAAAGGTCTTGCGCAGATGCTAAAGGGCGGTGTCATCATGGATGTCACGACTCCGGAGCAGGCCAGGATTGCTGAGGCTGCCGGTGCATGTGCTGTTATGGCGCTTGAGAGAATCCCTGCTGATATCAGAGCTGCAGGCGGTGTTTCTAGAATGAGCGATCCTAAGATGATCAAGGGCATTCAGGAGGCTGTCAGCATCCCTGTCATGGCAAAGTGCCGTATCGGTCACTTCGTGGAGGCGCAGGTGCTCGAGGCTATCGAGATTGACTACATTGATGAGTCTGAGGTACTTTCACCTGCTGATGATGTGTACCATATCAATAAGAGGGATTTCAAGGTTCCTTTCGTATGTGGTGCAAGAGATCTCGGTGAGGCACTCCGCCGTATCAATGAGGGAGCTTCCATGATCCGTACAAAGGGCGAGCCCGGTACAGGTGATATCGTGCAGGCTGTCAGACATATGAGAAAGATGAATTCTGAGATTGCAAAGCTCACTTCAATGCGTGAGGACGAGCTTTTCGAGGCAGCTAAAAATCTTCAGGTTCCTTTTGAGCTTGTTAAGTTTGTTCACGATAACGGCAAGCTTCCTGTTGTAAACTTTGCGGCAGGCGGTGTGGCTACTCCGGCTGATGCGGCTCTTATGATGCAGCTCGGTGCCGAAGGTGTGTTCGTCGGCTCAGGTATCTTCAAGTCAGGCGATCCTGCCAAGAGAGCTGCCGCTATCGTAAAGGCTGTGACAAACTTTACAGATGCGAAGCTCATCGCAGAGCTTTCTGAGGATCTCGGTGAGGCTATGGTCGGAATCAACGAGAGCGAGATTAAAATCATCATGGAAGAAAGAGGCAAATAAAAATGAAATCAGGACTTAAGATTGGTGTTTTAGCTGTTCAGGGAGCGTTTATTGAACACAAGCGTATGCTTGAGTCTTTAGGCTGTGAGTGTGTTGAACTTCGTCAGAAATCAGATATCTGTGACATAGACGCCCTCGTGCTGCCGGGTGGTGAAAGCACTGTACAGGGCAAGCTGCTGCGTGAGCTTGATATGTTTGATGCGCTTAAGGAAAAGATTGCAAACGGACTTCCGGTACTTGCAACCTGCGCCGGTCTTATACTTTTAGCTTCACATATCAGCAACGATGACAACGTATATTTCGGCACTTTGCCTGTCACTGTTAAAAGAAATGCCTACGGCAGACAGCTCGGAAGCTTTGAGGCCACAGCAAGGTTTGACAATAGCTTTGACTTTACCATGACATTTATCAGGGCGCCTTACGTGGAAGCTATTGACGACTCCGCCAAAAATGATGTACATATGCTCGCCGAGTATGACGGCAAAATTGTCGGCGTGCAGTATAAGAACCAGATTGGGCTGGCTTTTCATCCGGAGCTTAATGATGATGCACGGATTCATGAGAGGTTTTTGGAGATGATATGATGATTAAGTATAATTAAATCACGTACATATTAATACTCGCGCTTTGTCTACACTCCGTAGCAGCTAATTTTGCTTATATATATGGGGGCTTTATTCAAGTTCCCCTGAGAACAAGAAGAACTGATGCATCATGCTTGCATGCAAGTATGGCACATCAGTTTTTTTATAGTAAAATATAAAATACTTTTTTTTAAATATATGGTATAATAAGAAAATAAAGCGAAAGGGGGAACAACAGTATGGGTATATATTTCAACCCAAGCAATGATAGCTTCAGAAAAGACCGAAATTATAAGATATATGTTGATAAAACAGAGCTGCTTAATTACACAAATGAATGGCTTGGTACACCAAGAAACTGCATTGCTGTCAGTCATGCCCGCAGGTTTGGCAAATCACACGCGGCAGGTATGATAGATGCATATTACAGTCTGGGGTGCGATTCTACTGATATATTTGCCGGTACCAGGATTGAGACATATTCCGATTATAAAAAATACATGAATAAATATAATGTTATTCATGTTGATGTTTCTACCTTTTGGGATTCATATAAAGATAATCTGATAGAAAAAATACAGGAATATATTTACAAAGATTTCAGGCGTGAATTTGGAGATAAGCTGAATTATGAGGATAGTCTGAGCTATAATCTGATGGTGATTTATAAAGATACAGGGATTCCTTTTGTGATAATAGTTGACGAATGGGATTGCGTTATCCGTAACAGCAAGGAAGTGGAGCTTGTTCACAAATATCTACAGTTTTTACATTCATTATTCAAGTCGGAGGAGTCAAAATCATTTTTGGCACTAGCTTATATTACCGGAATTTTGCCGATTAAGAAGATAAAAGATGAGTCTGCCCTAAATAATTTTACCGAATTTACTATGATTGATTCGTACCCTATAACACGGTTTTTTGGATTTACAGAAGATGAAGTGAAACAATTATGCGAACAGTTTCAACTGGATATGGATAATACGAAGGCTTGGTACAATGGTTATTTGATTAATGGACTTCATATGTACAATCCAAATTCTGTTTCTATGGCAATAGAGAGGCACAGATTCGATTCATATTGGAAAAACACATCTTCATTTGCCTCTATAAACACATTTATTACGATGAATTATGATGGCTTAAAAGATGATATAATGACAATGTTATCAGATGGCATGGTTTACGTGAATACAGATACCTTTCAGAATGATTTTGTATCAATTTCATCTAAAGATGAAGCCCTCACAGCTTTAATTCATTTGGGATATTTAGGATATAACATAGATGAAAAAAATGCGTTTGTTCCAAATTTTGAGGTTAAAAAAGCCTATCAGGCTGCACTTTGTACAAGTGGATGGAGTAAAGTAGCAGATTCGATTTCAAGATGTGATGAACTTTTGCAAGCAACCATAAATGGTGACAGTGAAAAAGTGGCCGAGCTCATTGAAAAAGCTCACGATGCCTACACATCAATACTTAAATATAATGATGAAAATTCACTAAGCTGTGTTTTATCTATGGCATATTTTACAGCACCTGCATATTATAATGTTGTTAGAGAGATGCCAGCGGGCAAAGGCTTTGCTGATTTTGTTTTCATACCAAGGCTAAATGCAGGAGAAAGACCTGCAATGATTATTGAACTTAAATATAATCAATCGGCATATAGTGCAATAAGACAGATAAAGGAAAAACGTTATCACGGGGTTTTAAAGGAATACTCTGGTAAGGTACTGCTTGTTGGAATAAATTATAATATGGATGGCAAGAATAAAAAACATCACAGTTGCATTATTGAGCAGCTGGTCTGAAAATAATAGTGTAACAGCCGGGGCAGATGCCCCGGCTGTTGTTGTTTCTTATGTCGTATAAGTTCAATATATAATATAGTTTTAAAAAGCTCAAAACTCCAGAGTCACCTTAAAAAGATCACCGTCCACAGTCAGCTCCAAAGTACCATTCATAAGCTTCATAAGGCTTTCTGTAATAGACAGTCCAAGTCCGCTGCCCTCGGTATTTCGAGAGCTGTCTCCTCTGACAAAACGCTCCTTAAGCTCATCGCTTGAAATATTAAGCGGTGTAGCCGACACATTCTTGAAGGTTATGATGGCTCCGCTGTCCTTTGGAATGATGTCAATGTACACTCTCGTGCCAGACTGGGCATATTTGTTGATGTTGTTCATCAGGTTATCAAACACCCTCCACAGATGTCGTCCGTCTGCCTGAATCATGACAGGCGTAACGTCATTTTTAATAATTAAATCAAGATTATTTTTCTTGAATTTTTCTTCATATTCCCCGGCTACCTGCGACAGCATAACAGCCGCATCCAGTTCCTCAAGTTCTACATTTATACTGCCGGTCGATGCCTTTGAAGCTTCAAGTAAATCCTGAATTAATTTTTTCAGACGTGATGACTGTCTGTCAAGAACGTCAAGATATTCGCGTACCTTCTCGTTATCTATATCCTCCTTCTGCAACAGGTCCACATAATTGATAATGGAGGTGAGCGGTGTCTTGATATCATGCGATACATTTGTGATGAGCTCCGTCCTGAAGCGCTCGCTCTTCATTTTTTCAGAGACCGCGGCCTCTATTCCATTGCTCACATTGTTCAAATCCTCACCATGCTTTCTGAAAAACAGCATGAGCCTTGATGTATCAACGGGCTGTGAAAAATCTCCGTTTGCTATAGCTTTTGCGGCGCATCTTATCCTGTCATACTGCATGATGAATGTGATAAGCAGCGCAAGCTCTATAAGCTTTACAATGAATATAAATCCAATACTCCCTATTCCAAAGCCTATAAGCTCGAGCAGGCATATGAAACCGAATGCAAGCATACTGATCAAAAACAGCGGTACATTTCTTTCTATCCAGGCAAAGCCATATCTGATTGGGGCAAATACCATCCTGCATAGCTTTTTGACAGGCTTTAGGAAAAATCTCACAACATAGTAGCACAGTGTATGCTTCCAGAACTCATGCGCCCTGATTCTTACGTATGTTGAAAGGATTGCTTCAAGCGAAACCATGGTTGCCGCCAGACAAATGAGTGCCACCACCGGAAGCTGCTTTATAAGTAAAAAGCCTGCCGGAAATACCATAAAGTCTGCAAGCATTGTCACTCCAAGCATCACCCCATACGGCAGCCTGTCATATAATCGTAATTTAATTTCTTCCGAATCCTCGCGTTTTCCGGCAACCGTCAGCAGATACCCCGCCGTAATCACAAAACCAAGTATAAATACGACAAACAATACACTCAAATGTGTCTCTGTAAATTCCATGATATCCAGTACGCTGTCTGCCTGATTGAAGTAATCGCCCTTTTCCTGAAGCTGTTCAGGCAGCTTTGCATACACATAATAGTACCCAGGCTTATCTTCCGTTGAGGTGTATGGATAGTACACAATTCCGTTGTCTGATATCTTAAATGTATCCGGTAAAAGCTCATAACTCTCATTCACCTGCTCCACCACTTTTATAATTTCGTAACGGTCATAATAAACATCCTCATCATAATCGTAGTAAGAGCCGTCACTTTCAAAGCCCGAATTATCGTTATCCTCCAGATTCATGCCACACTTTATATGATTTCCTTTTTCATCGTAGCACTTTACATTTTTCCACTCGGCAAAGCCTGAAATATCTAGTGGCTGGCCTGTAAACATCTCCTCGTAGGCAAAGTATTTATTTCCATTCTCATCTGTTTTCTCAACTACCTTATATAAGCCAAGCGAGCTGTTATCGTTAGAGCCTGTCATCACCCTCACCTTTGGAATGACATAAGCTGTGCCATCATTCAGGCACAGATAAAAGAGCCCATTTGTCTTGGAATACATGATTGAGCTGATTCTCTCACTGTTCATATCGCTTGAAGCAGCGTCTGACTCCTCATAGCTGCCGCTCATTGCATCCCACAGATTTGATAGCCTGTTCCACTTTAAGTTCTCTGCCTTGTAGCTAAAAATATAATCCGGATTTGATATTTTATCCACACTTGAATATACCTTTGCAGCATCAGATTTCACATCTACCTTGTCCTCTGATGTTTCATTACTCTTTACCACTGCGACCTGCAGATTGGTATCATTAGTCATCTGCGAAAATGCATTGTCATCACCGGATTCATAATTGTACACCATCTGTCTGCTATAGGCTCCTGCAATATTCGCATGAATCTCATCCCTTAGCTGTGCTGTGCTTTCATAATTGTTTGTGTACACTGCAACTAACGTTGTTACAACAAGCCCTGCCGCCATGACTGAGCATACTATAAATGCCGCCAGCTTAAGCCACAGATTTCTTGATATTTTTTTCATATCATTCACCTTTCATTTTATTCAGCATCAATTTTGTATCCGCGGCCCCAGATGACCTTTAAGTACCTTGGCTCAGCCGGATTTATCTCAACCTTTTCTCTGAGATGACGGATATGTACCGCCACCGTGTTTTCTGTCCCGTATGGCTCATCCTTCCAGACCTTTGCATATATCTGATTCGGCGAATACACCTCGCCCGGATGCTCCATGAGAAGCTTCAAAATATCGTACTCTGTACGTGTGAGATTGGCTGCCTCGCCATCAACTGTCACCGTCTTTGATTTGTCATCCAGCTCAATTCCTCCGATTACCAGCTTTCCTGCGCTTGTATTGCCTGCGCCAAGAAGCATGTATCTCCTGATCTGCGACTTCACCCTCGCCTGCAGCTCTACCGGGTTAAACGGTTTCGTCACATAGTCGTCTGCTCCGACCGTGAGCCCGAGTACCTTGTCAGTGTCCTCACTTTTGGCAGTGAGCAATATGACCGGCACATTAGAGATTTTTCTGATTTCCACCATCGCCTCTATGCCGTCCATGACAGGCATCATGATATCCATCAGGACAAGATGCACATCATTGTGTTTTACTATATCGAGCGCCTCCAGCCCGTTTCGCGCCGGGATTACCTCGTAGCCATCGCTGGTCAAATAAATGCTGATTGCCGATACAATGTCTTTTTCATCATCACATACTAATACTTTATACATAATTGCCTCCGGAAGTTTTATGTTGATCTTATTGTATCAATTGTAACATTAAAATCCAATTATGTAACACATTAAGATTTGTTTAAGAAATAATCTTAATGAAACTCAAAAGAAGCTCCGATTTACTGATATCAAATCGAAGCTTCTTTTCTTAGTTAGTTCATTATATTTGTTATTTACTATATTCGTTAATTTATTATTATGATTAAAGGGGTAAAATACCTTTTGACCCTCATATCATTATAATAACCGGTTGATTTGTTTACTTCGCCTGGAATTTCTTTGCCAGCACCTTTGTCAGGATGTTGATTAAGAATACGATTACGAGAAGAACAACCGCAATTCCAAATGCCTGGTCGAATTTTCCTTCACTTGTCGCTGCAAGGTAGAGCTTGATGGTAAGTGTTCCACCTGACTGCATTATCTTTGAGAAATATCCGCTGGCAACCTTTGGAAGCATTCCTGCGCTTCCTGCTGTAAAGAGGAGTGCTGCTGACTCACCGACTATTCGGCCGATTGCAAGGATAACACCTGTGATAATTCCCGGCATGGCTGACGGCAACAGGATGGTGCGGATGGTGTGCCATTTTCCGGCTCCAAGTCCGACTGCTCCGTGTCTGTAGCTGTCCGGTACAGTTTTAAGCGCCTCCTGTGTGTTTCTGGTGATGAGGGGCAGTACCATGAGCGTCAGTGTCAGTGAACCTGTCAGGATACTGTAGCCAAAGCCTATTGTCTGTCCGAAAAACATCATTCCGAAGAGACCGAAGATGATTGACGGTATTCCTGCAAGTGTCTCTGTGGCAAACTCGATTGTGGATACGAGCTTACCCGGCTTTGCATACTCATTCAGGTATACGGCAGCTCCCACTCCGACAGGAGTTGCTATGAGCATGGTGATTATTATAATGTAAAGTGTATTAAGCAGGTTTCCCGCTATTCCGACAGTGCCTCTTAAGACAGATGTCTCGCTGGTCAGAAACTGCAAGTTTACCTGGCCGATTCCCCTGACAAATACATATATGATGATTCCCGCAAGCAGCACTACCGATAATGCTGCACACAGATATATGAAAAAATATACTACATCATCGCCTATTCTGCGGCGTTTTCCATTTATACTAGTCATTTTCCACAGCTCCTTTCTTTTTGAGTTTCATAAGGGTGAGGTTGATTATCATGATAAACACAAAAAGTACAAGGCCTACTGAGAAAAGCACCTGTCTGTGAAGTCCACTTGCGTATCCCATCTCACTGACAAGCTGTGTGGTAAGGAAACGCACTGAGTTGAACGGAAGTGGAAAGCTTACCGTTCCACCGGCTACCATGTTGATAGCCATAGCTTCTCCAAGTGCACGTCCTATTCCGAGCACAATTCCTGTCATGATTCCTGACTTTGCCGCCGGAACCGTCACTTTAAATATTGTCTGTATCTTTGTTGCTCCAAGTGCAAGTGATGCTGCTCTCATCTGCTGCGGTACTGCCTGTATTGATGATACGCTCATGTTGATTACCGTAGGAAGAATCATGATTGCAAGCACTATGATTGCTGCAAGCAGATTTGATCCGCCGGTAAACTGATGTGTTGCCGAGTTTGCAAAAATATGTTTCTCCAGCTTGTATAATACCGGATTAAGTATCATAAGTCCCAAAAGTCCATAGATTACTGATGGAATTGCTGCAAGCAGCTCTACTGCCGGCTGCACTACTGCTGAGAGCTTTTTATTTGCCACCTCAGTAAGAAATACTGCTGTAAGAAGAGCAATTGGCACTCCTATGAGTATAGATACTGCTGTTCCTATGATGGATGTCAGGATTATGTACAATATTCCGTAGCTTGGGTCTGCCGCTGTCGGCGCCCATTTTGTTCCGAATAAAAGGTTTAACACTCCGACCTTGAAAAATGCCGGTGCACCTTTAAGGAACATATAAATTGTTATTGATAATACTGCGAATATTGCCACAACCGCACATACCGTGAATATTATTTGGGCAACATTCTCTACTATGGATTTATGTTTCATTTGATACTCCTTGTTTCAAAAATCCCCCAGGAAACCTGCCATTTCCTGAGGAAACCCTGTATCTTATCGATATGTATTAATACTGATGTCTAATATCGATGTCTGTATTTTGTATTATTTTTATACTTATACTTACTAGTGATGTCTCGTAGCGATGTCTGTATTTCGTATCTTTAATATGCCCGATAATTTCTACTGAGGGAGGATAAGGCCTACCTTCTTGATAACTGCCTGTCCCTCATCTGAGTTTACATAGTCAAACCAAGCCTTAACAATATCGTTCTGCTCGTCAATCTTGCCCTTTGTAGCCATTACGAATGGACGAGAAAGGAGATATTTGCCTGCTACAATGTTTTCCTCTGTTGCCTCTACTCCGTCAATTTTCATTGCTGTTACTGTATCATCAAGCACGTCAAGTGAAACATATCCGATTGCTCCCGGTGTTGAGCCTACCTTTGCAAGAACTGCTCCTGTTGAGTCAAGCTCCTGTGCATATTTGCACTGATCCTTTACATCAAGAAGCTCTTCGAAGGCTCCTCTTGTACCTGAAGCTGCCTCACGGCCGATTGCTACGATTGCCTCATCTTTTCCACCAAGGTCTTTCCAGTTTGAAATCTCACCTGTGTAGATTTTCTTTAAGTCATCTGATGTAAGCTCTGTTACTGAGTTGTCCTTGTCTGTGATAACTGCAATTCCGTCGATTGCTACGATGTTTTCCTCAACGCCGTTTGCTTTCTCATCATCTGTAAGTGCTCTTGATGAATCTCCGATATCTACGCTTCCTGCTGTTACTGACTCGATTCCTGAACCAGAACCTGTATACTCAACTGTTACTGTCACTCCAGGGTTCTTCTCCATGAATGACTCCTTGAGTGCCTCACAAAGCTTCTCCATTGAAGTACTTCCTGCAAGCGAAAGTGAACCGCTTAAGTTCTCATTTGATGTACCTTCATCTGCGCTTGTATCTGCATTGTTGTCTGCTCCGTCTGAGCTTGAGCCACATCCTGTAAATGCTGCTGTCATCATTGTTGCAGCAGTTGCTAAAACTAAAAGTTTTTTCATACGATTTTTCATTTTAATTTCCTCTTTCATTTCTTTCTTGAATTTGTTTCTTTGTTCGTTACAACTGATATAGTAATGGGGAAATGTAAAATGCAAAATCATTAGTGTGTAAAATGCATGTAAAAAAATATTCATATTCCCTATTTCCTGTCCCTTTATTAAAGCAAGCCAATACACTAGTACTATTTTACTGTTTTTTGTTGATAAAGCAATATATTACTTTGATTCCCCAAAAAACCAAATAAAAAAACACGCTATACGCGTGTCCTAAAATGAAATAGTCGGTAACTATTCAGATACATTCATAAATAAATCGGCGTGACAAGATTCGAACTTGCGACCTCTACGTCCCGAACGTAGCGCTCTACCAAACTGAGCCACACGCCGTCTGCAATTCGTTTTGCAACTATTAAATAATATCACAATGTATAAATTTTGTCTACCCCATAATATATATTTATGGTATGATTTATGCTGTATAATATGATAAAAGTTTACACTGTTGTGCCCAGCCTCACAGCGAGGTATCATACCCATGACTGAACTGTAATTTAATCATGTAATTATTTTTTTATACTATGAAGCCGGCCCGGCAGCGCAGTGACCGGCTAACCCCCAAGGTATGAAAATTATAAGGAGAATATCATGACAAATCAGACAAATCACATAAATAAAACAGCTATAATAACCGGAGCTTCACGCGGTATCGGTGCCGCCATTGCCAAAAAGCTGGCTTCCTGTGGCTATAACCTCTCACTTTGCTGCCGCAATTCATCTGACAGGCTAAAAGCTCTGGCTGATGAGCTTCACTGTGCATACGGAATTGAGGTGCTATGCTTCACCGGAAATGTAGGAGACTTTTTCTTTGCCAAGGATATGGTTGCGAATACCATTTCCCATTTTGGCCATATAGATGTGCTCATTAACAATGCCGGCATATCGCATATCGGGCTGCTGAGCGACATGACACCGGAGGAATGGAACAATATCGTGGCGATAAATCTGACCAGTGTTTTCAACTTTACAAAGCTCGTCATCCCTTATATGGTTGCCGATAAATGTGGCCGCATACTACAGATTTCCTCTGTCTGGGGCAATGTCGGAGCATCCTGCGAGGTGGCATACTCAGCCTGCAAGGGCGGTATAAATGCATTTACCAAGGCCCTCGGCAAGGAGCTTGCGCCATCGCATATTCCGGTAAATGCCATAGCCTGCGGTGTCATAGATACCGATATGAACCGCTGCTTTAATGAGACAGAACGCGCTGAGCTGGCCGATGAAATCCCTGCTGGACGCTTTGCCACAGCCGATGAAGTCGCAGATATGGCTTACTCCGTCATCACTGCACCTGATTACCTCACAGGACAAATAATCACTTTTGATGGTGGCTGGATTTAAAATTGTAATTTTAAGTTTTCTAATTTTTTCGTATTTTTTCAGATATTTGTTGCTTTCTACGATTATTGTGTTACAATTTGTTTATGAATGAAATAAATATCTTTTTACAAGAAAGGCAGCTATCAACCATTAGCACAACTGTGCCTGACAGGCTTGATTATCTGATGAGGCTCCACAGCTTGACCAACGTGGCTCTTTCGGAAATCATGTGCTGTGCAGAATCAACGATTTCAGGCTACAGGACAGGCCGTAGAGTGCCTGACATTTTTGTCATTTGCCATTTAAGTACAATTTTTGGTGTAACACCCAATTATTTTCTTGGATTCACAGACGAAATTTGTCCAACTCACAACTGATTATGTGATATATACAAGGCCTTCCGGTATCACTTCACAACCATCACCGGCTGCTAATGCAAATGTCACATAAAATATATTGAAAAATGAAAGGGGGAAATGTTACAGTCTAAGCCAAAACTGTAACGAAAAACAGCCCGGTACACATATCACAATGTGTGCCGGGCTGCAGATTTTATTGTTATTCTGCCACAAGTATTATCGTGGTTCTCGCAGGAACTCTTATGGTGTTGACACCCAAAAGCTCCGTCTTTGCCGTGAAGTCCTCTCCGTCAAAATACTCTACATTGGTATTGGTGTCCACATGCCAGTGTTTTCCGTTTGGAAGCACCGGAAGCTGCATCACAAGCGGCTCCCAATATGCATTCATGCAATAGAATACAATATCATCCTCCGTGTCCTCCTCATTTCTTCCGGCATACATGATGCCGATGAGCTTTGTCTTGTAATCGGTCGAGGCATTGAACGGCGTACCGTTGTGCACACTGATTTCCGGGAACTGGCAGGATGAAGGCTTTGTCATCTTTCTGAGTATAGGATGCTCTTTCCTGAACTGAATCATATGACGCACGAAATCATGGATTTCCTTGAATTCCTCAAGCCTGCTCCAGTCGAGCCATGAAATGATATTGTCCTGACAATACGCATTGTTGTTTCCAAACTGGGTGTTGCAGAACTCATCGCCCGCAAAAAACATCGCCGGGCCACGGCTGCACAAAAGCGCTGCAAATGCATTCTTTATAAGGTGCCTTCTAAGTCCGTTTACATTTGGATCGTCTGTCTCACCCTCTGCGCCACAGTTCCAGCTATGTCCGTTGTTGTCTCCGTCTGTGTTATTCCAGCCGTTTTTCTCATTGTGCTTTTCATTGTATGAGTAAAGGTCATACAGTGTAAAGCCATCATGACAGGTCATGAAATTGACTGATGCCTTGTGTCCTCTGCTCTCCGGGCTGTAAAGGTCGCGTGAGCCGGTGATACGTGTGATGGCATTTCCCGCCATACCGTCATCGCCCTTTAAAAAGCTTCTCATGTCATCCCTGTATCTGCCGTTCCACTCAGCCCATCTGTTCCATGATGGGAAGCTTCCCACCTGATACAGTCCGCCTGCATCCCAGGCCTCTGCGATGAGCTTCATCTTGCCAAGTACCGGGTCGAATGCCAACGACTCAAGAATCGGCGGATTGGCCATAGGTGCACCGTTTTGGTCTCTTCCGAGAATGGATGCCAGGTCAAATCTGAAGCCATCCACTCTGTACTCAATAGCCCAGTGCCTCAGACAGTCTATAATAAAGCTGCGCACAACAGGATGATTACAGTTCATAACGTTTCCACAGCCACTGAAATTGTAGTAGTGTGCATCCGGTGTAAGCATATAGTACACGTTATTGTCTATACCCTTGAAGGAAAAGCATGGTCCCATCTCATTTCCCTCAGCGGTATGGTTGAACACCACATCAAGAATGACCTCTATTCCATTTTCCTTCAGAGCCTTTATCAGTGATTTCAGCTCGTCTCCCTCGTGGTTGTGCTCCTCGTTGAAGGCATAGCTCGTATTCGGTGCAAAAAACGATACTGTGTTGTAGCCCCAGTAATTGTAAAGCTGCACACCATCGACCACTCTCGCGCTCTCCATCTCATCAAACTCAAAAATCGGCATGAGCTCCACTGCATTTATTCCAAGGTCCTTAAGATACGGAATCTTATCCTTCAAACCGGCAAATGTACCCGGTGCGCTGACTCCTGAGGACTTATCCTTTGTATATCCCCTCACATGTGTCTCATAAATCACAAGATCCTCAAAGGGCTGCTCAAGCTGCTTTATGTCGCCCCAGTCAAAGCTGCTTTTTACAACTCTGGCTCTGTACTCAAAATCCTTGCCTCCCTCCGGCTTTTCTCCCCATTTTCGCTGTCCAGTGACCGCTCTTGAATATGGGTCTAAAAGGACATTTTCCTCGTTAAACAAAAGTCCCTTTGCCGGCTCATATGGTCCGTCAAACGAAAATGCATACTCAAATTCATCCGGCTTTATATCAAAAACAAGCATGGAGTAGGTATCTCCTATCCTATATGAATCAGGAAACGGAATCCTCGCATACGGCTTTGATGCCTGTGGCTTGAACAATAAAAGAGTGCACCTTGTTGCTCCATGGGAATTGATGGTAAAGCTCACTCCGTTCGATGCCACGCACGCTCCGTACATTCTGAAAAAGCCCGGACGTATCTTAAATCCCTCTACCACATCAAGCGGCAGCAGGCCTGTATTTACTACATCCTCATGCTTTTCTTCTTTACTGCGCTCTCTCCACATATACATATTGCTCTTTGCTCCCTTACTATATTTGTATGATGGTACATGCTATTTGTTGCATGACTGCTTTTTATCTTAATTCGTTCTATTAATTTACATGCAGCTTTCCAAGCCCATCAATCTCTATATTACTACAATTTTGTGAATATGTGTTCATTAAATTGCATATCTCCTGAGCTTTTTCGCCAGAAGCCACTGTCGGTCTGAAATCATTGTATGAGCTTACGCTGCTTAAGGTACATGGAATAATCTGTGCATCTATGCCCGGCTGCAATTCCCCATTTATCAGAGTAAACGTCTGCTGATAAATCGCCGTGTTCTTGTCCGCCGGATTTTTATTGCCTCCGAAGCAGAAATTTCCAAGACTGTAGCATATCATTTTGCCGTTATAGACCTCCATTCCCTGCAGCACATGAGGGTGGTTTCCAACTACCAGGTCTGCTCCCCAGTCAATGATGCGATGTGCTGCCGCCTGCTGATAGTCATTAGGGTAATGGTCACCCTCTATGCCCCAGTGACAGCATGCGATAACTATCGCAGCTCCCTGTTCACGAAGCTGCGCTATACCGTTTTGGATATATGCCTCTCGGTCACCGTTTTGTGACAAAAGGCTGACCGACACTATTCCAATCCTTGTCCCATCAGCTGTCTCGTAAATACCGGTATGATCATTGAAGCCATACACTATCCCGGCATTTTCAAGCACATTTCTCGTATCGTCCAGTCCAGCTTGTCCATAGTCGTATGTGTGATTGTTTCCAAGACTGCAGGCCTCGATGGAGCTGCCCGTCATAATTCCAATGTACTCAGGCTTTCCCTTGAGGTTCCAGCGCTTTTCTACGCGCTCCGTCGCATCCGATAGCACACACTCCAAATTGATAAGTGTCATATCGTCAGCCTCAAAAATATCTCTCACACCGCCGAAAAAGTAGTCCTGTCCCTTTGAGTCATAATAAGAATTAAAGCTGCCGTCATAGCTTTGCTCCTGATTGTTGCCAAGTGTACAGTCTCCTGTGGCCGTAATCACTATGGTTGACATCTGTGGCTTTTGTGTATCCGCTTCTGTTTCGGCTGCTGCATCAGGCTGTGTACTCTCTGTGCCTGCTGCCGTACTGTCAACTGCGTTATCATCTTCTTTTCCGGCATCCGATGTGTCTTTCACTACATCCACACCATTCTGATTGGCGGCTTCTTTTATATTATCTGCAATATACTCTTTTCCTATGAGTGCTCCTGCCATAATTATGCATAAAACCAAAAGCACAGATAATAGAATTTTTAATCCCTTGTTTTTCATAGTTCTCCTCATATGTAATCTTATACTGTATTGAAGCGGTTCGTAACTACCACACTCTTAGAATATCAACCGTGTGCGCACTTGCTCCCATCAGGTCTTCTCTCTCACATGTTGAAAGATGGTACTGTACAAACATATCAAACTCTTCCTCATCAAGAGCATTCAAAAATGGCCTGATATAATTTGCTGCGCCATCGGCTGCTATTATCTTTTCACGTGTGAGGGCTGCCTGTGCATTTAAAGCCTCTATATCTTCTAATCGGACAAAACTGTACAAATCATTAGCTTTTTCCGTACAATGGAAGCTCTCATCGAGCATTCCGCCCTCTATGCCCTCTTTTATATGCTTCTCCTTTATGGCATAGGTTATCACGCTGTACTCATTCATAATGTATGCCACAAGTATGTAACCACCCGGTTTTGTCACCCTCTTTGCCTCATTCAATGCGGCAAGCTTTTCTTCCGCTGACTTCAGATGATACATCGGTCCGAATACGAGCGTGAGGTCAAATTCATCGTTTCCAAACTTTTTCAGCTTTGTGGCATTGCCCTGGTATGCCTTTACTTTATCGCTCTTTTGCTTCAGTCTGCCGAGGTTATGCTTAACTAACTCGAGTGCTGTCACATCATAGCCCTCCTCGGCAAGAGGCACTGAATATCTGCCCGTTCCCGCACCAACATCCAGGATTTTGATCTGTGAGCGAAGCGCTTTTATATCACTTAGCATTTTTTCATCAGAAGCAAGATTTACTACTTTATTAGCTGCTTCCGCAGCTTCTGCATCAGACGGACAGTACTCATCATCAAGCTGCTTCTCATTCATCAGGCTGCCAAGACAATCGTGTATATACTTCATGGATGTGATAAACTCTACCCTGCCGTGGCGGCTGTTCAGGCGCTTTTCCTCGTTGAATTTGTTATAGTATTCTTCTAATTCTGTCACGTGTATTCCTCCCTGTATTATTCCTCGATATGCTCACGTCCCTGCGCAATGATTGTGCGCACATGTCCGTCTGCAAGCGAATAAAACACTGATTTGCCCTCACGTCTGCTGTTTACGAGCTTGTTTGCCTTTAATATCCTAAGCTGATGGGATATGGCGGACTGTGTCATGTTGAGCACCTTTGCCAGGTCACAGACGCATACCTCCGCTTCAAACAACACAAAGAGGATTCTGATCCGGGTGGAGTCGCCAAATACTTTAAAAAGCTCTGCAAGGTCGTAGAGCTCGGTTTCCTCAGGCATTGTATCATTTACTATTTTCAGAAGATCTTCGTGGATTTCGTTGCAGTCGCAGCATTCTATCTGTTCATTTATGTTTTCGCTCATGGTGTGGTGTCCTTTCTGCGTTATATTTGCGTTATATTTACTTTTTGGCTATGGGGCGGGTGCTCCGCATAAATTGCATGTGCCTTCGCAGTTACACAGTAACTTTTTTATATACGCGAAAGACAGAGTGCACCTCTTGGGTGCATTCTGTCTGGTATTTTTTATATAGTAGTTTCATCATGCTTTGATATCTGCTTTTTGGGCTCTATGCATTTAGAGCTTGTGTACGAATAATGCGCGTATTGCATTTAGCACCGCTATCACCATTACTCCTACATCTGCAAATATTGCGAGCCACATATTGGCTATTCCGACTGCTCCGAGCACGAGGCAGATCAGCTTGATGCCTATTGCGAAGTATGTGTTTTCATATACTATTCGCAGGCATTTGCGCGATATTTTTATTGCTTTTGCTATCTTTAGCGGGTCATCATCCATGAGGACGATATCTGCGGCTTCGATTGCTGCATCTGAACCCATGGCGCCCATTGCAATTCCGATATCTGCTCTTGAGAGCACCGGTGCATCGTTGATTCCGTCTCCGACGAAGGCGAGCTTTTCTTTACTGCCCTTTCTTGCGAGCAGTTCCTCTACCTTTGCCACCTTATCGCCCGGTAAAAGCTCACTGTATACTTCATCAATTCCCAGCTCCGCCGCTACTGAGTCGGCTACTGTCCTCGAATCGCCTGTAAGCATTATTGTACCTTTTATTCCGGCTTTTTTCAATGCTTTTATTGCTGCCGCTGAGGTTGGCTTTATCTTATCTGAGATAAGGATATAGCCCTCATATCTGCCGTCTATTGCGATATGGACTATGGTGCCGACCTTGTCAGTTTCACTGTAGCTTAAGCCCAGCTTTTTCATAAGCTTGTAGTTTCCTGCCGCTACAGATACGCCATCTACCTTTGCGGTGATTCCGTGACCGCTGATTTCCTCAACGTCTGTCACGCGGGTTCTGTCGATTTCCTTTCCATACGCCTTCTGTAAGCTCCTGCTGATTGGATGCGATGAGCTGCTCTCTGCGAGTGCTGCGTACTCGAGCACCTTTTCTCTATCGAGCGTATTGTCGTAGACTCCTGCCACCTCGAAAACGCCCTCTGTCATGGTGCCGGTCTTGTCAAATACAACGTATCTGGTCTGTGATAAGGTCTCAAGATAGTTTGAGCCCTTTACAAGAACGCCCTCGCGGCTGGCGCCTCCGATTCCTGCAAAAAAGCTGAGCGGAATACTGATGACCAGCGCGCACGGACAGCTTATTACAAGGAAGGTAAGTGCCCTGTATATCCAGCTGCCCCACTGTGGTGCGGCTGACATGAAAAGTATTCTGACAAGCGGTGGCAGTATCGCAAGTGCAAGTGCACTGTAGCAGACTGCCGGAGTGTAATACTTGGCAAATTTTGATATGAAGTTTTCTGATTTTGATTTCTTTGAGCTTGAATTTTCAACGAGGTCAAGTATCTTTGAAACCGTTGATTCGCCAAACTCTTTTGTCGTTTTAATCTTTAAAACACCTGACATATTGATGCATCCGCTGATTATCTCATCACCGCATTTTGCATCCCTCGGCACGCTCTCACCTGTAAGCGCACTGGTGTTTAATGTAGATGAGCCCTCAACTATCACACCGTCGATAGGAACCTTTTCTCCGGGCTGTACCACGATTACCGAGCCGATAGCAACCTCATCAGGATCAACCTGGGTGAGCTTTCCGTCCACCTCGATATTGGCATAATCGGGTCTGATGTCCATGAGCTCACTGATATTCTTACGGCTCTTTCCGACTGCATAGCTCTGAAACAGCTCTCCAATCTGGTAGAAGAGCATAACGGCTATAGCCTCTGTATAGTCACCATTCTCATAGAGCGCAACCGCTATCGCACCTACAGTGGCAACCGCCATCAGGAAGTTTTCATCAAATACCTGCTTGTTTTTGATTCCCTTAAATGCTTTTTTCAGGATATCGTATCCTATGACCAGATAAGGCACCATGTAAAGCAGGAACCTGATAATTCCCTTAACCGGTATGAAATGTAATATAATCATGAGTACCGCTGCGATTATGATACGCGCAAGTACTTTTTTCTGCTTTTTATTCATACGCCATAGCTCCATTCATTATAATCTCTTGATAATCACCCTTACTATAGCGCAGGCATTGAAATAATATCATTTGTCATTCCTACGCCCGGCAATTTATAAGAAAATCTCGCAGTCGTCCTCTACCTTTTTACAGTTCTTAAGAACCTCCTGCATAACCGCCTTTGCATCCTGTCCCTCTTCAAACTCAACGCTCATCTTGAGTGTCATGAAATTGACGGTAGCATCCTTTACACCTGCTGTATTCTTTGCGGCATCCTCCATCTTGTTGGCGCAGTTAGCGCAGTCTACATCGATTTTGTAAGTCTTCTTCATAGTGGTGTTCTCCTTATTTTCATGAATTATTTGTTTTACTGTACGTTTTGCATTGAACATATGAATGATTGTTCATATGTTGATTTTATTATAGCACCTTTTGCACTGTTGTCAATACACAATGTGCATCTAAAAACAAAATTTATTCACATACTCTAATCACATAATTAATCTCATAGTTTATGATTCAGGCTTCATCTGTGATATTTTCTTTCCAGCTGCTTCCCTCTTCTATTCCATTTGCCGTAAGCCATTCATCCTCAACCTCTACATGACGCTGTCTGCCGTTTTCGTCCTCGAGATAAACCACGCATTTTGCTTTTGCGCCGTCTGCTCTTTCCTCACAGCCAAAATCAGCCTCATATATATGTGTTACCGTATACATCTGCACTCTACCTTCTTTCATATGATTTTGCATGACATAAATATATAGAAACTTCCCACATGTACAGGTGGATGTGTCCACTCTAAAATATCATGTGGGAAGCTTTTTTCAACTATATTTATGATTATAATACTGCTTTAATCGCTGCAAGCAGCTCATCATATGTCTCATATGCAGGAAGCTCAGGGTAGTCCTTCTTAATGGCATCTGTGCTTCTGAAAAGGAAACCTGCCTTGCTTGCCTGTATCATGCCTAAATCGTTGTGGCTGTCACCGCTTGCGATGGTATCGTATCCGATAGACTGCAGTGCCTTTACAGTTGTAAGCTTTGACTGCTCACATCTCATTCTAAAGCCTGTAATCTCGCCATCTTCAGCAACCTCAAGCTCGTTACAAAAGATTGTTGGCCAGCCGAGCTTCTTCATGAGCGGGCCTGCAAACTGTGAAAATGTATCACTGATGATGATTACCTGTGTGATTGAACGAAGCTCATCTAAGAATTCCTTTGCACCAGGCATTGGATCTATCTTTGCAATAGTCTCCTGAATTTCTTTTAATCCGAGTCCGTGCTCCTTTAAAATATTTATTCTATAGTTCATGAGCTTATCATAATCAGGCTCATCTCTTGTTGTCTTTTCAAGCTCAGGAATGCCTGTCTCCTTTGCAAATGCAATCCAGATTTCAGGTACCAATACTCCCTCAAGGTCTAAGCATACAATATTCATTTTGATTCCTCCGTGTGTTTTATTCTGTGGATTTCGATGAAGCTCAATATACTTGTCATGTAACTATTTAAGCTGCCTTGAATAGTCACCTTATAATTATAGTTCACCGATTTAATCCAGTAAAGTATATCATACAAAACGACTGCCTACAATAGAATTCTACGGGATTTTTCAGTAAATCATTATTACCGTCCATTACGCTCGCGGGCTTTTGCACTCACGCCATCTTCCCCGCTCACGCTAACTTCCGCACTCACGCCGGCTTCCACTTAGAAGATGCCCTCATCATCTATGATGTTTCCGCTCTCAACATGCTTTTTCAGTATATTGTTAAACGCATAATCCCAGATTTTCTCTGAACCGAGTGCTGTGCGCTTATTTCTGCCAAGTATCTGCGACAGCTTTACGCTGTGCTCACGCCATGAACGCCCGCCCGACGCATCATTTAGGAGCATTGGCTGGATATTGTCCATGGTGCGGGCAAATCTGGCTTCCGGCGTCTGCTGCGCCTCAAATTCCTCCCACAGCTCTAAAAGCGGCTCGCCCTGTTCCTTTGGCAAGAGTCCGTATATACGCTCCGCAGCCTTCTGCTCACGCTCATGCTGTGTGGCCTTGCCTGCCTCATCATAGGCATATGTGTCTCCTGCGTCAATCTCTACTATGTCGTGTATCAAAAGCATTCCTACTGTCTTTAGCACGTCTATCTTCTCATTGGCATACTCACTCAAGAGCATGGTCATGATAGCCATATGCCAGGCATGCTCCGCATCATTTTCCTTGCGGCTTGCATCAGCTAAATAAGTCTGGCGGAATATCTCCTTTTCCTTGTCGATTTCTCTGATGAAATCAAGCTGTTTTTCTAATTTTTCTTTTTGCTGCATCATTTTACTGGTTCCTTCTTCCTATCCTATCCGATTTTTAAATATGGTCTCAAGTGTTTAATCAATTCGTGTACTTTTGTGCCTGGAGCTGAACTTGCAGGAGTTTTTCCTTCATTCATTGCATCCAAGCGTTCAGCATTTGTTATTGCAAAATCCATGAAAGGCCTCAGAATTTGGAACATATCTGCCCTTCCCTTTGAATATTCTCCCTGTCCAATATTCTTTAACCATTCAGATAGTTTTGGCCAGTAATCACTTCTATGAATATCTGACTGAACAAAACTGAAATGAAGCAAAAACCAAAGTTCAATACACTGATTTGACCAGATAGCATGATATTGTGTTTCCTCTGTAGATATATTAATACATAATTCATTCGTTTTATTGATGCGTTTTGCCGGAAAATCATCAGTATCATAGACTATCCAGACATGCTTATATCCATTCGGATTGTTCATGACCAGATTCATTGCCTTATCCAAAAGACTAAGCGTATTGTCTCCTGCACCATGAATGTCAAGCTGAATTTTATCTCGATACTGACTGTTTATGATTGTCCTGATTGCTTCGAAATACTGTGGTTCTGTTTCAGTTCCTTCTGTTACTATCAAATGGTACTCTGGACATATCAATATATTCTTATCTCGCCGCGGTTTCATCCAACTCTTTCCTAAATCACTTTTCTTCGGAGGTTTTAAACTCATTGCCACTCTCCTCCTGCCAGCATATTTGTAAGATATGGATCTGCACCATAACGCCCTTCCAGATATTGTTTATCATAGGCTGCAGTACTATTTACTCGTTCATTGTTTTCTCTTCTGATTTCATATAGGGAATATATTTCACTTTCGTGCCTTTCATTTTCTGCCGCAAACCAAATTTCATCCCGTCTGAAAACTGTATTTTTCATTGTTGTCATATCATGGGAAGTAAAGAGTAACTGCGCTCCCTTTTTATTTACATTCTTATTCTTAAACAATGAAATTACATAACGAAGCAGCTTAGGATGCAATTTTGCATCCAATTCATCAATAATCACCAGCCGTCCTTCTTGCAGTGCTAACAAAATCACAGGTAATGCCGCGATCATTTTCTTTGTTCCATCTGACTCATCATTAAAACTTAATTCATAAATCTTTCCCTCTATCATACGCTGCGTATACAGTTCATGATTTTCTTCATCATACCGATAACCTGATACATCAATATCAACATCATTTAGTGCACGAACAATTCTCTTTCGATATGATTCGTCATCAGAAAACATTATTTGTCTGTCTGCAATCGGATTTGCATAGTTTTTGACAATGCATGATTCAAACCACTTCTGAACTTCCACAATTACCGGTATATCATAGTTGATTGCCAAAAAAGATAAATATGGCATCTTGGGGTTTACCGAGCGGTTAATACTCGCTTTATTGATGCTTGCACCCAATGTAATTTCAGCACCTTCCCTATCAAAAACCATACCCGTTCTCTTTCCACCAATGGATTTCCAATACAGAGATTCTTCAACAATGTCATCCCCACATATTGATAAGTTGTACCTGTATTCATTTTTTCCCTGTCGGAAATACACTTCAAATTCTGTCGGCATTTCCCTAGATATTTCATTAAAATAGAATGGTGCCGCACTTATCTTCTGCTGAATAATAATCTTTTCTCTTGCCTTCTCCAATTCATATATTGGCTTAACTACTGTAGAAATCAAACATGAAAGAGCTAGTAACAGATTGGTTTTCCCGCCACCATTCGGACCATATATAACCCCTACAGGAAGAAGTGCATCTGCTTTATCACTTTTTAACAGCGATTCTGAAAACTCCGGAATAGATGTTGCCTGAAAATCGAATGTTGTTGTTTCTTTATATGATTTAAAATTTTTAAAAGAAAATTGACACAGCATCCTGATATTCCTCCCTCTGAACTGCCTTATTTGCACTTATTATATAATTAATATATTCATTTTTCAAGTTTTATACCCATATTTCATAAATTTTATTTTTGAAATATGGGTATAAAAGTCATTTTTCTGGTTTTATAATATTATTTTAAGTTTCCTTAGAAAATCTCATTTACATACATAAAAATACAATGCCTCTACAGCGCATCCTTCATTGCTTTAACATACTCACCGACATACTTTGGTGAAGCCTCACCATACTCATCGATTATCTTGATGATGGCAGAGCCCACAATGGCACCATCCGAGATATCTGCCATCTTCTTTGCCTGCTTGGGTGTTGAAATGCCAAAACCGATAGCACATGGCACATCTGTGTTTTCTCTGATTACCTTGACTATTGAAGCCAGATCTGTCTTAATCTCGCTTCTTGTACCGGTGACTCCGAGGCTTGAAATCACATAGATGAAGCCGGTTGCCTCCTTTGCTATCATCGCAATGCGATCCTTTGATGTAGGTGCGATAAATGAAATAAGGTCTACATCATATTTCTCGCAGAGTGGTAAAAACTCTTCCTTTTCCTCATATGGGATATCCGGCAGAATGAGTCCGTCAATGCCTATTTCCTTACATGTACTGATAAACTTTTCTGCGCCGTAAGAGTAAACCACGTTTGCATATGTCATGAAAACCATAGGAATTGTGACATCTTTTCTCAAATCTCTCACAAGATCAAAAACCTTGTCTGTTGTAACTCCGGCTGCAAGTGCCTTTATGTTGGCGCCCTGGATTACAGGTCCCTCTGCTGTAGGATCAGAGAATGGAATACCAAGCTCTATAAGGTCTGCTCCGTTTGCAACAGCTTCTCTAACGATTTTTGCGGTTGTCTCTAAATTTGGATCACCACAGGTGATAAATGGTATAAATGCCTTGCCGTTTTCAAACGCACTTCTTATCTTACTCATAAATATTCTCCCCTCTGTATCTTGCTATTGCCGCGCAGTCCTTGTCGCCTCTGCCTGAAACAGTAACAACGATTATCTTGTCCTTGTCCATTGTAGGCGCCAGCTTCATGGCATATGCCACTGCATGTGAGGACTCGATTGCAGGGATAATTCCCTCTGTCTTTGCGAGGTATTCAAAAGCATTTACCGCTTCATCATCTGTTACCGGTACATATTTTGCTCTTCCGATATCGTGCAGATATGCGTGCTCCGGTCCGACTCCCGGATAGTCAAGTCCTGCAGAAATTGAATAAACCGGAGCAATCTGTCCATATTTATCCTGACAGAAATATGACTTCATGCCGTGGAAAATACCAAGACGGCCTGTATTTACTGTAGCTGCAGTCTCAAAGGTATCTATTCCTCTTCCTGCTGCCTCGCAGCCGATGAGCTCTACGCCCTCATCCTCTATGAAGTTGTAAAAGCTTCCGATGGCATTTGAGCCGCCGCCCACACATGCGATAACCGCATCAGGCAGTCTGTGCTCCTTTTCAAGCATCTGCTCCTTGATTTCCTTTGAGATGACCGCCTGGAAATCTCTTACGATGGTAGGGAACGGATGTGGTCCCATAACTGAGCCCAGGCAGTAATGTGTGTCCGAAATTCTCTTGGTCCACTCTCTCATTGCCTCCGATACGGCATCCTTTAACGTGGCTGTGCCTGATGTAACAGGGATAACCTCTGCTCCGAGCAGACGCATGCGGTATACATTGAGAGCCTGACGCTTTGTGTCCTCCTCGCCCATGAATACAACACATTCCATACCCATAAGGGCTGCAGCCGTTGCTGTTGCCACGCCGTGCTGACCGGCTCCGGTCTCAGCTATCAGGCGGGTTTTGCCCATTTTCTTTGCAAGAAGTGCCTGACCTAATACGTTGTTGATCTTGTGGGCTCCTGTATGGTTTAAATCCTCTCTTTTAAGGTATATTTTTGCTCCACCGAGATCCTTTGTCATCTTTTCTGCGTAGTACAGTCTCGATGGTCTTCCTGCATAATCGTTGAGAAGCTCTGTGAGCTCTCTGTTAAATTCAGGATCGTTTTTATAATGATTGTATGCTTCTTCTAATTCTTTAACGGCATTCATGAGGGTTTCAGGAATATACTGTCCTCCGTGAATACCGAATCTTCCGTTTGGATTTGTCATGATGTTTTCCCTTCTAATTGTATATTTGTAAATATTTTGTTTTCTGTACTGAATAGTTACAGATATTCTTAAAACCATGAAGATACTTATATATCTCTATTAGCTTAATCGCAATTCATCAAGCTTAGCCTTTTTGTCGTCCGCTCTCATCAGCGTCTCTCCGATAAGCACTGCGTCAGCTCCGATTTCACGTATTGCCCTGATATCATCTGTGCTCTTTACACCGCTTTCCGATACAAATATGATGTCATCGGGAATCAGGTCGCGCAGCTTTTTGCTGTTAGCTGTATCAACTGTAAAATCCTTCAGATTGCGGTTGTTTACACCTATTATTCTGGCACCGGCTCTTACCGCCATCCCTGCCTCTTTTTCATCGTGTATCTCCACAATGGCGCTTATGCCAAGGCTGTCACAGATTTTTATGTATTCACCAAGCTGCACCTCTGACAGTATGGAGCAGATTAAAAGCACCGCAGCGGCACCGAGTGTCTTTGCCTGATATATCTGATATTCATCAACCGTAAAATCTTTTCGGATGCACGGAATCGAAACCGTTTTTGCAATCTCCCTAAGATACTCATCCGAGCCTAAAAACCACTTCGGCTCTGTCAGTACCGAGATGCAATCCGCACCTGCCGCCTCGTATTCCCTTGCGATTTCAAGATATCTGAAATCCGGCTCTATAAGCCCCTTTGACGGCGAAGCCTTCTTGCACTCGCATATGAAGCTCAAGTCATCCTTTTTGAGTGCTTTTTCAAATGCAAAATCACAAAGCTTTTCGTTTTTCGTCTGAATCGCGATATTTTTCATTTCCTCAAGGCTTATTTTTTTCTTGTCCTCTGCCACGCGAAGCCTTGAATATTCTGCTAGCTGGTCTAAAATATTCATCGCTTTTCCTTTCCTGTTTTGTGTGCTTAGCTGTTGCTTACCTCAATGAGCTTATAGAGTGTTTCAAGTGCTTTTCCTGAATCAATGATTTCTGCTGCAAGCTCGATACCCTCTTTCATGCTGTCGGCCTTTCCTCCGATATAAAGTGATGCGCCTGCGTTCATGAGTACCGCATTTCTCTTATGGCCCTTCTGTCCGCCTAAGATATCACGTACAATTTTCGCATTTTCCTCAGGTGTACCGCCTTTTAAATCCTCCTTTGTACAGCGCTCAAAGCCGAAATCCTCCGGTGAGATTACTGTGGTTCTGAACCATCCGTCCTTTATCTCGCATACCTTGGTCGGTGCGCTCATGGAAATCTCATCGAGCTTATCCATGCCATAGACTACCATTCCACGCTTTACTCCGAGGCTTACAAGCACCTGTGCAAGCGGCTCTACAAGATACTCATCATACACTCCTAAAAGCTGCATGGCCGGTGAACCCGGATTTGTGAGCGGTCCTAAAATATTGAATACGGTTCTAAAACCAAGCTCTTTCCTGATAGGTCCGACATATTTCATTGATGTGTGATATTTCTGTGCAAAGAAGAAGCACATGCCGACTTTATTTAAAAGCTCTACACATTTCTCAGGGCTCTGGTCTATGTTGACACCGAGCGCCTCAAGACAGTCTGCTGTACCGCATAATGAAGAGGCTGCCCTGTTTCCGTGCTTTGCCACCTTCATGCCTCCTGCTGCCACAACAAGTGCAGAGGTTGTTGAAATGTTGAAGCTTTGTGCATTGTCTCCGCCTGTTCCTACGATTTCGAACACATCCATACCTGTTTTCACCTGTACCGCATGCTCTCTCATGGCTGCTGCACAGCCTGCGATTTCGTCTGTTGTCTCAGCCTTTGCGCTCTTTGTGGAAAGAGCTGCAAGAAAAGCTGCATTCTGGGTTGGTGTTGTCTCACCGCCCATGATCTCATTCATCACTTTATATGCCTCGTCATATGTGAGGTCTTCTTTGTTTACGATTTTTACTATGGCTTCTTTTATCATGATTATGTCCTCCTGTATTCCGGTAATATTTCGTTTATAATTTTGTTCTGCTATTTGTTTTCAATTCAACAACTAATATATAAATTCATTAAACGCTGCAATTTTCAATTAAGCTTTGATAAAATTACTAAGCATCTGCTTTCCGTCCGGTGTCATGATTGACTCCGGGTGAAACTGCACACCGTATATCGGGTATTCCCTGTGCTCAACAGCCATGATCTCACCATCATCTGTAGTGGCTGTAATCTTTAGGCAATCAGGCATCGTGTCCGCATCTGCAGCAAGTGAATGGTAACGTGCTACCTTTGCTTTTTTCGGGCACCCCTTGAATAAAAGGCTTTCTGTGTCAAACGATACATCCGATTGCTTTCCGTGCATGAGCTCCTTTGCATATGTGACTGTCGCACCGTATGCTGCGCATATCGCCTGATGGCCGAGGCACACGCCAAGGATTGGGATTTCCTTTCCAAGCTCCTTTGCCACAGCTATTATCACTCCCGCATCCTCAGGCCTTCCCGGTCCCGGTGATAATATGATGCGGTCAGGCTTTAAAGCCCTAATCTCTTCAACTGTCATCTCATCATTTCTGATTACTCTGATATCAGGCTCTATCTCGCCGATTAGCTGATACAGATTGTAAGAAAAGCTGTCGTAGTTATCAATCAGTAAAATCATTCTTCCACCTCCTGTGAGACTTCCAGCGCCTTAAGAGAAGCCTTTGCCTTGTTTATGCACTCCTGAAATTCCTTCTCAGGATCTGAATCCGCAACTATTCCCGCTCCGCTTCTCACGAAAACCTTGCCGTTTTTCTTGTAGGCAATACGGATTGCAATACATGTGTCCATATTTCCTGTAAAATCTATATATCCAATCGCGCCACCGTAAATGCCTCGCTTGTTGTCCTCAAGCTCTCCGATGAGCTGGCACGCTCTGATTTTTGGCGCTCCTGAAAGTGTTCCTGCCGGGAGCACGGCCTCAATTGCATCGAGTGCGTCGTACTCTTCTCTTATCTCTCCACGCACTGTCGAGCCTATATGCATCACATGTGAATATCTCTCTATGGAATGGAGCTTTTCTACCTGTACACTTCCGAATTTGCTTACCTTTCCGAGGTCATTTCTTCCTAGGTCCACGAGCATATTGTGCTCTGCGAGCTCTTTTTCGTCCTTAAGCAGCCCTTCCTCAAGCTTTTTGTCCTCCTCTGCTGTGGCACCTCTCGGCCTCGTGCCTGCCAGCGGGAATGTGTGAAGCACTCCATTTTCAAGCTTCACAAGTGTCTCCGGAGATGCTCCAGCAACCTCCACATCGGTTCCCGAAAAATAAAACATGTACGGCGAAGGATTTATCGTTCGAAGCACGCGGTAGGTATCAAAAAGGCTTCCCTCAAACGGTGCGCTCAATCTGTTTGATAAAACTATCTGGAAAATATCCCCCTCTTTGATATGGTGCTTTGCCTTCTCGACCATCTCACAATACTGTTCCTTATCAAAAAGCGGTGTGACCTCGCCCAGCAGCTTGCCGCCCATATTCTGTTTTTTCTCTCCGTGCATCAGAAGCTCCCTAAGCTGCTTTAGCTCAACAATCGCTTTGTTGTAGCCTGTTTCCGGAGCATCAAGTGACATATTTGCGATTAGTATTATCTTTTGGCACAGATTGTCAAATGCTATTACCTTATCAAAAAGCATCAGATCAACATCCTTGAAATCCTCTGTGTCCCTTGCTTTTCCTCTGATGCTTTTCTCCTTGTAGCCCAGATAATCATACGAAAAATAACCTACAAGGCCACCTGTAAACGAAGGCAGATAATCAAATTTCGGGCTCTTGTACTCTGAAAGAATCTGTCTGATGTACTCTGAAGGATTTTCTGTCTCCACCGAAAGCTTTCCAAGCTTCATATGACCATCTATGCAGTTAATCTCAAGCTTTGGATCATATCCTAAAAATGTATATCTTCCCCAGGCTTCATTGGCTTGTGCTGATTCAAGCAGATAACAATGTGTTGAAACATTCTGCAGAATCCTCATAGCCTCTATAGGTGTGATAAAATCTGATAATATCTCACAGCTTACAGGGAGAATATCATACTTCCCGGTTTTTGCTATTTCTTTAACTTCGGTCAGTGTAGGTGAAATTTTCATATGCTTACCTCCAAATTTTGTGTGGTAGTGAATAAATGTCCAGTGTTTAACCGTGAACAAATGCCCAACATACAGCTCGAATTCGCCTTTTCAAGGCTTCTCCGCAGCTTACGCTGCTACAATTCTCGCTTTATGTTGTGCAGTCCAATGTTCGTTCGCAAGCTTGCATGCGAGCATGCAGACTTGCAAACTCCATTGTACCTCTTTGTTCACTAAAAAACGCCCTTGACAGAATTTTAGTTCTGTCAAGGACGAATAATTTTAACTATCCGCGGTGCCACCTTGAATTCACGATAAAGCTCGTGCGCTTGGCAGGATACCAACATATCCCGGGCAAATGACGTATGCCCACACGTCGCAGAATACTCTGGATATCTGGATGAATGATAAATCCATTTGACTGCGCCCTCAGCGGTCCATTTGACAACTTGTTTCACACCTGATTCTCAGCACCACAGGCTCTCTGTAATGGCATCATTGCCGTTATCTCCGCTTCAACGGTTTACAATTTATTTAATTGTCGAAACAGTTTAAACTGTTTTCACTTCTTTAACGATTTAATACTTTATCTCGCTAAATTTGTTTAGAGTTTATCACTCCTTTTTGTGTTTGTCAACATATTTTTGCCCCGTTTTTTCAATTAAATATTATGATTTTGCCCCGTTTTTCTAATTATATACATTTAATTATTTTCAAAAACCATATTTAATGACATTCTGCATAAAACATATTCCCCCATTATTTGATATATTTTGCATTGACATATTTCGTTGCCCTTGCCTGCCCTAATTTCATAACAGAACCTGTTTTTACCATTTTGCCAAGCACTGCTTCTACTGTAGACGGACTCACATCAGGAAGGATATCACAGATTTCTGCTTTTGACACAGGAAGCACACTGTTTAAAACTGTTTGCTCAACTCTTTCTGTTTTTTTAAGTTTTTTCCCATTTACAGTAGAAAATCTTTTGTCCAATTCTTTGTAACATTTATAGAGCATAGACAGAAAGTTTTTCATATATCCAAAATATGAATTCTCATTTGTATGCCATCCTATAGATGACTCCTGCAATGCCTCGTAGTAAAAATCCTTTGACTCATTGATTTGTTCCTCAAAAGATACATATTTTCCAACATCATATCCACTTTTATAAAGTAAAAACAATGATAATAATCTGGATACTCTGCCATTACCATCCGAAAACGGATGTATACACAAAAAATCCAGTATCACACATGGGATCAGTAACAATTTGTTTATTTTTGGGTTATCCCTTGCATCCATATATGCAAGTACAAGCTGCTGCATTGCTTCGCCTGTATCTGCCGCAGAAACCGGTGTAAAGCGAACTCTACGCCTTCCTCTTTCATCAATCTCCATTATCAGATTGTCTTGCGTTTTGTATTTTCCTGACAGCTCATATCCTGCAAGATTTGTCATAGTTTCATGTATATGCAGAATCATATTTTCACTAAATGACATCTGATCATGCTTAGAATGTATCTCATCCAGTGCATCCCTATACCCTGCGATCTCACGTTCATCATGATTAAGAGGAGCACTGTCACCGTCAACAATCTGCTTTATACGTGCGTCTGTTGTAACAATACCCTCTATCGCATTAGAACCTTTAACAGATTGTACTCTTGCAATCTTTTCCAGCTCAGTATATATACTTTTATTGCTTTCCTTTCGCGTATCTGATATAGCATTAAATGCAGTAATTGTTGCTGTAAGATTAACTATCTCAGCCGGTAATAAGCCCTCATCTAAAAAAGAATAGTCAAATATATGCATATTGTCCTCCTATTATCTGCATATATTTTATCAAAAAATGTGCAGATACTCAATCAGTATCTGCACATTTTTCAAGTAATACTATGCATTAAATCACAACGAGCTTTTATGTGGCATAATAATATCATGGCTTTCATATCACAAGCCTTTTATTCTACTCTATCAACTTAAAGATACTCTGCGCTCTTTTCTTAAATACCTCATTTTCCTCTTCTGCGGCTACACCTGCAATTCGCCTGATTTAATCCTTATACGGCATGCAAAACTTAACCGCATCCGTCAAAAGTCGATCTGACTCTAATGTGCTGTCTAATGCATGATTATAGTTGTTATTAGATGTGTAATCAATCAAAAACACCGACTAATCTAAAGTCTTAATTTAGATTAGTCGGCATTCTGGTTTTCTATAAAATATACTCCATCTGGCGTTCCTTTGTCTTAAGCCCCATCTTCTCATAAAATTTCTCAGCAGATGTGTTTCCGCTCCATACATTGAGAGTGACCTCGTAGCAGCCGAGATGCTTTGCCTCATTCTTGACATATTCAAAAAGCTGCTCTCCGATATGCGCTCCTCTGGTCTTTGCATCTACACACAGATCATCTATGAAAAATGATGTAAATGGCACCATATTGTTGGAAAACGGCTGCTGTCTTATCTGGCAGAATGCATATCCCATGCAGATATCATCATCATCTGCCGCAACATATATCGGCTTTGTATCGTCCTTTATCATTTCTGCAAGCTCTTCATTTGTATATTTTGTCGTCCCCGGGATAAAAATATCCGGTCTGATATCGGCATGGATCTGAAGCACCTGCTCTAACAATTCAATAAGTCTTGGTATGTCTTTTTCCTGTGCTCTTCTAATATTCATTTTTGAAAATCACGCTTTCTATTGTGGTTAATGTATAGTTTTTATATTTCAAAATAAATCCAGCATATTATCGAGATAAATGTGCTCTCTGACATGTATCTGATACTGTGGCTTCGTCATATAATAAAGCAAAAATTCAAGTATCATAGCACTTCCAAGCCCTCTGCCCTCTATTTTAAAATTGCTAAAGCCCATTGGCAGATAAGTGTTCTTTATATCGTCTACTCCTATAAATCCCGGATTTTCCATCGCCTTTGAAAAGAGATATCCCTGCCCTGCATCAGGTGCAGTACAATAATGCTCCGGGCAATCCTCGCCCAGATTTTTGCGGCTAACCGTCTCGTAGCATTTCTTCCTGTCCATGCAGCCAAACCAGCAGCACTCATTACACAAAAATTCTACTTTTTCCTTTTTATGCTGTGATAATGCTTTCAGTTTATCAAATGATTTGTTCAGCCTGAAATCCGGTACTACATAGCGGAAATCCTCTCTGTTTAGCTCATTTTCAAATTTACAAAAATCCGTCAGAACCTTTGTGGTTGAAGACACAAAATAAAAGTCAGGGTAGTTTTCTTTTATGTAATCAAGCAGAATATCTGAGTAGATGATTATGCCGTTTCCAAAGCCCCTGCTTCGCTCATTATCTCTGCCTATATCAAATATCCTGCAAAGTTCGTTACATTTTTTGTCAGGAAGATGCTCCTTAGTAAGCAATGAATTGCTAAAGGTAAGTCTCGCGGATATCCCATATTTCTGCATCAGCTTAAGCACTTCCTTCGGATCGTGCTCACCAAAACCGATGCGGCCTCCGCCCCATATGCAGTCTGCCGGTGCTCCGTATATTGAGCCTATGTCGCACCAATCATAGAAATATTCCCTATGCTTGCGGTACAGTGGGAGAAATTCTTTGTATAATTCATAAAATTCAAATAATCCCGGTAGATGATAATACGCTTTCATTTTGACTCCTTATTATAATCTGCTGAACCTGTGCTCATTTTAATAATTTTCAATCACATATTCCTCAAAAAGCGGTAGCGTAAAATACACATATCCCCGTTTCTCTCCCGATACAATTCCCTTTCTTATAAGGCGCTTACGGTACGGATTGAATTCGTTTGTCTCCATCCCAATTGCATCCCTGATTTCTTTTATTTTTCCGCTTTTTATATCTGCAATCCCCTTTGCAACCATGCGATCCTTCTGAGAAAGCTCCGACCAAATTTTGTCATATACAAATTCGCTCAGATACTGTTCATACTCGCCCAAAATGCCATTGTAGTCACCATCATTGTTCCACGTCAGATACCCTAAAACCTGAAATGCAAAAGGATAGCCTTTGGTCAGTCCCGCCATCTGTGCTGCTTTCTCCGGAGATATGTTAAAAATAGTCTTATACTTATTGATTATTGCCGCGTTATTTAATGGTTTGAGCTGGATTTTAGGTGCTCTGTACAAAAATGTAAGGCTCTTCTCATTCTGAAGCTCCTCTATATTTTCATACAATCCTGTTCCTAATAGAAATACAGGCAGCTCCTGTCTTACAAATATCTGAAAGGCTCCTGCAAAAACCTTCATGTACTCACTATTTGTCATCTCATCTATCGTAATAAGCAGTCTCTTACCTCCCTTTTTAAGCCTTTCCAAAATCTTTATAATAGCTGTCTCTGCATCTGTAATCGGCTGTGTCCCCTCTATAGATACTCCAAAACCGAAAAATGATAAATCGAGCTTTGCCGATTTTATAAGTCCCGCACATATATTATCACTATTCAATTTTGAAAGCATTGCAGACAACAGGTCCATTGCCGGATTGAGTTCTATAACCACCCAGTCATCATTTTCTCTTAGCTTATGCGAAATTTCTGTCATCATTACTGTTTTTCCCGAGCCTCGCACACCGGTAATTATAAACATCTGCTGATTTATTGTATCCGCTGTAAAATTCTCAATTATCTCATTAATCTGTACCGGACGGTCTACCGACTCCAGTGGACTTCTTCCAAATGTAAGCGTGAATGGATTTTGCATATCAGCCTCCAATTTTTACTGTTGTTTACTGTTTTGAATTTGTTTTACTGTCTTTTACTGTTGTTTACTGTTTTGATTTTATTTTACTGTTGTTTACTGTTTATGTCAAGATTGCAAGTTAATGATAATTCGCATAATATAAACCCCGGAGCGTATTGTATGCTTTGATAGCATATCAATATCATGCTCCGGGGTTTCTATTTACGCCTGATTTAGTTTAAGAAATTCTGTATGATAACTTCCTCTGCCTCTTCCTCTGTAAGTCCGAGTGTACGGAGCTTGAGAAGCTGCTCGTCGTTTATCCTGCCGATTGCTGCCTCATGGATGATAGCTGCATCGATATTTTTTGCCCTGATTTCAGGGATTGAACCGACCTCTGCATGATCCATGATGATAGAATCACACTGGATATGAGCCTGGCATTTGCTGTTGCCGATAGCATTCGGATGGAAGGTCTGGACTGAGTTTCCTTTTCCTACGGATCTGGAAACAATCTGCGCAGAGCTGTCCTCTCCATTTAACTGTACCTCGATGTTCGACTCCGCCTTCTGCTCTCCATCTGTCATGAGACGCTCTGTGACATAGAGCTTTGCGTCCTTTCCAAGCTCCACATTGGTCTCACGTACTGTAGAATCAACACCCTTGATCTGTGCTGTATCGAGAGTGAAAACAGAATTCTCACCCACAAATATATTTGTTACAGGGTTGAGCACTCTCGCACCTGTTCCGTTTCCCTCGCCGTAGTGCTTTTCCTCATATCGTACATTCGCATTTTTGCCTACATGGAAGGTATGGATGCCGTCGTGTCTGCTCTCGTTGCAGCCGCTGTTGTGGATTCCGCAGCCTGCCACAATCCTTACATCTGCACCATCCTCCACATAGAAATCATTGTATACAAGGTCTGTCATGCCTGATTTGCTGAGTACTACTGGGATATAGACAGCCTCTCCGTCGGTCTTTCCATCAATATAAATATCAATGCCGGGCTTGTCCGTCTTTTTCTTTATCTTGATGTGCTCGCTGTCTCCGTGGCAGATTGATGTGCCGTTTTCACGCAGATTAAAGGCACCGGTCTGACTGAATTTATTATCATTTATGACGTCCAATACGCCCTCTGTTACGTTGTCAAGCTTTACCATATTATGCTCTTCCCTCCAGTCTCTCTACGCATTTGTGACATTTCTGTACACCATTGAGATAAGGCAGCACCTCGTCCTTTGTGCCGATTTTCTTGATTTCTCCGCCATCAATTATCATGATGCGGTCTGCCATATTTATGATTTTCTCCTGATGTGAAATCACTATGAGGCTCTGCTTTTTCTCAGTATGGATTTCCTCGAATTTCTGTATGAGCATTGAAAAGCTCCACAGATCGATTCCAGCCTCCGGCTCGTCAAATATACAAAGCGAATGCTCCTTGGCAAGCACTGATGCAATCTCAATTCTCTTCATCTCTCCACCTGAGAGTGTGCCGTCAATCTGGCGGTAAATGTAATCCTTTGCACAGAGTCCTACCGCGGTGAGAAGGTCGCAGCACTCCTTGTCCGAAAGCTCCTCCTTTGCGGCGAGCTTGAGCAGCTTCATGACCGTCATTCCCTTAAATCTAGGTGGCTGCTGGAATGCAAAGCCTATTCCCGCATTTGCCCTGTGATTGATGTCAAGCTCTGTGATATCCTGTCCGTCAAGTATAATCTTTCCGCTGTCCGGTGTCTGAATACCTATCAGGGTCTTTGCCAGAGTGGATTTTCCACCTCCGTTTGGTCCGGTGATGACAAGCATTTCTCCGTCCTCTACCTGAAATGATATATTGTTCAGAAGGCATTTCTTTCCGCCCTCATCATCTACGTTTAAAGTTAAATTTTCTGCTTTAAGCACGATTTTCACCTCATTTTTATTTATGATACAGCATAAAATCATTCTCCTGCTGTTCTTATTACTTTTTCCGTTTACCGTTCACATTCACACATTAGTATGCCCGGCAATGATTACAGTATAACATAATAGTAAACGTTTACAAGGTATAAACTCTCTGGTACTCGCTAAAATACATATTGTGGCTTTTTATAAAAAGTTTGCTTATCTACTAATTTCCCTTATCATTGAATACTCATTGCACAAGGTTCCGTCATTTTGTCTGATAGAATTAAATTTGATGCCAGTTATCCTGAAGCCCATCTTCTCATAAAGTGCTCTCGCCCTGCTATTGCCCTCAATAAAATCCAATTCCATCTGCAATATATTCGGATTGCTTTCTGCTATTTTTATCATTTCCCGGAACATTCTCGTTCCGATCCCCTGATTCCAGAATTCGCTCAGCAAACCGATTGCCACATTTGCCCTGTGTCCGGTTTTCGCGCGTTTATTCCACCAGACCATGCAATTTCCGGCAATTTTTCCATCTACTTCACAAACCAGCAGCGTATGTGTATCCGACAAATTGCAGCTATTTATGAAATCAATCTCCTGCTCGATGGTCTTTGTCTCACATTCTTCCGGTGTCCTCAGTAAGAAATCCGTTTCACCGGTTGACTTTTTCATGTACTCTATAAGAGCTTTGGCATCCTTTTCATTTGCACTTCGCAAAATGGCAGTTCTGCCGTCTTTTAATTTAAATTCGATATCTTTTATTATCATATTTTCTATAGTACCAACTTCCTATTGATTTTTATATTCTATCTGTGATAAGCTATTGACAATTAATGGTAGTTGCAGCTTAGACAGAGCGAGACGAAAGTTTCCCTCTGTCTATTTTTTTGCGCTTTTACGTGCATGAAAACTTATATGCACTTCAAGTCTTTTTCAATTATCGCAGCTATCAAGAGCCTATTGTAACTACTCGTTACAGCTATATTTATTTTACATAACAGGAGGATTTAAGAAAAATGCCAAAGAACAGATTACAGGAAACCGTTTTTACCATCATGATGGTGCTTGTCATGGTTTATGCCAAGATATGCTACAATATTGCCCTTGAAACAGGCGGTATGAAGAACTTTGTTTTTAAGGCTGCATTAGGCGAATTTCCTATCATGATTGTTGCCGGTTTTATTCTCGATACATTCATTGCCGGACCACTTGCCAAGAAATGCGCTTTCAAAATAGTCACACCGGGAAAGGACAGACCTATTGCTATAATCCTTGCAATTTCCGTCTTCTCAATCTGGTTTATGTGTCCTATGATGAGCTTTATCGCTACCATCCTTTTCAATGGTGGTTTTAATTCACAGATATTTGCGACATTCTGTGAGCTCGTCGTAAGAAACTTTCCAATGGCCTTCTTCTGGCAGCTCTTTGTTGCCGGACCACTTGTTAGATTCATCTTTGGAAAAATCTTCCGAGAGAACTAATTTAAATGTAAAAAATGTAAAACCGGGCATAATAGCCTGCCCGGTTTACACTATTCATCGTAACTGTTAAGAATCACACCATGCATATTTAAAAAAAGCTCACTGCAGGTGTATTCTCGCTTCTTAAGAAGTTCCTTCTTTGAATACTACTTCTTAGAAAACACCCTCTATAAAGCCCTTCATATCGTCCTTAGACACAAGACCAATCTGCTGACCGGCAACCTGACCGCCCTTGATTGCAATAACTGCCGGAATATTCATTATACGATACTCTCTTGCCAGATCCGGATTCTCGTCCACATCAATATTGTAAAACTCCACATCTGTGATTTCATCAGAAAGCTGCTCCATTACAGGCGCAAGCATCTTGCATGGACCGCACCACTCTGCCGAAAAATCAACAATGATAGCCTTATTATTTTTAACCTGATCAAATTCACTGCTATTAATCTTCTTTACCATAGTTGTTCTCCTTTCATCTGTCGAACGAATTATTTTCGTTGCACCTATACAGCAATAAAAAATAACTGCTGTACTATAGTACACCGAACAAGAAATAACAATGCATCAGAAACTTATTATTCGATGTACTAGCACTACTATAATACATAAATCAGATTATGTCACATAAAAATATTATAAACCGTAAAATTTATCATTTACCACGGTTAATTCTTTTTGTGCTCTGCCATGTAGGCCTCTATATCCTCTGTGGTTCTGATGATATCCTCCGACAGACACACTGCACCGTCCTCGGTGATAAGCACATCATCCTCAATCCTGATCCCGATTTCCCATTCATCTATATACAGTCCCGGCTCGTCACTGATGATTGCCCCCGGACGAAGCCTGCTGTTTGAGTCAACTGTCACGTCATGCACATCAATTCCCAGATGGTGTGACACGCCATGCATGTAATACTTCGAAATCTCTACAGAATTCTTTATAAGTCCAAGCTTCATAAGCCCGTCTGCAAGCACATCCTTACATACTTCATTTAGTTCCTTTGTAGTCATTCCCGGCTTTGCAGCCTCGACAATCTTTCGGTTTGCGGCAAGCACGATATCATATACCTGTTTCTGGCGCTCGGTAAACCTGCCATTTACCGGATATGTTCTCGTAATATCCGAATTGTAGCCATCTATTCTGGCTCCAAGGTCAAGAAGAACCAGTGTTCCATCCTCCATCGTCTCACGATTTGTGTCATAGTGAAGCATTGTTCCATTCATTCCGCTTCCGGCGATTGTAGGGAACGCTGTCCACTCTGCACCACCACGTCTTATAATGTATTCAAAATCTGCCTGTGCCTGATATTCCTTCATGCCCGGCTCTAAATTTGCCATCACATTGCAGAGTCCGTCCTTTGTGAGTGCGATTGCCTTTTTGGTGAGCTCAATCTCATCCTCATCCTTCTGCATACGCTCCTCTGCCACAAGCGGGAAAAGATTCTTCACAGCAACTCCCGGATAGTCTGTCTTAAATTCATTGGCTTTTACCACATTATAATCCGGTAAATCCACTTTCTGATGACGATACGTGTCAAAATATGCTGTGTATACATCCTCACGCGTCATTATCCTGTCCAGTGTGCTCTCAAGCTCATAAATATATTCTATCTCATCAATTCCTGATATTTCCTCGGCTTCCTCCATAGTCACTTTTCTGCCGTACCAGCGCTCCATCGTAGGGTCTGCCTCCTCTATGAAGAGCATTGTCTTAGCAGGCTCTACACATTTATCCAGGACAAGGACCATGTTGTCACGTCTAAGTCCGGTCAGATAGAAGAAATTGCGGTTAGCCTGCGCTGTGAATAAATCATATTCATCCGCACTCACATGGTGCTCGATGCCTGAGTACAATATTGCTATAGAATTGTCCTCCATCTTGTCTAAAATTCTTTGTCTTCTGCTTTCAAAATCCATTTTGCTGCCTCTTATTCATTATTTGTAATGTCTATCTTCAAAAATCACTGACATTCATACGCCATTACGTTATCACAATATGTGTATTTTTACAAGCCATTTGGATTCGCTAATGCAGGAATCAAAGGTTTTCTATATTTATATATTTTCTTTCTCCATTTGCATACTCTACATAAGCCTGTTTCTTTTCATTATCATAACCGGCTATAGGTTTTTTACATATTTTCGCTTTATTTATTGCTGCCTTAACAGCTTCAACTGCCCTTTCGTCCATTTCATTATCCCATTCTGTCAATGTACTCTTCTCTTCTTCTCTGGATACAACTTTTATAATTCTACCACTTTTGGTGCTTACAGTTGTCATATAATCACTCCCTCTGTTTTGATTAATATTAAAATATATTATCTCTTATACTTGTTTTCTTTTTATTATAATATTTATTTTATCATAGTTCACACAAAAAACACCCCAGAACCGAAGTTCTGAGGTGTAATATACTCTTGATATTCTCTTTTCCGAAAAATTATCTCTTTGAGAACTGTGGTGCACGTCTAGCTGCTTTGAGACCGTACTTCTTACGCTCTTTCATACGTGGATCACGTGTTAAGAATCCAGCAGACTTAAGAACTGGTCTGTACTCTGAATCTACCTGAAGGAGTGCACGAGCGATTCCGTGACGGATTGCTCCGGCCTGTCCTGTGTATCCACCACCACGAACGTTAACTAAAACGTCGAACTTGTCAACTGTCTCAGTTGCAACTAATGGCTGGCGAACAACTACCTTTAATGTCTCAAGACCAAGGTACTCATCGATATCTCTTTTATTGATTGTAATCTTTCCTGTTCCAGGTACTAAATATACTCTAGCAACAGATGATTTTCTTCTTCCTGTTCCGTAATACTTTGTAGTAGCCAATTTACTTTACCTCCTATTAAAACTCTAATGTCTCAGGCTTCTGAGCTGCATGTTTGTGATCTGGTCCAGCGTATACGAATAACTTTGTATACATCTGACGTCCAAGAGGTCCCTTTGGAAGCATTCCCTTTACAGCGTACTCGATAACGCGCTCTGGGTGCTTGTTCATCATCTCTCTTAATGTTGTCTCTTTCATACCACCGATATAATCTGAGTGATGATAGTAAATCTTCTGGTCTAATTTCTTACCAGTAACCTTAACCTTGTCAGCATTGACAACGATTACATAATCACCTGTGTCAATGTGTGGTGTAAAGATTGCTTTATTCTTTCCTCTTAATACTTTAGCAACTTCTGATGCTAAACGTCCTAATGTCTTACCTTCAGCGTCTACTACGTACCATTTTCTGTCGATTGTAGCAGGACTAGCCATAAATGTTTTCATCGGTTTTCCTCCTTAAATGATTCGATTACTTTTAATGCCGATGCCTCTTGAAATCGCGTATGTCCGGACGCCACTTCCTTCTTGACATCTTATAGTCCTCTGTTCCATCTCAGATGACTATCATTATCTATACTAAATGGTTGCCGGGGCTTTGGCTTCCATTTATCTACTTTTACAGACCTAGATATTATACTTGCGTAACCGGCTGTTGTCAAGTGTTTTTTACCCTTATTTCCGGCTTTTTCTTTAATCTTTTTCTTTAAACTTTTTATTTAAACTTTATCTTTAAGTTTTTTCTTTAAACTTTTATTTTAAAACTGCATATATACAAAATCAGCCGGATTCACTCCCGGTCCGTAGTAACCGAATATTATTACTATAAAGATGCCAAGATATATTATCGCCCAGCGAAGCGGCAGCTTTCTTGAAAGTATGAAATCGCGCATGTCGAGCTTTTTATTTTCCTCAACGAAGCTGATGAAGAACCACAGCAGTGTACATATAATAAGTAAAAGTATATCGTACTCGTCCAGTCCGCATGCTCCTAGATTCAAAATGATGTTATTTATTCCAAGCTCGCTGATATGGAAACCCGTGACTGATTTAAAAAGCATGTGAAATGCAGTCGACGCATTTGCAGCTATGTCAAAATAGTAGCCTACCAGTATGAGCATAAAGGTCCAAAGCACTGATACAATCGTTGCAAATATCCCCTTTTCCCTGAGGCCGGTCAGCTTAAAAAAGCCGCCTGCCACCTTTTTGTTTACCGGAGCAAAAAGCTCTGCAAGCATGATTACAATGCCGTTCCAGAGTCCGAAATACAGGTATTTCATATTGGCACCGTGCCATACTCCGATGACAATAAACGTGATGACACTCGCGATGCAGCCCGGCAGCACCTTGCTTATATGCGCACCAAATCTTGGCTTTAGCCATTTACCAAAATCCAGGAAGCGCTTTGATATTGAAAGCGGGTAGAAGATATAGTTTCTGCACCAGTCTCCAAGAGTCATATGCCAGCGGTGCCAGTACTCAGTGAGTGAACGCGAAAAATACGGATGGTTGAAGTTTGTTGACATCGTTATGCCAAACATCTCCGCAATACCGCGCACTATATCGATTCCTCCCGAGAAATCCGCATATAGCTGCAGCGCATACACTACTGCCGCAAAAAATACATAAGTGCCCGAAAAATCCATCGGCTTATCCATTACTAAATTGATGATATTTACCGCGCGGTCTGCTATCACAAGCTTTTTCATGACTCCCCAAAGCACCAGAAGCGCACCCTTTTGCAGATTTTCCAGCCTCAGCGAGTGTCCCTCGTAGAGCTGTCCCGCAAACTTATCATATATCGCTATCGGTCCCTGTATTATCTGAGGGAAAAACGATACAAACAGTGCTACCTTAAGAAAATTCTTTTCAGGCTCGACAATTTCCCTGTATACATCCATCACATAGCCCATGGACTGGAAGGTGTAGAAGGATATGCCAAGTGGAAGCAAAAGTCCAAGCTCCCCCGCATAGGGTATATATTTAAGGAATGCCAGAATGCCGAAATTGCAAAGCAGCGCAAAAAGCATGACTGCCACTCTCTTTTTTCTGCCCTTTTCCTTGTATTCCTTTCTTGTCTGTCTGTCCCAGTCCTCCTTGTGGCTTTTTACGACGGCATTCTGCTTCTTTAACAGCTTGTCAATCCATATTGTCGAGCCATAGGTGGTGCATATTGTAAAAATGATAAACAGCACATACCACTTACATATAATCACATAGTATGCCATGCTTCCCGCCAGAAGCACATACCAGCGGTATTTCTTCGGAAAGCAATAATATAATACAAGCAATGCGATTACAAATATCGCATATTTTAATGAAATGAGTTCCATTTTATTTACTCCAAATATATTTTCTAATATAATACTGCCAGTCACACTTTAATTGACCGGCAGTATTTATTTTAAATTCCATACACTATCATGCTATTTTTTAACCGGGGTATTTAACTCCTTAACAGGCTTTGCGTCGTTGTTCGTATCTGCTACCTTATTTGTCGCAAGACTTGACGAAAAATTATAAGGCAGATAAACGGACATCTCAAAATAATGATTGCCCAGACTCAAATCCGTATCCTTTACGCAGGCACTTATCACCTTGTCAGCGCGCCTTGCGCACTCACCCCATGCACTCTTAAGCTCCGGTGAGTGGTCTGCATTAAGCCTGTAATTATCTGACAGATACTTCCCCATAAATGCAGTGAATTTGCGGCTTCCATTTATATTCAGATGCTCTGAATTGTAGAAATCATCCCTCTCATTGATTCCGATAAGTTCCTTATCGCCTTCAAAGCTCGCAAAATCATAGCCATAGGACTCCACAAGCTCCTTCACGTCGCAAAGCACCTGCGGATTCTTTACCTCCTTCTCATGAGGAAACCTTGCAAAAAGCACCTTTTTTACGCCCTGCGCTTTACAATACTCAAGCAGCTCAGTCATATACGCTCTGCTCTTGTCGGTAAAATAGAGAGTTTTCTGCTTGCCTGATGGACAATCGGAATATTTTGCAATAGATGAAAAGCCCTTCATGCATGATGTTTTTGTAAAATACATTCCAACTCTTGTAGCAAAGGTGTGTGCACATTTGTCTATATCCTTCCAGTTGCTGTGATACAGCTTTAAAGGATTTGTAAAGTTGTCCTGCTCATCCTTTGGCACAATCTCTTTTATTGTATCAAGCCTGTTTTCCTCATTGTGGATATTGTCTATCCAGCTGTGCAGCTTTACCGTCCTGTCGTAGTAGCTGTCTTTTTGTAAAAAGCCATTCACCTCAAACACCACAACCTTCGGATGCTGTCTGGTGAGAGCTTCCCTGAGCATTGATTTGTACAGGCTGCCGGGCGCTCCGGATACCCCCAGTGAGTATGAGGTGTATCCATAATTCTTCCAGGCCTCTGTTGCGCTGTAATCAGCGTATACCTCGCTGGCGCCTATCATCATCACATCAATTGAGTCCTTCGGCTCCTTATAAAAGCCCTCTATAGTCGCAATATTGACAGCATCCGTCATCTTAAAAAATGTCGAGACAAACGAAAACAGCACTACAAATATCAGGGCAAACGCTCCTATACGGATCACTCTACGGTGTCTGCCTTTTACTTTGTCTGTGCTGTTTATGGCCTTGTTTTTTATAATTTTCTCTTTAACTTCTGTAAATCTCATAACCATCTTCATCTCCAAGCTTCTTTTTACCGTACCATGTCTTAACCGTAACGACATTATAACCTATTATTGAAGCTAAAAACGGATATTCCAAAAATCTTAATATAATATTAAAAATCTAAAGCTGTTACTCGTACTCCAGTCCTATCATTGTAAGCCCATGTGCCGGGGCTGTAGGACCTGCTGCTGCCCTGTCTGTTGCAGCTATTATGCCCTTCATCGCATCGGCCGGCATATCGCTTCCACCTATCTTCACAAGAGTTCCTGCGATTATGCGCACCATATTGTACAAAAAGCCGTTTCCTGTCACACGTATTGTGATGATGTCACCGGTCTTTGATACCGTACAGTCATATATCGTGCGGACTGTGGTCTGTGCCTGCGAGTTTGCTGAGCAGAAGCTTGCAAAATCATGCTCTCCCTTGAGATATCCTGCAGCCTCACTCATCTTGGCTGTATCAAGCGGATAATGATAGAAATATGTGTCAAGCCTGCGTGTCGGATTTCTGAACCTTGCATTTAATATGCGGTATTCATAGGTTTTACGGCTCTTTGAGAAGCGTGGATGAAAATCATCGCTTACCTCACAGGAATCGACCACCACTATATCCTCCGGCAGCTTCTGGTTCAGAGCATACGATATCTTTTCCGCAGGCATGCGGGTATTGGTGTCAAACATACACACATTTCCCAGTGAGTGCACTCCCGCATCAGTGCGGCTTGCCCCTGTCACCTTTATATTCTCCTTTAGCAGGCGGCTCAGGTGCTCGTTTAATACCTGCTCAATTGTGATGCCGTTTGGCTGTATCTGCCAGCCGCAGTAATTTGTGCCATCGTAGGCTACAATCATTTTTACACGCATATATCTCTCCTGTTTTGCCGTACCAGAATAGCATTTTCACTATCTGAAAATAAGATTTCCCAGATTCACCGGCAGAAGGATTCTAAGCACTATCACAACCGCTAAAAACGCAAATATGAAAAGATATGCTATTTTATCATCCTTTTCATATACGAGCGGCTTCATCTTTGTCCTGCCCTCTCCACCATTGTAGCATCTGGCCTCCATGGCCATTGCGAGGTCATCCGCACGCCTGAATGCCGATACGAAAAGCGGCACTAAAAGAGGCACCATGCTCTTTGCTCTTTTTATGATATTTCCGTGCTCAAAATCAGCTCCTCTTGCCATCTGTGCTTTCATTATTTTGTCCGTCTCCTCGATAAGGATTGGAATGAAACGAAGCGCTATCGACATCATCATGGCTATCGCATGCACCGGAACATGTATTTTGTTTAAAAAGCCCAGTGATTTCTCAAGACCGTCCGTGAGCTGGTTTGGTGTGGTGGTGAGTGTCATGAGCGAGGTTCCTATAATGAGAAGCACAAGTCGTATCATCATGGTGGCTGCATTTATCAGTCCGGTGTCAGAAATGTGCAGTATACCGTACTCCCAGATTGTGTACTCTCCCTGTGTGAAAAATACACTGAAGCAGGCTGTAAAAAGGAGCAGTATTATAATGGATTTGAGTCCCTTTACCATGAACTTAAAAGGCACCTTCGAAATCTTTATAACTGCTGCAAGTGCGGCAACTATAAACAGCACACCTGCTATTCCCTTGTAGGAAAACAGCGCAATAATATATATAAGTGTTGCGAAAAGCTTTACTCTTGGGTCCAGTTTATGTATTGGCGACTGAGCCGGATAATACTGGCCTATGGTAATATCACGAATCATTTTTGTATTCCTTCCTCATGTTTTGTATCAAAATGTCAGCATTGGTGAGCTATTTAAAGGCTTTTAGTATTGAGTCCCTCGCCTCCGCAACTGTCGTTGCCGAAAGGTCAACCGGTATACCCTTTTCTGCCAGATCATGCATCAGATATGTGACCTGCGGTGCTGCAAGTCCGACTGCCTCAAGCTCCTTGTAGTGTGAGAATACCTCCTTTGGCACTCCGTCAAACATCACCTCTCCTGAATTCATAACTATGATGCGGTCCACATACTCCGCAACATCTTCCATGCTGTGTGATACGAGTATTATTGTGATACCCAGATCCTTTTTCATCTGTAAAAGCAGCCCCAGTATCTCATCTCTGCCCGCAGGATCCAGTCCCGCTGTCGGCTCATCGAGTATGAGTACGTCAGGGTGCATTGCAAGTACTCCAGCTATGGCTACACGCCTTTTTTGTCCTCCGGACAAATCAAAAGGCGGCTGATAGTAGAGGTCCTCCGGAAAATGTACATTCTGCAGTGCCTCATAGGCTCTTAGCTCCACTGTTTTCCTATCGAGCCCCTGATTTTTCGGTCCAAAGCATACATCCTCAAAGTTGGTTGTCTCAAAAAGCTGATGCTCCGGATACTGGAACACCATCCCCACCTTGTGACGCAGCTTGCTTAAATCATAATCATTGTCATATATATCCTGTCCATTGTAGTATATATGACCGCTTGTCGCCTTCAAAAGGCCGTTCATATGCTGGATAAGTGTGGATTTTCCCGAACCGGTGTGACCGATTATTCCGATAAACTCTCCATCATTTATCTCAAGGCTTACATCCTTAAGTGCCTGCACCTTGTAGGCTGAGTCGGCACTGTAGCAATAGTTTATGTGATCTAGAATTATTGACATATTTTCTCCCGCCTATCTGTTTTTCAGCGCAACAAGCGCATTTACAAGCTCTTCTCTCGTCAGGATTCCATCAGGGATATCGAGCCCTGCCTTTTTGAGCTCATCGGCTACCAGTGTCACCTGCGGCACATCAAGCCTGTGCTCCTTCAGCTCGTCCACCCTTGAAAAAATCTCACGCGGTGTGCCGTCCATGACCACCTTGCCCTTTTCCATGACATAGACATGGTCTGCGCCGACCACCTCCTCCATGTAATGGGTGATGAGAATGATGGTCACACCCTTTTTCTTATTGAGCTCATGGGCTGTGGCTATGACCTCCTTGCGGCCGTTTGGGTCAAGCATGGCTGTAGGCTCGTCAAATACTATGCATTTTGGCTCCATTGCCACAACTCCCGCGATTGCCACACGCTGCTTCTGTCCTCCGGATAGCTTGTTCGGTGAATGTGTGCGGTACTTTGTCATACCGACAGCCCTTAGCGCATAGTCAACGCGCTGCCAGATTTCATCTGTCGGCACACCGATATTCTCAGGTCCAAAACCCACATCCTCCTCCACGACATTGGCGATAATCTGATTGTCGGGATTCTGGAAAACCATACCTGCACTTTTCCTGACAGGTATGACATTCTCTTCCTTTGACACATCCATGCCATCCACCCATATGGTGCCGTCGCTCGGCGCAAGAAGTGCATTGATATGCTTTGCAAGAGTTGATTTTCCTGAACCATTGTGACCGAGGATTGCAATAAACTGTCCCTCTTTTATGTCGAGGTTTACGTTGTCGAGTGCTGTAGTGATTGACTCTACATTGCCCTCCTCGTCTCTTCGTATAAATTCATGTACTAATTTGCTTGTTTTAATTATGCCCATTTCTTTTTCCTAAAAATCTACCGTATTTACAATTATCATAGCTGTTAAAGCCCAAATAGCTGCCAAAATATGCGCTTTGCCGCTTAATTTAGTCATCCCAGCTCAGGTGATGAAGCTCTCCCTCAAGCCTCATATGATCAAAATTATTCTGTCTCAATGCCTCGTAGAGCACGATAGCTACTGAATTTGACAGATTAAGTGACCTTGTCTCACCTATCATCGGTATCCTGATGCACTCATCCGGATGCTCCTTTAGTATCTCCTCCGGAATGCCTGCGCTTTCCTTGCCAAACATAATATAGCAGTCGGGCTCAAAATGAGCATCAGAGTACACATGTCTGCCCTTTGTTGTCGCATAATATATCTTTGCGCCCGGATTTTTCTCAAGGAAATCCTCCCAATCCACATATGTGGTGACGTCGAGGTCCTTCCAGTAATCCATTCCGGCTCTCTTTAGTGCCTTCTCTGAAAGCGAAAATCCAAGCGGCTCTATAAGATGAAGTCTCGTGCCTGTCGCGACGCAGGTTCTTCCGATATTTCCTGTATTTGCCGGAATTTCCGGCTCATGTAACACTATGTTCAGCTTTGCCATTTTGTCTCCTGTCAATTTAAACTATTTATTATCCATCCCGGCGCGAAGCTCTGTGACAAACTCCTCAATGCGGCCGAGCGCCTCCTTTAAATCATCAAGCGAATATGCATATGATATACGTAAAAAGCCCTCACCGCACTCTCCGAATGCAGTTCCCGGAACCACGGCAATCTTCTTGCTGTTTAGAAGCTTTGTGGCAAACTCATCTGATGTCATGCCAAACTCCTTGATGCTTGGGAACGCATAAAAGGCCCCGAAAGGCTCAAAACACTTAAGCCCCATCTCCTTAAAGCGGTGAAGCACATATCGTCTGCGGCCGTTGTATTCCTCCCTCATCTGTGCAACATCCTCATCGCCGTTTTTCATAGCCTCGACAGCCGCATACTGGCTCGTGGTCGGCGCACACATGATTGCAAACTGATGAATCTTTAGCATCTGCTTTAAAATGGTCTCAGGTGCACATGCATATCCAAGCCTCCAGCCTGTCATGGCATATGCCTTGGAAAAACCGTTTATAAGCACTGTGCGCTCCTTCATTCCCGGAAACGATGCTATAGATACATGCTTATCCACATATGTAAGCTCCGAATAAATCTCATCACTTATCACAAACAGATCATGCTCCTTAACCACCTGAACGATTGCTTCAAGGTCTGCTTTTTCCATGATAGCACCTGTAGGGTTATTAGGGAAAGGCATGATAAGTATCTTTGTCTTTGGTGTGATAACAGCCTCAAGCGACTCGGCTGTCAGCCTGAAATCATTTTCCTCCTTGAGTTCCACAATCACAGGTGTACCACCTGCCAAAACAGTACATGGCACATATGAAACATAACTTGGCTGTGGGATAATCACTTCATCTCCCGGATCGAGCATGGCGCGCAGTGCGATATCTATAGCCTCGCTGCCACCGACAGTTACCATGATCTCTTTGTTGTAATCATATGTCATGCCGTATCTTCTGTCGAGATATTTTGCAATCTCAATCTTTAACTCCTTGAGTCCTGCATTTGAGGTGTAGAAGGTGCGTCCCTTTTCAAGGGAATATATGCCCTCATCCCTGATATGCCACGGTGTGTCAAAATCAGGCTCACCTACTCCGAGCGAAATCGCATCCTTCATCTCACTCACTATATCAAAAAACTTACGGATGCCCGATGGCTGGATAGTCTTTATGGTACTGGATAAAGGGTCTCTCATTATGACATAATTCCCCTTTCATCGGATTTGACAGGTGCCGCCATGATAGTTCCATGGTCTTTGTATTTCTTCAGAATAAAGTTTGTCTTTGTCGAAAGCACCTGATCCAGTGTAGAAAGCTTATCTGTCACAAACTGTGATACCTCGCGCAGAGTCTTGCCCTCGAGTGTGACCATGAGGTCAAAGCCGCCTGAGATAAGGTATACAGACTTCACCTCAGGATAGTTGTATATACGCTCGGCAATCTTGTCGAAGCCCATGCCGCGCTGTGGTGTCACTCTGACCTCTATCATGGCTGTGACCTTCTCAAGGCCTGCCTTGTCCCAGTCAATCAGTGTGTGATATCCGCAGATGACATTCTCCTGCTCCATAGCAGCAATCTCGTTTGCCACACTTGCCTCATCCACACCAAGCATGATTGCAAGCTCCTTCAGGTTTATCCTGCTGTTTTTCTCAATAAATGTTAATATCTTTTCTCTCATGATATATAGTCTCCTGATTCAAATATATTAGTTGAAAACCTTGTATATCTCGTCAGTCTGGGCAGTCTCCAAAAACCGTCTCTCCTCGCCGGAAATCAGTACTCTGTCGTTTGAATCGGTTGTAGCACCGACTATAACAGCATTTTGTCCTGTTTTCTCAAGCTCTCTGACCACGCGGGTGCCATCTGCAGCTATGATTATCAGACTTCCTCCTGACAAAAGCTTATACGGGTTTATGTCAAAAAATTCACTTATTTCAATCGTATCCTGCCTGATAGGGAGCTTCTTTAAATCTATGTCAAGACCAATTCCCGAAGCCTCTGCCATATCCCAGAGTGCTCCAAAAATGCCTCCCTGCGAAGCGTCATGGATTGCCGCCACACCGGCGTCAATCGCGGATGCAGCCTCCCTTGCAGTGGAAATATGGTCTATATAAGCTGCTGATTTATCTATAAATGCCTTGGAAAATCTCGTTTCAAGCTCGGCTCTTTTCTCATTTGCAAGAATTGCGGTGCCCTCAAGCCCCACATAGCCTGTCACTATTATGTCCATGCCGGGTGCTGCTTTAGATGATGGTGTGAGCATCTGCTCACAGGCCTCACCTATTGCTGTAACTGTCACCACGATATTCTTCACCGCGCGGCTCACCTGTGTATGCCCGCCAAGCACCACAATGCCTGCTTTCTCACATACAGCATCAATCGCTCTCACCGTCTCGCGAAGCACGGCTTCGTTTTCTGTGGTAGGTACAAGCAGTGCCAGCTCTATCCCAATAGGGCTTGCCCCCATGGCATAAACATTGTTCAAGGCATCATAAACTGCGCAGTTGGCACGCACATGCTTATCTGAGACATCCAGCGTGAATGTCTGGGTAGCAGTAACTAACTTAGTTTGACCGCCTGCTTTAAGGGAAATCACCGCACAGTCCTCACCTACTGCCGGTTTAAAAAGTACTCTGTCACTTTTTGTATGAAGTTGTTTTAAGACAGAGCGCTTTAAAACCGACTCTGATATTTTACCGTTTTTCATGTGTTTTCCTGTTCCTGATTATAATATGATATGAGGGCATTTACTGCGTCTGTGCTGCCGGCTGCTGGGTCTGTGTGCCCTGTGCCTGCCCTGCTGCATTCGGGTCTGTCGTCTGTGTCTGCCCTGCCGCATTCTGACCTGTCGTCTGTGTCTGGGTGCCCTGTGTCTGCCCTGCTGCGTTTGGATCCTGTGTCTGTGGTGCCTGAGCCGCTGCTGCCTGTGCCGCTGCTGCCGCAGATGCAGCAATAGATTTAACCGAGCCCTCATCATTAGCCGCTGCCGCCGCCTGAAGCTGCGCAACAACCTCCGCTGATGCTCCTCCTGTACCAACCGTCACGATTTTCGGTGATGATTTGTACTTGCTGTTGTTGAATATCTCATCACTCTGCACTGCACCATCGACTGTGACCGTCTTCCAAAGCCTTGCAGTCACTCCCTTGTGCGCAGACTGCTCGGTGTTGAAATAACCGATTGGCTGACCTGCATCAAACTTAAACTGCGTAACCGGATCCTCCTCGGAAAGTGTCTCACTTCTAAAAGAAATTTCCCTGTTTGCGGGTCTCGTCTCCACTCCGTACACATTGAAGGTAATGATTCCTCCACTGCAATAGCCCTCTATATACACCGGATTATCCAGATTATTTTTAAACTTAAGATCCTTGTAGGTACCTGCGATTGCCGCATCGTCAGATGGCTTTACGTAGCTTACTATCATGGAATGATTGTAGCGCTGCACTATCTCAAGCTCAGCCCTTATAACCGCATTGTAGAGTGTGGTAGCAACCTGGCACACGCCTCCGCCTACCGAGTCCACTACCTGACCGTTCTCATATGCGCCTGCTATCTGATAGCCGTTGTCAGTTGTGATAGGGCTGATAGCCTCGTAAACCGAGAACTGCTCACCCGGATATATGACACTGCCGTTTATCAGGCTGCATGCGTTCTTTACATTAGCTGCACGTCCTGCTGCCGAGCTGCTGAAATCTGTAGAAAAGCCTCCCAGATTATCCTTAATCTTTGAAAGTTCCTCCTTTGAGCCCCTCGGCTGAACCGTATTTGTGAACAGCTCAATCTCATTCGCCAAACCATCCCAGCTATTCTGCAAAAAGTCATTTATCGCATAGACGGATTTTACCACATCAACCTCTTTGCCTTCCTGTCCCGGAACAAAATCGAAGCTGTCACCGTTTCTCTGCAGTGAATTGTCAACTGCCTTTATATTGAGCTCATCGCTCTTGTCATAAATCATCTTTGCGGTCTTTTGTTTATCAACCGACAGATACATGTTGACGGCAACATTGCCCTTTTTGAGCTCCTCCGACTCCACAAATCTGTCAATCAGGCTGCCCTCATGGCATACTGACATAGCCTCATCCACCGCTGCATCAGTATCCGCTGAAACAGACATATCATGTGCGGTTGCATCAAATGAACTATTGGCGCCCTTTAATGAAAAAGAAGTATCCTTTATGCTGTCAACATAGGCATCAACTGCTTTTTTTGCCTCTTCCTTTGTCATACCGCCTACATTCACACTGCCAATGCACACGCCATCTGTAATTGTCTGTACCTTTGCCTTCTTTGTGCCTGACGAACCGCTTGCATATGCACTTACCATGCCTGATGCTGCCACAAGCACAAATGCCATTGTACCCAATAATAATGCTTTTTTATTAATCTTCATTTCCACTTCCTTTTCTTGAGGCTGTTAAAAGCGCCTCTGTCATCCGCTTAACTGAACTGCATTTTATATCATATTATCATATTTTTTCCATATTTCAAGAAAAGCTATACAAGACTTGACACAAATGTTGTCACAAGCATCGCTGCTATAACCACTATTATCACTATAGCAACCACCTTCTGATTTCTTTTTTTATTAAAATCGTACATACTATTCACCTCTGTTCAAAAATGAGTTATACTATTTTCATATATGAGAAAGGATTTTCCAACATATGATTCCAATTTGTCTAATTTTATTCATTTTATTTATTGCAGTGATTACTTTTGCCATAAAGAGGGCTGATTCTGCCCAGGCAAAGGTCACCGAGGAGTTCTGGGAGAAGGAGCGTAAAGCCAACTCAACCCTCCGCGGAGATACCACTGACCTGTGTTATATTACCATACCGGAAAAGTTTTTTCCATTAAATAATGATAAAATAAATGATTTAAGGGATAAAACCCTTGTCAATCTCACCGGAATGACAAACACTGATTTAAAGCTTAAATATGGCATTCTCAATTTTAAAAAGCTGTCTGAATATGATGATAACTTCACGAAATTTGTTTCAATGCTGCCGGACTATTACAATAGGCTTAAGGAGGCAGGCTATGAATCGCTAGGCAATGAACTGCTTGAGCTTGCAGTGGAGCAGGGTGCCGATTCAAAGAACATATACAGTCTGTTAGCCAACGCCTTCATCAGCATGTCAAAAGCTGACCGGCTTGCAGAGCTTATCGAGAAAGCAAAACAGCTCAATTCTCTTTCAAGGGATGGAATCGTTTCTATGCTTGAAAGCCTACAGGCTGATACCGCCTCGGCCGGTAATTAATTTGCGTTATAGCTTATTGTATTATAACTTATTGTATTGAAACTTATTCCGAGCCATCCACACACCTATTAATATATGTGCTTCGATATTCATCGTACAGCCTTGAGGCCTGACTTCTGGTCAGGTTGTCCCACGATATGACATCTGCTATCCCATACTCAGCCATCAGCTCCTTTAGCTGTCTGACCTGATGTGCTGTGGCAGGTGTCTGTTTTTTTGCCTTGTATACAAGTGGCTTTGACTCCACCGGTTCACCCTTTTCATCCATCAGTTCAAGCAGCTTTTCAAATATCTGCTTTGTCTCTATCGCATCGTCGAGTGCCCTGTGCGCATTTTCCCTGCTCACACCAAAATACTCACACAAATCCTCCAGCTTCTTTGACTGCTCAGCCGGTAGACATTTTCTGGCTATTTTCAGAGTATCATATGCATTCAGCGAGAGTGTTCTCTTGTGATTTACCGCCCACTGCTTTAAAAAACTGTAATCAAAGGTCACATTCTGCCCGAGTATGATATCATCCCCGATAAAATTAAGCAGGTTATCCACAGCCTCGTCCATATCTGCCGCGTTTTCCACATCAGAGTCAGTGATTCCGGTTAATTCCTGCACACGCTGTGGAATATGCTGCTTTGGATTTACCAGTGTGGATATCGTATCCACTATCCTGCCGCCACGCACACGTGCCGCACCTATCTCTATTATCTTGTCATTTTTGGCAGAAAGACCTGTCATTTCCAGATCAATCACCGTGTAATTTTTTATATTATCTATGTTGCTCATTTTTCTTAGTCCGTAAACCTTCCCGGCCTTTACCGCTATAGCCATATCGCTTTACTGCTTTTTTATATACCCCGCTATAGCCATATCGCGTTACTGTTATTCTATATACTCCACCAGCGCCTGGTGGTCAAGCGGGTCTCTCATGTCGTAGTGGAAAAGCGCCCACACCGGCTCCTTATTGTACTTTGGCAGCTCCTTAAGCTTTCGCGTGTGCTTATCCGGAAAAATATAGTGAAACGGCTCCACATGCGACAACTTTCCATTCTTACAGTATGCATGTGTCATATGCTTGAATTTGCCTATATCTGTGGCCCACCTCGGGCGGCTCTTGCAGTTTTCTCGATAGTACAAATCAAAGATGAGTGACTCCTGGATCATTTTGTAAATCTGCGCATTTTCATCAAAATCAGTATTATCTCTATCTATGGCATGTTCGTCACAATCAGTATTATCTCTATCTCCGGCATTTTCGGATAATCCCACAGAAGCCATATCTTCGCTGTCACGGCCATGCAGATATAAAGCCAGAAATTCAAGCAGTATCTCACACCTTCTGATGCGCGAATGGCTCATTCCGAAATAGCCTTTTGCCTCATAAAAATCTCCAAGCTCCTGAAAAAACTCAAACGCACTGTCAAAGATACACTCCATGAGCTTCATCGTAATCTCAAACTGTCCGCTGTTGTAATACACCTCAAGCATATCCTCGACGCGCTTAATCTTTATCACATCATCAAACGAAAGCCACTTCGTGGACATTACCTCATACGGCGGCTTGTCATGGTAGACAATACCATATTCTGCGGCATGCTCAAACATGTATGAGCCCTTGAGCACCTTTAAAAATCCAAGCTGCAGCTGGTTTGGCTTAAGCTCATAAATCTCATCAAAAGAACGCCCAAAGCTGTCATAGTCCTCGTATGGCAGCCCTGCAATCAGATCCAGATGCTCATGGATATTGTTGCCGCTTTGAATGAGCCTCACAACCTCCTTAAGCCTCTCAAGCTTCATAGTCCTGTGAATCTCTTTAATCGTGACCTCATTGGTGGACTGCACACCGATTTCAAGCTGTATCAGCCCCGGCCTCATATCAGAAATCAGCTCAAGCTCCTCCTGATTCAGCAGATCTGCCGATATCTCAAAGTGAAAGTTCGTCACACCATTGTCATTCGCCTTTATAAAGCGCCACAGCTCCATGGCATGAGCATGATTGCAGTTGAAAGTTCTGTCCACAAACTTAATCTGAGGCACCTTCTGGTCTATAAAAAACTTAAGCTCCCTTTTGACAATCTCCGTATCCCTGAAACGTAGTGTCTTATCCACCGATGACAGGCAATAGCTGCACGAAAACGGGCATCCCCTACTGCTCTCGTAATAGATGATGCGGTTTGAAAAATCATCAAGCGTATCATAGCAGAATGGAATTTCACTCATGTTTTTGATTGGGCGTGGACTTGTGAATACTATTTCATCCGCTTTGCAGCCTGCGTTGTTCACACTTGTTCTATTACTTGTACTATTACCTGTGCTGTTTTTTCTGAAAGCAATGCCTGCAATATCAATCAGCCTTTTTTTATGGGCATAGTAGCCACACAGCTCTCTAAAAGTATCCTCACCCTCGCCTATCATCACACCGTCTATGTATGGATTTTCCCGCAGAAATGCCTCCACCTCGTAAGACACCTCAGGGCCTCCAACCCATATCGGCACTGACGGACAAAGCTTTTTATACTCGCGTGCAATATCAGTCACATAATCAATATTCCATATATAGCACGAAAAACAAAGTACGTCGGGCTTTCTCTTATAAAGCTCCTCAAGTATGTAATCCTTCTGATTGTTTATCGTGTATTCCGCAAGCTCCACAGCATCCCTGTACTCCCCGGCACAGGCACGCAGTGAGTAAACTGCGAGGTTTGAATGTATGTATTTTGCATTTATTGCTGTCAGTAAAATGTTCATGGTTTCTCCTTAAAAAATGACCCTTGAATGTAGACTTTATGCCACATTCAAAGGTCTGCTTCGTATTATTGCAGCATCGACATATTAACAAGCCTGTCGTACATGCCACTTGCAAACAGCACCATCATGCCAATCGTGCAGATGACCGACAGCACAAATCCTATTATCGATGTAATCAAACCGGCAGTTGCTATTGCATTGTTATACTGCTTTGCCTTTTTTGACATTTTGGAAGCAAGCATGCCGACAATTCCAAGTCCCATCAGATATCCAAAAAACGAGAAAATAATACTGCAAATACCAAGCACCAGTGAAACCACTGCAAGCTTAGCGCCCTCCCTCTCGTCATCTATGATAGTCTCATTATTGTAGAGCATCTCAAGACGGATACGCCTTGATTTACGCAGCATAACAAGCATAGGAATACCGAGCACGATAAACGCGATACAGTTCATTGCCGAAAACTCATTAATCCTGTCGGCCACTCCTCCTCCCTCAAATATTCCCGATGATAAAAGTCCTCCCATATCTACAACAGTATGAAAAATGGCAAGCATCCAGAAATTGCGTGTAGACGCGTATATCATGCAAAACAGCACACCCATGAGACCTGCTGAAATAACCTGTATCAGACAACTGCTGAACTTAACCCCTGCGCCCATATTGGAAAAATGCATCAATCCAAACAGTACGCCTCCCAAAACTACGGCTCCTGTGATTCCACCTTTCGTCTTTGGAAAAGCTCTCAGCAGCAGATTAAACACCACGCCTCTGAACACCATCTCCTCAACGAGCCCTACAAGGCAGACCGCAATAAAGAAAAAGATGATGTTGTAAAATGCCTTCACATCACCATGCTCACCCAAAAAGCACAAATAAATGCCTGAAACAACAGCATACAAACAGTACACTATGAAAAAACCGCCTGTGTATAAGCTTCTTGTCCATCCTGCTGCATTTTCCTTAAAGATATCCCACAGCCCAAATAAATATGTGATGCCCAGAAAAATAACTAAAACAACGGTCTCCACAATAGCTTGCAGCAGATAGTCATCCGCCTTTTCCATGCCGGGAATCAGGCCCAAAACTTTTCCGCTCCACTGCAAGGGTGCAATGAAAAGAAAGACTGCAAGAATGGCAAATATTATATTTGCCGGTGCCGAAAGGTTTCTCAATTTCTGTTTCATAACTTTAAATCTCCTCATTTGTGTTTAATTTGATATAAAAATATTCTATAGCATTTACTTTGACATTACAAGCTCCGGATAATCAAAATTCCTATCTATTATTTTACTTGAATTGAGCACTTCGTCAATGTCTAAAAAAAATCAGCCATTTACTGTCTTTCCGTAATGGTTAATGACACTCCGATTTCTGCCACAGGCGAGGAAATTGAGGATATAAAATGGACATTCAGAAGGACAAGAAAACCAAAGAAAATATAAAAGGAAAAAGAAAGAGAGGGCTCATCGTCCCTCTCTTTCTCGCCTATCAGTATGTCATCTACCGATGTGTGCAACAACCTGCTCAAGGCATACAGATTGTCGACCGTCGGAAGGCTCTCACCTGCTCGTGTCAACTCCAGACCAAAAAAAAATTGATTTTTTTGTACCCTCAAATATCACTTCCCATTATACCTGCTATTGCAGTATATTGAAAGCAATATTTATACTTTCAGAAGAAAGGAGTGCCACATTTTCTCGGCACTCCAAACTCTGTAACCATCCATCTTACTTGAAAAATGGATCATCTGTATTCCATACAATCTCTATATTGTCCTCTCCATTGATAATCACTTTTTTGATTACCTTCTGGATTTTCTCTCTGTCAAAAGATTCCATATTGATGATACTTTCTAACTGTGTCTCAAACTTACTAGAAGAATTATCTTCTGGCGGTATTTCTGTTTTAAGCTGTTCGATTTCCTGATGCAATTCATCAATCTTCTCCACCATCGCCTTTGAACGCTTGACATACTCTTCTCTTGTGAGCTTGTCATCCTTATAATCAGAATACAACATCATCTTTTTACTGCTGAGGCTATTCACCTTCTTTTCAAGTGTTGCAATCTTTTCTTCCGGAGATACTTCTTTCGATTTACCGGCTCTCTTTATTCCTTTCTCATCCAGATAAACTGTTGCATACATATTTACAGTTTTCATGATTGCATCTTCAACCTTGGCAATTTCCACCCTGTTGCTTTTGCATGGAGAATTTTCCTCAATTCTGGACGAGTAACAAAGAAGAATGTCACCTTTTACCCTTTTGCTGGGTGCTAAAGCTCTGCCACACACACCACAATAATAAAATGGATTATAGTTTCTCTTACCACGCTTTGAACGAACACATTTTTTTGAATTAGCGTGTGCCATATCAAATAATTCCTGAGTAATAATGGGTTCATGGCAATTTTCTATCACCATCCATTCGTCTTTAGGAACATAGCTTGAAGTGTTATTGCTGCCTACCCTCTTCTTTGTTTTATTCCATATCAGTTTTCCAAGATAAACTTCATCGTTTAATATATCCCGGATAGAAGAAGTACTCCACAGACTTTTTACTTCAACTGCATGGAAAAAGTTTCTGCTTCCTTTTCTCTTTTTGTATGCGGATGGTGTATCAATACCCTGAGCATTCAGATAATTTGCCACTTCCGTTTTACTTTTGCCCTGTGCGGTCAGTTCAAATATCAGCTTAACCACTTCTGCTGCTTCCGGATCCACAATAATCTTATGCTTATCATTTGGGTCTTTGACATATCCATACCTTAACTGACCACTGATGTTCTCACCTTTCAGTATCCTTGTGTGCATTGCAGAACTGACTTTATTAGACAAGTCCCTGCTATAAAGCATATAGATTAAGTTCTTAAACGCAACATTCATACCGCCCGTCGAACCATCATAGTTATCGCTGTCATAATTGTCATTAACTGCAATAACTCGTACCTGATAAAGTGGAAGTATCTGCTCCAGAAGACTACCGACTTCAATATAATCCCTTCCGAGTCTGGATAAATCCTTTACAACAATGCAGGATATTTTATCAGCTCGGACATCCTCCATAAGCTTCATATAGCCTGGTCTTTCAAATTTTGTTCCGGTAAATCCATCATCACAGTATTCCTGTACCTTCGTATCCTTAAGCTCCGAATGATTGCCAATAAATGATTCTAACAATTCTCTCTGACTGGATACACTGTTACTCTCTTCCTTCTGATTTAATGATACATCCTCATCTTCCATAGAAAGGCGAATATACATAGCAGTTATCTTACTCATACAAATCACCTTCTCTCTTATTCTTTACCTGTAACAGTTCTTCCAGGCAATCATCATACACCAGATTTACGGAAATTCTTCCATCTTCAAACACCTGTACCTTGTCAACAAATGCATCTGCCAGCTCTTTGTTAAGCTTTCTGCATTTCAGATATTTATTGATAAGGTTTTCCCAGTCTTCATCAATCTTATAATTCTTTGAATACAGGTTCTGAGATACTAAAAGATTATCAATCTCCTTCTTCAAAGCTTCGCTTTTTAGAAGATACTGCTGTTTTAATGTCAGATATTCGCTCTCATTAATCAAATGTTCTGAGTAATCTCCATATAACTCAGAGAACTTGCGGTTTACTTTCTCCAGTTCCCTGCGCTGTCTGGTAATGGCTTTTTCATACACATCGTATTTTTTCAGTCCGCTGCTTCTTGCATTTAATTCCCGTATCACTTTTAATGCGTCAATACAGCAACGCATATGATTTGAAATCTGAGCAAAGACAGCTTTGTTGACTTCCTCCTGATCAATTTTGTGTCTTGAACATGCCGGATTAATACCATCTGAAAAAGTTCCACAAAAATATACATACGATTTTGTTGTTCTTGGAGAAAGTCTCATTCCCTTGCCACAGTCTCCGCATACGATTTTTCCCTTTAGCAGATTCATTTCATTAGGTGGGTGTTTTGTAAACTCTTTTGCAAAATAAGCATCCGAGATTTCCTTTACTCTTTCCTGTACCTTTTCGAATGTCTTTTTGTCGATAAGCGGCTCATGCGTATTTTCAACAACGACCCATTCACTTGGATCTGTTGCATGGAGTGGAATATTATTGTATTTCTCAATTACTACTTTCCCATGCACCGCCGAACCAATATAAGCCTGATTTGTCAGTATTGACTTGACTGTTGTTTTGGTCCATACACCATTGGTTCTTACATTCTGCTGATAACCAAGAGATTTTAAATACATCAATGGTGACATTATTCCCTGCTCATTCAGATATTTTGCAATTGGTGTGTAACCTTTGCCATCTAAAAACAATTTATAAATAAGCCTGACATTTCCAGCAGTTGCTTCATCCACAACAATTCTGTTCTTCTCCGTCTTGGATTTCAGATATCCATATGGAGCAAAACCGCACATATATTCATCAGTAGTCCATTTTCTACGATGTGCAGTTGAAACTTTCTTGGAAATATCCTTTGCATAAAACTCATTTACGATATTTTTCAAAGGCATCATAAGGTCTGCGCCCGGTCTGAACGAGTCAAAATCATCCGTAACAGCAATGAATCTTACATTGAGAAAAGGAAACACTCTTTCAATGTAGTTCCCCATCTCCACATAATTTCTTCCAAGTCTCGATAAATCCTTAACAATAATACAGTTAATTCTTCCTGTTTTTGCATCCTCAAGCATTCGCTTAAAATCCGGTCTTTCAAAATTAGTACCGGTAAAGGAAGCATCATAATATTCCTCTTCAATTACAATATCTTCGTGATCTTTGACATAATTCTTCATAAGTTCCATCTGTGTTTCGATTGTCCCTCTCTCAATGTTCTCTTCCTTTTCATGGGACAGTCTTGCATATAATCCAGCCTTAAAAAGTACCTTCTTCTCTTTATCCGGTAAGGCTGTGTTTTCCTGTAGCATCATATTTTTTCTGCTTTTTCTTGCCATATTACACAGCCTCCCTTCTGCTGATATTTAATTGTCCACCCGGTTCTTTATCTACTTGATAACCAAGTTTTTCGACTGATTCTAATAACTTCTTATAACAATCATCAAAGTCAAATACGATTTCAATCTCTTTATTCTCTGAAACCCTTACCTCAGAAATCAGTTTTACAACCACGTCCCTGGTCAGTTCCTTAATATCCTTGTATTCGGTAAAATAATTCATCCAGAGATGCTTATCATCCTTCTCCTCAAAAATTAAAGCAATGTCTCTCTCAATCTGGCGAATTATTTCTTCTCCCTCTTTTGCTTTTTTCAGATATGCCTCATGAAGTTCAAGATATTCTTCTTTAGTAAGAATTCCGTCCTTCATATCTTCATACAGTGAAGTTTTCAGTCTTTTACACTTCTCAACTTCCTCAAGTTTTTTCTGTTTTCTTGCTTCAAGACTTTTTACATCAAGCTGCTGGAAAGGAATTGTTCCAATATAATCAAGTATTTCTTCCAGATTCATTACGTTTTTGATATGAAGCTTTAACATTTCAAGCACCGTATCCTCTAATAACGATACTGATATTGAGTGCTGTGAACACTGCTTTGTCAATTTATGATTAGAGCAGATATAGTAAGCGTATTTCTTATCACCTGCTGTTGTAATTTTTCTTGTCATTGGTGAACCACAGTCTGCACATACTGCAATACCTGAAAGATTATAGACCATATCTGAATCCGGAGATATTCTCGTATCCATTCCCAACAACCTTTGAACAATCTCAAAATCCCTGTCACTAATAATCGGCTCATGATTTTTTTCGATTCTTATCCAGTCAGATTCCGGCTTAACAACCTCCTGCTTCACTTTATGATTTGGTGTCGTTCTTTTGCCTTGAACAAGATTTCCAATGTAAATCTCATTTTCAAGAATCCTGCGGACCGTGACTGAACTCCATACCGATTTTTCATTCTGTAAAAATCCGGTCTGATAACCGCTCCCTGTGCTCTGCTTATATTCCATAGGTGCAAGCACACCCTCATTATTCAACTGTGTTGCTATTGCATCCTGACTCATTCCGTGAAGCTTTAGCCGAAAAATTTCCTTCACAATACCGGCTGCATAAATATCAATAACCAGCTTATGTTTATCATCATCCGATTTTTCATACCCATAGGGAACAAATGCACCGATATACTCACCATTTTTTCTCTTTACATCCAAATGGCTTCGTATCTTTATACTGATATCCCTGCAATATGCATCATTGATCAGGTTTTTAAACGGAATAATAATCTCATCACCCTGTGACTTTCCAGTCACACTGTCATAGTTATCATTGATTGCAATAAACCTTACACCAAGAGCCGGAAATAATCTTTCGATGTATCGACCTGAATCAATATACTCACGTCCAAAACGTGAAAGATCCTTTACCACCACACAATCAATTACTCCTCGCTTAATATCTTCCATCATCGTCTGAAAAGACGGACGGTCAAAATTAGAGCCGGAATAACCATCATCCACATATTCTTTAACTATTCTAATGTCTTTTTTGTCTGCAAGGAAATTTCGGATGAAATCCTTTTGATTTGAAATACTATTACTCTCAGCTTTTGCGCTGGTAGAAACATCGCCATCCTCCTTAGATAATCTAACGTAGATGGCTGCATGATAGATTTTTGAGATTTGTTTACTCATATCGCAACACTCCTTTAAATATTCTACGTCAGATGTACCCAACTAAAATATCAAAGGAAGTTATGCCATATTCATTTAGTCCTTGAACATATCATAGCACAACTCCCTTTCATTTTCCATATGATTCTGAAAAAAGATTCTAAACTGTAAGCAGCATATTCTTGAAAGCTTCTTCTATGGAAACTCCATTATTGGCAAAGCTTACTTTAACTTTCATCTTCCCCACTCTCATCATATAGGGATTTCCAACTTTTCTTATAAACTTCTGCTGTCTCTTTTCAATCGTATCATTCAGATCAGCATGATAAGATGCCATATCGGGCATTTCATTAATCTTGACATCACTAAAATCAGTATCAAGCAATGCTCTGTATTCTTCTGCTGTCATAAAATCTATCCCCCTTTCAGTAAAAATACCACCCATAAAATACAGGTGGCTATGTAACCCGGAGCAAATGCCCCGGTAATATTTAATTGTACTTTTCATATGCCCCAATCTGGATTTTTACACATTCAGTAATCTTATCAAGTAGTTCCGTATCTGAAATTGAAGCAACTACCCTCTCAATCTGGACATTTACATCAATGGATACAATCTGCTCACATAATGCCATACTGTCAAATACCTCAAAATCTGTGTCAGTAACCTTTACCTTTACAGCCGGTATTAGACAGTGGGTTGGCAGATATTTCTTTTTCCATGTTTTTGTGGACATGGCTACTGCTGTGACAACCGGTGAATACTGATTTGCCTTGTTATTTGAGATAATAATATAAGGTCTTGTATACTTCTGAATGCTCCCTTTACTTACTGACTCCAGATTTGCAATAACAATATCGCCCCTGTTCAGTTTCATCTATGTCATTCCTCCTGTTCCCTGATATATTCTTCTGCCTCATCCTCTGTCGGACAGGCAACAATCCGTTTCCCATATTCATCAATCACTACTGTTTCGCCCGGAAATATAATCAGTTTTAATTTTCTATTTTCTTCTGTCATATCATTCAATCGAGTAGGAGGAATTTCTCTTAATTGAGAAATTCCGACCTCTCACACCACCGTACGTACGGTTCCGTATACGGCGGTTCAATCAACTTAACAAGTAACACACTTTTCGATGTAGTAATCTAACATTGAAATTAGTCCAAATGAGGCTAATCTTTTGTTACTTATAGCAACATTTACTGCGCCTTTGTTACATACATAAGCTATTCTCTTACCTGTGTATGCAACTCGTCTAGCTGTGTTTCTGTCTATTCCAAGTTTTACAAGGTTCTTCTCTTGATTCTGCGGTGTTTTCCATTGTTTCCAAATGCACATGCGAAGCCGATAACGGATTCTTGAATCTAATTCCTTGCATAGTGTTTTCATACTGCCTATCTTGAAGTAGTTAATCCAACCTCTTATGAGCTGATTAAGCTTCTCCACTTTATAGCTGTTGCTAACACCCCAACTACGGCATGTGAGTTCTTTCATTCTCTTCTTAAACTTCGCTACTGATTTAGCATGTGGTTTTGCCTTAAACTGATGTGCTCTTGGATCAAAGTAGAACCCAAATCCAAGGTATTTAAGTCCGCTTGGTCTGTCTACTTTACTCTTAGTCATGTTGACCTTGAGCCCTAGCTTTTCTTCGATGAATCGTGAGATATTTCTCATAACTCTATTCGCAGACATTTCACTTCCGACCATGATAATACAGTCATCTGCATATCGTACAAAGTTAAGCCCTCTCTTTTCCATTTCCTTATCAAGTTCATTGAGCATGATGTTTGCCAGCAATGGAGAAAGGTTGCCTCCTTGTGGAGTTCCTACAATGGAATCCTCATACTCATCGTCTATCATAATTCCGCTCACTAGATACTTCCTTACAATAGAGATGACATCTCCGTCCTTAATTGTTCTTCCAATTAAAGTCATTAGCTTATCATGGTTTACTGTGTCAAAGAACTTTTCCAAGTCGATGTCTACAATCCAGTCATTTCCGTCATTCATTATATTGAGTGCCGTTAGAATTGCCTGCTGTGCACATCTATTAGGTCTGAATCCGTAACTGTGGTCATGGAACTGTTCCTCATAGATTGGTGTTAACACCTGTGCGATGGCTTGTTGTATGAATCTGTCTGTTACTGTTGGTACTCCCAGGTTTCTGACACCGCCATCAGGCTTTGGTATCTCCACTCTTCGTGCTGGCTGAGGCTTATATTTTCTTGTCCTCAACTGTCCCTTGATGGTTTCGCCGTTCTTTGCAAGGTGTTCCTTCAGTTCTGTGTACTTCATTCCGTCCACTCCCTCAGCACCTTTGTTTCGTACGACTTGCAGATATGCTCTGTTGAGATTATCACTAGATAATATCTGCTCCATTAGATTACTTGTGTCCATGCGTTCTTTCCTTTCCGTCTCGCTTGATTTGACCACCTTTTACCCGATTGGTTACGGCAGATGTTGTCATTTCTGCAATACGAGACATACTCAAACTGATTGATTGTTCGCCCCTTCGCTCCATCCCCATTACAGAGACTTCTTCACTACTATGGGCTCGGCTGACTTCTCACAGTTCGTTGTTACTAGGCTAATGAAACCTCTGTGAGACCTCCACGCTTAAGGTGCACGCTCTTTCTCCCCATATATCCGCCGCATTTACTCTGCTTCTACAAACGTGGTAGTTATTAGACTTCACTGTTCTTTGCCAGCTTATCACTCGAAGCCTAGCCTTATATGCGATTTCTGTCCGTCGGACCAGAGATTCGCTTACAGCTTCCTTCAGATTCCACCTCACAGTAGACACCCTTGCTGTTCGGCTATACATTTCCCACTACCTGGGCATGTTCGGGACTTACACCCGTTAGAGCGCGCCCATGGCGCGCAAACAAAGAAATGAGAGCAGGTTCATAGCCCCTGCTCTCTGCATTAATACTGATTCCATGTTCCGCTGCAAGTGTCATTACAGCTTTAATCTCATTAAGTTCCATTGAAATGTCTACCACATCTCTTACTAGCACACAGATAATGGCATCTCTTTCAATATAATATCTTAATCGTTCAACCGCTTTTTTATCTGTATTGAAAACTGTCTCAACAACTTCCATGCCGGACTTTTTTGCATATGCCTCGATACGGTCAGCTGTATCATTTGCATTATTCCTTACAAATATCAGACACTGCTTTTCTTTGGAATCCTGCATATTGCCTCCTATCTGCCGTCCCTGATGTTATGATAGAACTTTGATACCGTATCAAGCACCAGCCCTCTTATATCACTTTCCTGAACGGGCTCTTTGTACATCATCTCATAACACTCTTCAAGTTCTCCATTAATATCCTCCACATAGATATCATATTCGCTGAGTTTTCCAAGTGTATCAATAACGGTCTCATCTGTTGCACCAATCATATCCTTTGAAAGTGTTATGATTGTATTAACATCTTCTTCCATATTTAAACCGATAATGGCATATTTCATCGGAAATGAAACTCCTTCTGTAGAAGCAGGCTCTGAAAGCATAGCTACAATTTCATAGCCATTATCCTTACAATACTTTTCAAGCAACTTCGGCACAAAATGATCTGTAGCCTCTAATCCTGTTTTTGCATAATATATAATTGCTCTTTCCATCTTAAAATCTCCTTATAAATAATATTGATTTGATACTGTGCGCACTTTATCTCCTCACATAAGCTGACTTATCTGTACTCTCCACACCATCACACCTAAACATTTCTTTTCTGTCGGTGACCATAAATCAGTTTGTGTGGGAAGATAAAATACTATCTTCCCGGTTTCTTAACCATCCCCGTATCGGGTAACATATCCTTTGCCAGCCACAAACACTTCGTAGTTTCCTGCCCATCCATACTTACGAAAGTAGCCACTCTCTGAAAATGCGTTTTGCTGAAATTCAGGTGCACTTATTATCTCATTACCTCCGGCTGCTAACCCGGTAGGCACAACCCTCTGCTCTTATCCTTAAAGGCTCCTGCTGTTACGTTTCTCATAATCGGCTACAGCTCTGAGGATAGTCATCGCACGAAATGGGATTCTGCCACCCTGTCATAGACAAGGCGATATAAGCTCGTGGGATATGCGTGTCCTATTCTGTTTTCAATATTCAACGGTTCTTTTCTCAGAACCTGAACAGAGTATAACTGACACCACGCATCTTCTACAGTAACCGACACTCTTTTGAACTAAGAGTAACACTCCCACCTGTTCCAAATTCTTATAAAAAAAGCCGGACTGCATCATCAAAATGCAATCCGACTTTTTTATTCTGTCAGAAGTTTCATATTGTCAACGGCATTTAATACCATATTCCGGATAAACTGTACTTCCTTCTCCTTCAGACCAACCAGCAGATCATCGACTTCTGCCTTTCTTTCACACCCACACACAAGATAATCCAACGTTATATGAAACAATTCAGCAATACTAATCAACGTATCTATTTTTGCTCCATTTACACCAGCTTCAATTTTCCGCAGAGCATCCACTGACAATCCAATCTGCTCGGCAAGCTGCTGTCTTGTCATTCTTCTTGCCGCACGCAACTCTTTTATTCTTTCTCCACTATTAACAATATCGTAGTACACCTTCCACTCTTTTCCGGCACCTTATATATTTGCTTAAGCTATATTTATTGTACCGTAAGCGAATCTTTTGTAAGAGTGACTAAACCAGCTATTTCAGGTGGAATATTGTACACCTTAATACCAAGAATATAAATATTTGCGGATTAAAAAAGAGATATTTCCAAACTCTCATTACATTTTGGAAATATCTCTTTACTTAATATCCTCATCCGGCACAAACTCCATGATGTCCTCTATCTTACAATCAAGTATGGAACATAATCTGTTAAGGATTACCGTTTTTACGACCATATTCTTTCGCAATCGCTGTAACTGTGCTTTATCTATTCCATAATCTTTAATTAGTGCATACTGGCTAATATAGAACGGATTATCTGTTTTACTTTTATGGTATTCAACCGGGACAATTCAATCACCTGACAATTTGCCCGCAGATACCCTTTTCAGAAAGGATTCACAACAACACTATGAATGATAAAAGCACATACTCTGTTGATAAATATTTAGAAATCATTGCCGAAAAAGAAGGAATCACAAAAGAAGAAGTCCAACAGGAAATTGGGCAGGCAGTTTCCATTGCTTTAAAAAGCCCTGATCCACAAATGCAACGCTTCTGGACAGACTTTCCATGTGAAAATGATACTCCCACCATTGAAGAAATCATATACCATCTCGCTGAAAAATTTGCAAAAGAGTCATAGACAAAGGACAGGATAACTACCCGTCTATTCACTCAGATAATCTTCCTGTCCTCTTAATATTTGTTCAATCATATGTAATGCAAATTCTATTTCTCTTTCGTCACACCGATTCATCATAAATGCAAAACGCTCAATGTGTTTTTCTGGGTGCTGCTGGCTCATCAGAACCATAGGCGATGACTCCAATGCATGAACAATATTCAAATATGTATCAAGACTCATTGCCCTTCTGCCATTTTCAACACTTTTGATAGTATCCAATGATACATCTGCCCGTTCTGCAAGCTCTGCCTGTGTAATTCCAAGCCTTCTGCGTTCTTTTCTGATATTCTCTGCAATAATTTCGTATATGTGCTCTCTTTTCCCCATAGCCCCATCATCCTTTCTGACTTATCGCATTATATCAGAAATTATTATGGTGTCTGGCAATCTGTAACCATTTGCCATTTTCGTGTAATACTTTGCAGATTTTACTATCTCCTGTCAATTCATGGCAATATATTATTCAATATTTTTCTCCCATATTCAGCATATTTTTAAATTCCAGATTATCTTTTGACAAATCATCATAGACTCCACTTCCAACAACAGCACCATCTTTCAGCATAATAATCTGATCTGCTTCTTTTAATATCTCCTGTTTGTGGGTAATGATTATGACCGTCTTTTCTTTCAGTTTCGTATGGAGCAGTCCGTTAATCTGATGTTCGGAATACGCATCCGTATTAGATGTGGCTTCATCAAATATAATAACCGGACTGTTATGCACCAACGCCCTTGCCAGTGCAATTTTCTGTTTCTGTCCTCCGGAAAGCATTGCCCCATTCTGTCCTACCACATAATCCAATGACACCCCAGAAATAAAATCAGCAAGTCCACTATCTTTACAGGCTTCCATAATGAACTTATCATCTATATCTTTATACATACAGATATTATCCCTGATCGATGAATTGAACAGATAGATATCCTGACTTACCACCGAAACCATGTTTCTATAATCCTTCAATACAAGTTCCGAAATATCCGTACCGCATAATGTTATTTTACCACTTGTAGGTTGGTATAATTGCAGCAACAGACTTATCAGTGTGCTTTTTCCCGAACCATTCCGACCAATCAGCACCGTTTTACTTCCCTTAGGAAAAGATATATTAACATCAGACAATACCGCTTTGTCCTTTTCATATGAAAAAGAAAGATTCTGTAATTCCAGACCACCGAAGCAAGGCTCTGTCATACTCTCCTCATTTCCCTTTTCTTCTTCAAGTGCCATAAACTCATAATACCGCTTTGTTGAAGGAATAATTCCTGACAAAAGATACCCGATATTGAGTATTGCTGAAATAGGTCCTGTCACATACGCACTATATGTAATAAACGCAAACACACTTCCTACTGAAAGCTGCATATCAAAAACAAGATTTGCACCAATAATATATATCAGGCTGGTCAGCAGATGTACGATAATGTTATCCGTTATGCCGTTCCACTGGGCAAGCATATTCATCTTTTTCTGTTTATTGATTACAGAAAGCTGTCTGTCAGCAAATTCGGCTCTCTTATTTTCCAGTATTCCAAAAAGCTTTACTTCCCTTACACCGCCAACAGTGTCTCCAAACCATCCGGCATATTTCTCGCTTTCTGTAATAAACTCGTCCATGATTCTTTTTCGCTTCTTTGCAAAATGCTTCATAATAACCGCTTTTACCGGAACAAAAAGAAGTACCATGAGTGTCATTCTGTAATCCAGGATAAAAAGCCCGATGATTCCACCTACCATGCTGAATGCCTGGGTGACGACAAAAAACACACCCTCATCTGCAATAGAAGTCATGTTGCCTATATCCACATTTATGTTATTTAGGATTTCCGCATAATTTCTATTGGTGAAATAATCCGCTTTTATTTTCATCAGATGCTTAAACGACTGTTCCGATAAAGAATATTGTATATTCGCAGATATATCTACCCGTTTCTTTTCTTTTATAATATCTATAACTGCTATAATCATATAAATAAGCAATGAGCATATTACCTGTTTTATAAGCAGTTCTTTGTCTCCGCCTATGAAACCATAGTCCATAATCCCTCGGTTTAATAACGGAATACACATATTCAATCCCGTTGAAATGAGCAGACATGCAATAATCAGTGCAATTATTTTTCTATAATCCTTTAGCAGCCCCAGCAGTTTCTTTACTGCTTCTTTATTCCTCATCTTCATCCTCCGTCAGGATTGTAAGCAGACAATCATATACTTTCTTTATCTGCTGCTCTCCGAGGGTTCCAAAACACATCTGTGTCTTTTTTATTTTGTCGCAATAAATTTGTATTCCTGTCTGCTTCTTCCCATTTTCTATTCTTACAAATATATCGGCTTCCACACCGATGCTTTCTTTTTCCTGTATTCCACAAATAATCAAATCAGACTGGTTGTAATAAGTCTGCCAATACAGGAAATCACCAATCTTATTACTTATATCTTCATCAACAGCAAAAGGGATATATTCTAAATCATACAATACGCTCTCCTGTTCAGTGGAAATAGCATACGCATTATAGCCCTCTGCTTCAAAACACTTTCTTAATTCCGTAAGCCACCATATCTGATCCTGCTCTTTATCACTTTTTATAAGTATGACAGGTATATTGATGCTCTCCTTCTTTATCCTTGAACATAAGATCTGTTCTTTTCTGTTTCTTCTGCTCCAGAAAAAGCACTGTGTATCCGGCTGCTCTGCTATTTCATTGCCAAGATACACAATGTGCTTCTCCCTGTATTCATTAAACTCATTTTTATCATACAAAATTACAGTGTCTGCTTCTTCCTTTGCAGCTACCTCAAAATAAACCTCTGCCTTACTCTTTAATACCTTTCCGGCAATCCATCCTTTTTCTATCCAATCCGGAATATATTGTACACATTTTCCCCTGAATTTCTGGTATAAATGCTTCTTAATCTGCCATACATTATTGATCCATGACTGTTCCATCATTAACCTTCCAGCCATTGCTGTTACATAAGGTGCCGCATAGCTGTTACTTTTCTGAAGCGTTATATCGTTTCCTCCAAACCAGATTTTGTGTTCCGATGGAGCTGCAAAATCCACACCTTTATCCCGCAAACCTTCCGCATCAATGTTAAATGTATCTTTTGCTTTTACTCCGATAACATTTGAAAAGGATGCCGGGAAAGCCGTATACCCACTGTTAGCAGTTGCCGCAATTATGATAAGTCCCTTATTGGCATATTGATTTACCAACTGCCGAATTATTCCTTTGTCCTTAAAATGTGTAGTTCCAAAACTCAGATTGACAAGTCTTATATTGTTCATCAGACACCAGTCAAACGCTGATTTCAGATCATCCACATTTCCTTTTCCTGTATTATCAAGCAGTTTATAACTGTATAATTCTGCGTCGGCACAATTAAGCCCTATGATCATGGCACAATTTGTCCCATGCAGAAACAAATCCTCCTCATCACTGATATTTCCTTTGTTCTGCTGAATTATATCGGGTAATCCACATAATGCAAGCAATTTTTCGTCTACACCATTATCTAATACTGCAATCTTTAATTTATTCATAGGTATTTATCTCAGTTCTAATCTTTTTTAATTTTTCCTGTATTGCATCAACCATATTGCATAAATAATCAAATCTTTCATCTATGACATTTCGTTCTTCAAATTTTATTCCAAAATAACTCTCAACAGCAAAATAAAGCTGTAATAAATCTCTTGGTAACATTCCATTTCTCGGATCAAGCAAACTGATTTTTTTATCCACTGTGATATGGATTGTATTTTCAACATATTCTTCAATCCATTTTTCTATTGCTTCCTTTTCCATCACTTTCTCCTTTAATACTGTTCATATTTTCCATATAATAATAACTTTTTTTCTGCCTGTTTGAATAAAATATCATTATTTAAGTCGCTGGTTGTATAAACCTTATACTCTGTTTTAGGAAGTTCCATCCGCGGCAAATATACATAACTCAATTTTTCTGACCAGATTGAATTAGACAACGGACAAAATTGTGAAACAAAATAAGCATCTATATTCACATTATATTTATACTTTGCCATTTTTGAAATTTCAGAATAAAATTCATCATTATATCCATCATTAGCCATCAGCGATGTTATGACAAAATCTGGTTGAACCGCATTAAATATTTCATACGCATACAATCCAAAGCTAAAACGATGCTTATTATTTAATGGAAGTAATGAGTCTGGAATTCCTAACAGAATAACATCTGGCTTTTCCTGCATAGAAACATCCTTCATAACTCTGTTAAACGCATACACTTTATCAACATCTGAATATTGTGTATTAAATAAAAAGTCTGGCAATGGATGTAAACCAAACAGTCCACTTATTTTTTTTGTCCCTATCTGACTTACTTTATAGCCCTTGTCAATAAATCTACTTCTAAGATACAGTTGTAAATCAAATTTTTGCACATTCTGACCAATTCCCATTACTGCAACAACCGGTATATCAATCCCTATTATCTCTGAATCATAGTTCCATTTTTTTTCAGGTATTTCTATTGTTTCATAATTGCATTGCAACAATTTCACATTGTACCTCTTGCAAATTTTTTCAATCTGATCAAGATATTCTTCTTCTACGCATATGATATTTTTTCCATTAGAACATACAAATTCCACTATTTTATATAACTCATTTTCATCTGGAACTTTGTCAATAATGCAAAAAGTGTCAAAATCATCAAAACTAATTTTTCCGTCCACCAAATCAGTAAAAGTACAGTAATCATCATTATCATTTTGATGATTTATCGGTAAAATATTACCATAACACATAAAATAGATAATATTGTATCTAAATAATTTTTTATACTCTTTAATATAGCTATGTTCAATCGAATATGGATAAATAACAACATTCATCTCTTATGCTTCTCCTTCCTCAAATTTACAGCCAAAATTTTTTAGGACAATATAATTTTTTATGTATTCTTCTGCATTTTTTCTCGATTGTTTGCACCATTTCAAACGATTGGCAGCTTCTATCTTTCCATTCTCGCCAGCTTTTACCACACATTGAGAACACATTTTGTAGCACCAACATTCCCTGCATTCTTTTTCCGTTATCTTCGCCACATTCAAAATTTTTTTCGCATTTTCTAAATCAAATCCATTTTTTAGATCACCTATACATAATTCACTCGATTCCTCATCTACTCTTTCACATGGAAAAAATTTTCCGTCCACTGTAACAAAGAAACGCTGTATACCTGGCAGACATTGTCCTCCCGGACTGATTTTCCCCTGATATGTTTGCAATCCGACAAATCTATCTTTAACAATTTGCTTCAACGATGCTACTTCGCTACTATATAAAGTAGGCTTATAATTCGAAAAAATTTCCTTATTGCAAGCATATAAATATGTTTTAAATATTTCATAATATGATATGGCTATTAGTTCAGGATTAATCGGCTCTTCATCCTTCTTGCTAATCGGATTTATATAATTTGAAGCCACATTTATTCCCTTAACAGTTTCATAATTCAAAAAAAATTCACTTGAGCAAGCCACATTTTGCTTTAAATCTATCACAGCATTAAATCCTATATTTTTTATAAATCCCGGTAATTCTTTCCTTATCAATTCCAAATTCTGCATTACCGCATCAAATGTCCCTTTATTGCTGTTAGCGAATATACGATTACTGTCATGTGTTGCTTTTGGTCCGTCTAAACTTATTGTAACATTAAATTTTTTCTCATAAAGATACTTTGCCGTTTCGATATTTAATAAAGTGGCATTTGTCGTCATATTAAAAAGAAGTTTTTTCCCACTAAACACCCCCTCTGCATAATCTACCACTTCTCTTATCAGTGGAACTTCCAGCAACGGCTCTCCACCATAAAATCCAATGGATATTTCTTTGCTATTTTCTGAATGTTTTACCAAAAAATCAATAGCCTGCTTAGCAACTTCGACTGACATTCTCTTATTGTTATGTACCCTGTTTATATAACTTCCTGAATAAACACAATATTGACATCTCAAGTTGCAGTTTTGTGTAACCTGCAAAATAATGGTATTTAAATTATTTTCATATAAACTTTCCAATAAAGATATTTCCCCATGTTCAACGACTATTTTTTCATCAACCGGTTTCAGGCAGCCTGATTCTTTTAAATATTCAATTTCTTCTTTTAATTCATCACCAACTTCGATTTCTCCATTACTATTCAAAATAGCCATAAGAAACCTACACATTTCTTTTGTAATAGAAAATATAGCGTTTGTTCCAGCATCATACATATAATACCTGTTGTATAGTTCTAAAATATGTATATTAGGTTTTGATTTAGTCATATATACTTCTCCTTGCGTAAATAGTGCAACAGGGCTTTACTGAACACAGTAAAGCCCTACCTTGTTGAAATAATTCATGTTCTAAGCAAGTAGCAATAAAGAACCTTTGCTTTTAACTTGCGTAGTTGAAGTCTGAGTATTAGATGCTACCTGTTTTCCATTTGCACTTCCAATACTCTGGCAGTTGTTACAAGTACAAGCACACCAGCAATTGCATGAACAAGCATATGCCATAAATGTACCCGTTTCCATTGCATTCTTCTTTCCAAGCTTCATTATGTTTCCCTCCTTCCTTGCTTTTTTATATAGAAATGCTAATTGCATCACTATATCTTTTGATCAAAACTATATATTCTTAGTTCATTATCTGAATCGGACACTAAATCTTTTGAACTTCTTTTCTTTTCCTCTGCTCTCTTTTCCTCTTTCCTTTTCTCGAGTCTTTCTTCAAGTTCTTTCCTTGCTTTTTCTGTTCCCGGATCAACCTCATCTGTTACCAGTACTTCTTCTGTTATGCTATCATATCCATTTATTGTATCCGTTACACTCAGTACCTTACAGCCACGAGCACTTTGAGCAGCTTTCAATTTTTCGATACTTTCCGGTATTAAAGACAGATTATACTCCAACCATTGTTTTGTCTTTTCATCTCCCATAGCCTTTGACAAAAGAGAACTGTTTATATTTACGGAATAATCCCTGCTTCGTAAACAATCGTATTTTTGTGTTAAATAGTTCTTATATTCATGGGCATTCTTATATGTCCTGCCCGTTTTGTTTCCAGCATTTTGTGTATTGCCATAACTATTCGTATATGACGCATAAGTTCCTATTCCTGTAACTGCCATATTAACATATCTCCTTTCATTATTCGGAGTCCTTCCAACTATGCCACCTGTTGGATTTCTCTCAGAATCAATATAATATTGATCACACGCTAGCTTCAAATATACTTTGACTAATACCTTTCTGCTTAACAGGTATACCATCATCAATATCAATGTTATAGTGCCCACTACTTGCACTGGAAACCGTTGAAGTATACCAATTACCATTACTTGCAGGCATAATCATATGATGCACATTCCCCTGACTAGGAGACTGTGTTCCAGAAGATGAAATACCTGTAACTATAGCTTTGTTAGCAATTTTCGTATCATTAGTCAAATTTACCAATATAACAGATGAATCTACACCTGACATACTAATAATTGAGACATTTACTGATGATGTCTTTATTCTGGCAAGTTTTTTCCCTCGAATTCTTTCTTATTCTCAATCCATGCTATGCAGATTTATCACCTTGAATATTGATTTCCTTTTAGACCACCTGCATCTATACTTTAAAATCTAATCCACCAAGAGTATCATCCATCTGATCTAAAATACTTGTATCAAATGCATCTCCCGGCTTCCATCCAGGATTATTTTTCTTTACCAGTGTCTCCATTCTTGAAGCATAATCTCCAGCCATTCTGCTCAATGTCCACGAAGCGGAATTTCGCTGTTCAGAAGGAATCGTATTCAAATACTGTTTGATTACATCATGTCTCTTGCTTTCTTCTGGTATATATGCACCATTGCTACTGATAAAATCCTGCTTTACAACCTTTGCTAAATCCGACTTCACCTTATCCGATACAGACACTATCTTTTTCCAATCCTTACCATTGATACAACGGTCTGCCTGTTCCTTTGATAAAAAAGGTACACCATCTTTATTATAGTAATAATTGTTATTTCTATATTGACACCCAGAATCTACGGTCGAAATCCCAGTCTGCTTGTGTGAAGAATTTTTCTGAAAGAAGAATTTGTTTATTAGCAAACTTTGCGAAAATAAATTTTTATTGTTAATATTTACATTCATATTTCACTCTCTCCTATAATACAAAATTGTAGCCACATTACATTTTTAATATGTATAATATACTTTTATTGTTTCAGTGGATGTTGAAACTGTTCCTTTTGTAACAATCCATATTTTCCACTTGCCAGACGGATCAAAACCATTAAAATCATTAATTGTTATTGTTCCACTCTTACTTACTGTTGTATAATTAACATTTCCATTGCCATCTTCTACATATAAATAAAACGAATCACTTCCTGAACTAACCCTACTATACACCTCTATTTTTAAAATCTGAGGATTTGATCCACTTACAGCCCCTGATGAAACAGTTGAAATATTTGATGCTGTCCCATATACAGAATTTAATTTTGTTGTTGTCTTAGTCCAATAATTTGTAGCCCTCACTGATACAGTAGAATTTATAGTTATTGTTTCTTCTGCCGGTGCAACTTCTGCTGCCGAAACAGGAGTTACAAGAAGAGCTGTGCATAATACGATTCCACTCAAAAAATAAGATATAATTTTCTTCATCGTAAATACCTCCATAATAATATTTCAAAATAATATGGCTACAATTTCTTTCATCAATTTTTAATCACCAGTTTACAACTTTATAAATGGTAGACTTGTTGATGAATCAACCGATTTAAAGCCTTTTTCACAGCATTTGTTTTTATGTTTGTTTCGACATTTTTGACGAAAGTGGCAAAAAATATCTGTCTGCGAATACCCTGGCTTAATTCAAAACGAAATTCCTGTACACTCTTTGTGCGATATTCAGAAAAAGTTTTATCCTGATACGGCAAAAGTTTCATGGCACAATAGCTGATATTGATCAGATTGATCAGCATTTCAATCCCTTTGCAGCTCCGCACCATATAGCTGCAAAAAGACCAGAATGTTTTCTGCTCATAGTAGCTTGTCTCAATATTCCAGCGAAATGAGTACAGAAACAGTGGGATATATTTCATCCAGTCACTGCCGGTCTGATTCAATGGTGCTTTTTCCTGCCATGCACAGAAAATCTGCAGTTCTTCTGGAAAAATCGTACTGAAAACAGGCGTTTTTTACCATGCTCTTTTTCTGTGGCTGTGACATAAGCCAGAACTTCCTGATTGCCAAAGATCCTGGTAAAGACACGGCGGACACCGGTATAGTAATCACCGATTTTTTCACCGGAAAAGGTAAAATCAGTCTCAACAGAAAGCTGTTTTCCATGTTTAGCCGGACGCCCCCTGCGGCCGGTATGTGCAGGAGCAAGGTCATACATAACAGAATCAATCCTTGCATTACCAATAAGATCCAGGTTCGGATATTCATTGACAATACAGACCAGATTTTGTTTCGTATACCAGCTGTCACAGAGAATAATGACATGTTCCCTGCTTTGAAATTCAGGCATGACTTTACGGATCATGGTGGCAGCAAGTTCCAGTTTGGATTCTTTTTTCTTCCACATACGGTATCCAAGCGGAACGGAAAGATAAGAGATCTTATCCTGATTCCACACAGGTACGCAAAGCATGATACTTACAAAACAGCGTCCATTCAGATAGTTAGAACTGTTTTGTGCAGCATGGTCAAACAGTTTTGAAACGTTTTCTCAAATATTAATCGTCAATAAATTACAATCAGGCATTATTAACATTTGTGTTTGTCATAATCATATCGAATGGCTTGAGTATTTAATTTCCATCAATGTAAACTTATCTTCTTCCAAAGCATTAATCTTTAGCCTTTAAATTTTAACACTCATCAATAACTGCGATAACTGATTTTGATTATGATGAATCATTGTATATTTTTCCTTAAATGATGTGATTGCACCATACATTTTCTCAGTTAAATTTTCTGGGATTTCGTCCTTTCCCCTGGTTTTTTGCTCCTCAATGTAAGCCGATGCCAAAGTTGACCTTGTGGTAATTTTTGAAATTTTATTCATTTCTTCACCAATAATTCCACGGGCATGCTGATTGGTTGTCTCCATTGTCACAAAGTCATCCACTGTTTTTTTATATGCAGCATCTAAATTGCTTAACTCTTCATCCTTTGTAAGCTTACGAGGTCCATTTTCATCAGCTACATATATTTCTCTGGTTCCATTTTCATAGCCCTTCACAATTTCATCATATAATTCTGCGTATGCTTTAACATAATTATTTGCCTTGTCAGTAATATTTAAGGCACTTTTTCCTGTATCAACATTTTGATTCTGCTGTGCTGCCTTCTTTTGAATTTCATAACTATAATCAATATCACTGATTTTTTTACTCGCTAACAGTTCCTTTCTTTGAACCACATCATCATATTTTTCCTGTCCACTCTGCTGTATACAATTACGATAATACTCCAATCCCTCATTAGAAATCGAAAGCTTCACTGATTGCCCCACTGTATGTTTTTCGTTTGTCTGACTATTTCCTTTCTGTACTTTATCAGTATTTTTTTCCATTATTGAATTCGTATTATTCATGTAATTAGATATTTTCATATTGTCACCTCAATTTCCATATTTATACAATGTCATTGACGGATAACGTCTGGTGAATGTCAAAGAATTTGATCCTACTGCATAATCATAATAATAATTAAAATTTTCTATATCTATTAACTTACCTGTTGACGGATCAATAATAACTGTCACGGCTTTAAAGTCCTGCCACAAATTATTCTCTTTATATGCCCCTGTGCATCTGCAATGAACGCTGTAAAAGTTACTGTCAGAGTAAAATGTCAATTCTAAAGCTGCTCTACTCCCTACATTCATAGCTGGTCTTGTCGACTTCATATAATATATGGCTGCTGGTGCAAGTGCATCATCACCCAAATACGCATAAACATCATCCCTATCCTTTATAGATATGTTATATGACTGTGAACCGCCAGAATTAGAACTGCTATTTGAATATGAATAGCTTATATCAATAGGGTTTCCATTTACATAATATACAGAACCAGAACTATTAGTTTGAAATACAATTCCCGCTTCTTGACATATTCCAATCACTTTTGCTGAACTATCAGACGATAGTTCATGTACTTTTGTGAAATTAACTGTATATTCAGACGTCGCAGAATACATATTATTCTTGCTTAATACCGCAAAATAATATACCCCCGGCATAATTAATACTTTATCATCTTCATTTCCAACCTGATATATTGCGGCATTACTTCCTGACTTTCCTGCATACACAAGTGAATAGTCGTCTGTTGTTGATATAGAGTATTTCATAATATATCCTTTTGTAACAGATACTTTATAATAGTCTATATCAAGCGGGCTATCTAATACACCAACAGCACTTGAGCCTATTGAGATGTTTGTTGCGGTTGATAATGTATCATTCACTTCATAACCAGCATCCTTTGCACTATTAAAAAATGCAAACGCAAAATTTCCTGTACCCTCATATCCGCCTGCTGCAAAATAATATATGCCCGGTTCCAAGACATCTGCATAGTGTTCAGATACTCCTAAGCCTTCAGTAGCACTTCCTCCAACTAAATTCAAAGAATATGTTTCTGTATCTAGGGAAAACATATATAAATCAGCGTCCAGTGTTTCAGCCATCTGTAAAAAGACCGTCACCTTGCTTTTTTCTGTAATTTCAAATCTATACCACCGAAATTCTTTTTCATTTTCTATACTTCCCTGATATGCATTATTATTCTCAACAAGATATGCATAATTAGGATCTGCATTAGATACATCATCATTTTCACTATAAGGCATAATACTAGATAATGATAATTCCGTTCCCGTATAGTTTCTTTCCTCAACATTCAGCTCTGTTTCGGGAATTTCAGTTGCAGGAACCTCTTCATCTGATATTTGCAGAAATTCCATCTGTCCATCATTTTCAGATATAATATTTTCTGGTGTTGACTGCAATGTTTCCGCACTGACACTTATTCCATTTGAACATGAAATCATTACTGCCAATGCTAAAATTCCTGATAAAATTTTTTTCTTCATAAATTAACTTCACCTTTCCTTTTATATCAGTTGTTCATTCCATATTTTCTTAATTTTCATATGCTCTGCATTTTGTCTGAATTTTTCCACACAAATTCAGTAGTGCAGCAACTATCATACCGTTTAATAACCACTGGCATACTTCAATATGAATTTTGTGTGATATAATAATTGCCATATCTGCCAATACTAAAATTATTAACGCCTGTTTTCTAAATTTTTTCTGTTCCTCTTGGTCTAATGTTCGATTTTCATTTTCTATTGGAGCAAATGCAAATATAATTGCATTTGCCCCAAATGTAGTTACAGTACATAACCATAGTGGAAAAATGATTTTATCCAATAAACATACCGCAACAACTATGGAACATGAAAATAAATAGCATCCACTCCTTGTTCTCGCATGAAAGCCGCCCGATTTTCTACGCAATGGTATTAACACCATTGCAGTTACAATCATGGGTATTATCATTCGCATAGCAAAACCAATTACTATGTATGACAAGTAATGTACCACCTCTAACAATAAGCATTCTAAGCCAAAGCGATATACATCTTCCTCATTTTCATCCAGAAGTCCTTTTGTCCTCATGCAAGATAGAACATTTTTCAGCAATTTGTCCATAGGAAAATACTATTTTCTTTCTTTCAGTTCTTTTACTTTCTGTGGCATTTTAGGCTGATAGCCAATAAACAGGCACGCTGAATTTGCCTCTTTCTCTGCGTTTGCATATGCTGCTTTTGCAAGTAATTTCAATGCTACATCATTAAGTTTTTTCATGCTTGAAAACCTCCTTATTTTTTCTTTTTCTATCGACAAGCATCTTATAAAATTTTACCTTTTTTGCACCAAGTACGATTTTTTTGCACGAAGTAAGACTTTTCACTTATTAAAAAGCAAAAATGTTGATGAATATAATATCATCTGTTCTGTTGCTTCATATATTTTTATTGATAAACATATTGATATTACGAGCGATCGCATTCATATTGTAAAAAAAATAGCACCTAAACCGCAAATGGATTAGATGCATATAATTTTTTCTATTATTTTATTTACTTATCTACAATTTTAATTTTCTGTTACTGCTTTAAATCCGAAAATTGCTTACCTACTTAAATAAGTCTATCATTACCTCTTACATGATTTTCCTCGATATCTTTCAGACTTTTCTGTATACTTTCAAAGTATTATCCTATCGGGGCACCATTTTAAGATTTCTGATTGTCAACAGACCTTTTTCTCCATCAATATATGTACTATTGAAAAATACAACAAAACAAACCTGCGATATTTTTTTCCACGCAGTTGAATCTCTTGTTGTAGAAGGAATCCATATTCGGAAATGTTCTTCCTCGCAGCTAACCTGTAATGTTCTATCAATTACCTTATTTCGTATATCATCTTTTATTTCCAATTGAAAAGCTCTTATATCGCCACTACTTGCCGCATCAAATTCAAAAAAATATCCTGCTTCAAAAAAAGCTGACCAGTTATCACATGGAGCATATTCAAATAATGCCATTGCAAATTCCTGATTTTCTATTTTATTTACATTGATTATGTCAATATCCATTTCAAAACTGTCTTTATGTGTTCTTATTTTCATAATATTTGAATCAGTATAAGAACTAACCTGTTTTATATCATAAAACTTAGTATAATCGTAAATTAAATCAACTTCTTTTCTCTGTGATATAGAATCGTCAAATCTTGTATGCTCATTCACACGATTTACTTCATTTGCAAGTTCCGTTGTAAGATAGCGTGTAAGGTGCATACTGACATAATCATTAAATTCCTCATCAGAAGCATAAACAACATATATTCCTCTGTCCTTGTATTTCTCCTTAAATGCCTGTATCTTTGTCTCCGCTTCCATATCAATTTCACTTTTTCGTACTGGCTTATCAGAAAAATATACAAATACCTGTTTTCCCTTCTGTATCATCAATTCAATTTCTTCTATTGTTCCTGATTCATAATGTTGTGTAGGACTTCCTATTCTATTACCAAATATAGCAATAATTGCATCCGATTTATCTAAAATCTGTTTATTGATAATGCTTTGTGGATAATTTCCCGCTTCTGGCATAACATTCTTTGACCAATACAGCGTTTTTACAAAAATATCCATAGAAATACCTATAGAATCATTTATGTTATCCACAACTCTATTTATAATCTCTACCTCTGTTTTTACATCAGAAGGACACGAAATCATCAGTCTGCATACCGGCATCTTCTTAAACATAACTTTCCCCCTTTGCTTTTTATTTAGTATAACAAACCAATGTAATTATTTCCATAATTATCTATCAAGTGACATTTTTCTTAATAATAAACACTTGTCATTGAAATGAATCCTATTTGCCGCTTTTTTGAATCCATACAATATAATACTTTATAAAAACATACAAAAAAGTCCTCCTGTACCGAACTTACTGTTCCTTTCAAGAGGACTTTATTTATGGCATATACTTCATTTCTTATTTAACAGCACCATTGATTCTTAATTATAATACACAGTCAGTCCTACTGTAACCGTTGATACAGGATATATGTTTCCATGAGTTGTTGTTCCTGAATTCACAATATATATCTGCCATGTACCTGACGGATTTTCTCCATTAAAATCGTCTAAATACCATATTTTACTAGATGTCGGACCTGTATAAGAATGCCAACTTCCATTTGGACTCTTTATCCAAAGGGTATATGGATCAGTTCCACTCGAAACATTGATTGCCAATTTAACCTGTGTGATTGAAGCATCTGATCCAATTATACTACCAGATGACAAACTGCTGGTTGTTGATTTTCCTCCATTAATAGCATTCAGCTTAGTAGTTGTCTTACTATAAAAACTTGAAGCTGCAAATACTGGTGTTACAAAAAGCAAACAAACCATCATACTTACAACAACTGCCATAAACGTTTTTCTTGAAACCGTCTTTTTAGCTTTTTCTGATATTCTCATATTAGCAACCTCCTTCAAAAATGAAATATATGCCACATAAAAAACATACTATATTTTTATATCTACTGATTTCTTGCCACTCTCAACAGACTCTCTGGTAATGCCATCCAATGCACCA
>ERZ836939.51-NODE-51-length-149014-cov-6.552790_pt1 | contig 149014 bp, 115 predicted proteins | sample MGYA00519912_ERZ836939 | MGnify/ENA primary metagenome ERZ836939 (study PRJEB31850, sample SAMEA3708810) | human gut metagenome | biome: human gut; feature: human-associated habitat; material: faeces | place: China | collected 2014 ...
CGTTTCCGGGATCGTCCGTTCTTCCCGGGTTTTCGGCCGGAGACTTGGTACAGGCCTGAAGAGCCAGGGCGAGGGTGCAAATCCCTGTGAGCAAATGTAAGAATCTTTTCATGGGTTTTGTTTTTTGATGGTTAGACTTGTCGGTTTTTCTTTTCGGGAATAACCGATGTATATCATGTGCTCGGATCATTTCGGGGCGGTGTGCGCCGGTCCGTATCGATCGGCTTTCCGGTGTCGTTCGATCGGCCTCGAAATCTGTTTGCCGGGAGGACTTTCGTTCGGGGCTTTTGACGGTCGGGAATACGGATGCTATTTTGTTGCAGCAAAGATGAAGGGAGCAGGCGTATATTGCTCTCTCATTTCGTTTATATCATTTCTCAAAAAGTATATTTGTCGAAAGATCCCGTTTTCAAGGCCGTTCCCGTGTTTCCGAAAATCGTGCGGATAGAGGGGCGGTGGGAATAACTGGGTGATTTTGTCGCTGACCGGGAGGAAGAATCTGTTCGGGAATAGCTTCGAATTTCGGTTTTGGAAGGCGAATGTTTGATATATAGCGGTATGAGGTGCCCGTAATTACGGTCGGAGAATTAACTCTTTTCGACGGGGTGTGTTCAATGATCCGCCTTTGAATTTCATCGGACGGTGCTAGTGATCGTATCGGGCTTTTGTTTCGCGATTTTCGGGGGCGTCCGGCCGGACAGCGTATCGGAAAGGGTTGGATGCGTTCCGGGAGGAACGGGGCTTGTTCCAGAGACGGGGATATGAAGACTTCCGGAACCTTTCGAGGCTCCGGAAGTCAGGGGGCTTTGGGAAGTGTCGAAACCGGGTTATTCTCCGGCGGCATCCCGTTCGATTTCGTCGCGCAGGAGCGCGAGTGTGAAGGCGCTCGCCCGGTCGATAACCTGTCCCCGGTCGGTGCCGCATTGTTTGAGCAGGGTCACGGTACGGTGCGGGCCGGCTACGGCCATCCAGACCGTGCCGACGGGTTTCTGTTCCGTACCGCCCGCAGGACCTGCGATGCCGGTGGTTGCGACGGCATAGTCGGCTCCGGTGATGCGGCGTGCTCCTTCGGCCATCTGCCGTGCGACCTCCTCGCTGACGGCGCCCCGGCTGGCGATCGTTTCGGGATCGACACCCAACAGGTTGTTTTTGGATTCGTTGCTGTAAGCCACCACTCCGCACAGGAAATAGGCCGAGGCTCCGGGCATTGCCGTGAAGCGGGCCGCGATGCTGCCGCCCGTGCAGCTCTCGGCCGTGGCGAGAGTCTGCCGACGCTGCGTCAGCAGGTTGTGGACGATCTCCTGCATGGTCGCCCGCTCGAATCCGAGGACGTAGCGGGGAATGATGCGTTGCAGGGCGGCGAATTGCCGGTCGATTTCGTGCGATACGCTCTCGCCTTCGACTTCGTAGGCCGACAGGCGCAGCCGCACCACGCCGGGTGCGGGCAGATATGCCAGGTGGAGGTACGGGGGCAGGGCATTTTCCCAGTCGGCGATCTTTTCGGCCAGCATCGATTCGGCCAGACCTGCCGTGATCAGCGTGCGGTGTACGATCTGCCGCAGGGAGAAACGGGCTTTCAGACGAGGCATTACCTCGTCGGTCATCAGGTGCTCCATTTCGAAGGGGACGCCCGGCAGCGAAACCACGACCTTGCCGTTCTGTTCGAACCACATGCCGGGGGCCGTGCCGTGGGCGTTGAAAAGCACGGTGCAGCACGCCGGGACGAGCGCCTGATCGCGGTTCAGGCGGTTGTATTCGATTCCGCGTGCTTCGAGCATGCGCCGCACGTGGTCGGCGACGGTTTGATCGCATACGAGCCGGGAGCCGAAGAGCTCGGCGAGGGTCTTTTTCGTGATGTCGTCCTTGGTGGGGCCGAGGCCGCCGGTCAGGATGACTACGTCGCTCTGGTTCATGGTCCGTTTTACGGCCTCGGTGATCTGCTCGCGCTGGTCGCCGACCGATGTGCGCTCCCAGACGACGATGCCCGCATTGTTCAGGTGACGGGCGATCGACGCCGAATTGGTATCCACGATCTGCCCGATCAGGATTTCGTCGCCGATCGTAAGAATAGATGCTTTCATGGTGGTAAGATTGAATTATTTTCCCGGCGCGGGCGAAGCGGAGGCTTCGGACGCTGCGTCGTCGATCAGGGCCCGGCAGATCTCCTTGACCAGGGAGGGCCCTTCGTAGATATATCCCGTGTATAGCTGGACGAGGCTCGCGCCGGCGGCGAGCATGGCTTTCACATCCCGGGCATTCATCAGGCCTCCGACGCCGATGATCGGATAGGCTCCGTGCGAACGTCGGTGGATGCGGCGCACTACCTCGATGGCCCGCTGCGTAAGGGGAGCTCCGCTCAATCGGCCGCTGCCGATTTCGTCGAGCGTCTCCTCATCGGTTTCGAGACCTTTGCGCGAGAAAGTACCGTTCACGGCCACGATGCCGTCCAGCGGCGTAGAGAGCATCAGGTCGGTCACCTCGTCGATAAGCGGGTCCGGCAGGTCGGGCGATATTTTCAGCAGGATCGGCCGGTACTGGTTCTGGCCGCGGCGAAAATCGAAGAGCGGCTGCAGAATATTCATCAGGTGGGCTTTGTTGTGCGATACGCTGCCGTCCGCACAATTGTCGCAGCAGGCGTTGATCGAAAAATAATCGACGTACTGGTAGAGGTTACGGAACATTTTGAGGTAGTCGGCCGCGACCTGCGAAGGTTGTGTCAGCGTGTTTTTGCCGATGTTGCCTCCGATGATAAGCCGGTCGTGTCGGTGGCGGAGCTGGGCGATGGCCTTGTATAACCCCTTGTTGTTGAGTCCCGAACGGTTGATGATCGCCCGGTCTGCGGGCAGCCGGAAGATGCGGGGGCGGGGATTGCCGGCCTGGGGCTGGGGCGTGACCGTGCCGATCTCGACGAATCCGAAGCCCAGGGCCGAAAGTTCGCGGAACGCTTCTCCGTTGCGGTCGAAACCCGCCGCCAGACCGATCGGGTTGGGAAACCGAAGTCCGAATACCTCCCGTTCGAGCGACGGGTGCTCGGTGCGGTAGATGGCACGCAGCAGCGCTCGTCCGCCCGGGATTTTCCCGATCATGCGCAACAGGAACAGGACCGTGCTGTGGGCACGCTCGATGTTCATGGCGAACAGGATGGGTTTGATCAGTTTACGATACATAATGGGCGGTGCGGTCGATTTCGGCCGCAAAGTTAAGAAAAAAGCATCTAAATTGTTAAAAATATTCTTCCCGGTAGCGGTATTCGTTGCGTATCGTTTCGAATTTTTCGGGGTTCTCTTTCAGCCGTCTGCTTTCGGCGGCGATGTCGAAGCGGTCGTCTATCGTGTCGCAAAGCTCCTGCCAGGAGATCGCCCGGGGACGGGACGGGGCGATGTTTGACGGATACCACTCCCCGAGCGACAGTCCGAAGTACCGGCCGATCGTCCGGACGGACAGGGCCGTTGCATTGGCCTTGCCCTGGGCGGAATAACCGGCGATATGAGGGGTGGCGAGCAATGCGTCCCGCAGCAGTAGCGGGTCGAGATCGGGCTCGTGTTCCCAGACGTCGAGGACGTATTGCAAACCGCTTTCGCGGAGCGCCTGCCCATCGACTACCTCGCCGCGCGAAGTGTTGATGAGGATGCTGCCGGGCTTCATTCGCTCGAAGAGCTTCGCCCCGGCCATGTGCCGGGTCGTATCGTCCAGCGGAGTGTGGAAGGTGAGGATGTCGGCCTGGCACGCCACCTCTTCGAGCGGCAGGAATCCGCCGTGCTCGCGCTCTTCGCGGGGGGGATCGCATGCCACGACGCGGAATCCCCACGTCCGGGCGTAGGCCTCGACGAGCGACCCGACGTGTCCTACACCGACGATTCCGAGGGTTTTGTCTGCAGGTTCCCAGGCCTGTACTCGTGAGAGGCGGACCAGTGCTGCAGCGACGTATTGCAGTACGCCCCGTGCATTGCATCCTGCGGCGGTCGCTACTTCGATGCCGTGTCGCCGACAATACTCCGTGTCGATGTGGTCGAAGCCGATGGTCGCCGTTGCGATCAGTTTGACGGACGATCCTTCGAGTAGGGCGGCGTCGCACCGGGTGCGGGTACGGACGATCAGGGCGTCGGCATCCCGGACATCGGCCGTTGCGATGGTTTTCCCGGGGAGGTATTCCACCCGGGCATAAGGTTCGAGTACTCCTTTCAAAAAAGGTATGGCATTGTCGGCGACGATTTTCACGACGGTATTCGAATTGGTTAATTGCGGAGCAAAGATAGTGCAGGGCGAGGGCGGCGCCAAATTTATTTGAGCTCCTTTTTACGGGAACCGTGCGCCGGTGCATACGGCTCCCGCTTCGGGCGTCGTCCGGGTCGGCCGGTCGGCACCCCGTTAAAAACGGGGTTTATCGGTGATAACGATGGCGGAAAATCAAAAATTTACTATCTTTGTAATTCTTACAAGGAAAGACTATGGATCTGAAAACATTCAATCCCAACGGGGTGGGGGTGGACAACGGCGCTTATTACGGTTTGCCGTTCACGCCCGAGGAGGCTGCGCTGGTGCTTGTTTCCGCACCCTGGGACGTGACCGTATCCTACGGTGCCGGAACGGCTTTGGCGCCGGATGCCCTGATCGAAGCCTCCACACAGCTCGATCTTTACGATGCTTCGGCGCCGGGAGCCTGGCTCGGAGGCATCGCTACGGCCGACATCGACTATTCGCTGCAGGAGGAGTCCCGCAAGCTGCGGGCCGATGCCGAACGGGTGATCGAACATCTCGAAGAGGGCGGAGCGCCGGACGACGAACGTATCGAGCGCCGTCTGCGCCGTATCAACGAAGGCTGTGCAGCCATGAACGACAATATTTACCGTCAGGCCCGCCAGTGGCTCTCGCAAGGTAAGGTCGTAGGGCTGGTCGGAGGCGACCATTCGACGCCGTACGGTTTGATCCGTGCCGTTGCCGAGAAGGAAGGTTCGCTGGGAATTCTCCATATTGATGCCCATTGCGACCTGCGTGAGGCGTACGAGGGATTCGAATTTTCGCACGCTTCGATCATGTTCAACGTACTGCGCGACCTGCCGCAGGTGAGCAAGCTCGTGCAGGTCGGCGTGCGGGATTATTGCGATGCCGAGGCCGAAAGGGCCGCTTCGGACGGGCGGATCGCTATGTTCGATTCGCGCTCGCTCGCTCGCGCCGGATTCGCGGGAACGACCTGGGCCGAAAGCTGCCGCCGCATCGTGGACGAGCTGCCCGAGGTGGTTTATATCAGTTTCGACATCGACGGACTCACCATCGAACATTGTCCTCATACGGGCACTCCCGTTCCGGGCGGCATCACTTTTGAACAGGTGGTTTACCTGATGGAGTGCGTGGCCGATTCGGGCCGCCGCATCGCCGGGTTCGACCTGGTGGAGGTCGTTCCCTGCCCGGAAGATAAGATCGACGCGGTCGTAGGAGCCCGCGTGCTCTACAAATTGTGCGGCCTGGCCTTGCGGACTTCGTCGGCAGGAAGAGGTTGATTCCGACAGGGCGTGAATTCTGCCGGGGAAGACGGTTTATTTTGGATTACGAATATAAATATGAATAGACAATGAGGCTTTTTTCCATGTACCGCTGGGTCCGGCAACATTATCAGTTTCAGTTGCGGGGGCGTCGTTTTCTGGAGGCTCCCTGGTCGGGCGGACTGGTGTTGCTCTTCAGTGTCGCCGTTGCGATGCTGCTGGCCAATCTTCCCTGGACGGCGGAGTATTACCAGCGGGTGCTCAACATCGACATCGCTTTGGTGGTGCGTGGTCCCGGCAGTCTGATCGACTGGATGTTTCCCAGGGGCCTGACCCTCCAGACCTTCGTCAATGACGGGTTGATGGTGGTGTTCTTCTTTTTGATCGGTCTCGAGATCAAACGCGAAATCGTCATCGGACAGCTCTCTTCCGTCAGGAAGGCGATTCTGCCCGTGTTGGCGGCTTTGGGCGGTATGGTGGTGCCTGCATTGATCTATTTTTCGTTCAACGCGGGAACCGTCGCGGCACCCGGCTGGGGAATCCCTACGGCGACGGACATTGCTTTCGCCATCGGCATCCTTTCGATATTCAGCGATCGGGTGCCTATTTCGCTCAAAATTTTCCTGACGGCCCTGGCCGTGGCGGACGACTTGGGGGCGATTCTGGTGATCGCGCTGTTTTACGGCGAGGAGGTCAAGCTGTTGCTGCTTGCGATTGCGATCCTGATCCTCGTAGGCATCTATTTCCTGAATAAAGTGGGCGAAACCCGCATTATGTTCTATCTGGTACCGGCTTTCGTCGTCTGGGCCCTGTTTTATTATTCGGGAATCCATTCCACGCTGTCGGGCGTGGTGATCGCCATGTTCATCCCGATGAAACCCCGTTATAGCAAGGAGTATTTCGCGCGGAAGATGAGCGGTTTGTCCGATGCGCTGCTGAAAGCCGAGTGCCGGGCCGACGATTTTCCGAACGAGGAGCACAGGTACTACCTGCGGATGATGTCCTCGCTGGCGACCGATTCGGTAGGGATGAGCTTCCGTCTCGAACATCTGCTGGCTCCGTACGTAACATTTTTGATTATGCCTATTTTCGCATTCGCCAATGCGGGTGTCTCGATCGATTCGCTGGAGTACTTCCGAATCTTCCACGTTACGCCGCAGGCCGGTGCGGTCGGCACGGGCATCTTCTTCGGATTGCTCGTGGGCAAGCCGCTCGGTATTTTCCTGGCCAGTTGGCTCGCCGTGAAGACGAAGCTGGCCGAAATGCCCGAGGGAGCCGGCTGGAAGATGCTTTTCGCGGTGGCTTGCCTGGGCGGTATCGGGTTCACCATGTCGATTTTCGTCGATACGCTGGCCTTTGCCGATGCCGAGATCGTCAGCCGGGGCAAGATCGCCATTCTGATGGGATCGTTCGCGTCGGCCGTATTGGGTACGGTGCTGATTTTCCTCTTTTCCAAAAAAAAGACACGTATATGAAGAAATATCGGTTGATCGCCGCAGCGGGACTGTTCCTGCTGGGTGCCTGTTCCCGGGGAACGGGGAGCATGGAGTTGCGTAACGAAACGGATTCGGTCGCTTATGTGATCGGTCTGAATGTGGGATATAATTTGCAGCGGATGGATTCGACCCTCAACGTCGAAGCCGTGTGCCAGGCCGTGCGGGACGTATATGCCCGGACGGCCCGGATGACGCCCGACGAGGCCCGTGCGGTTTATCTGCGTTACGTGAATGTTTCGCAGCCCGAACAGATTCGGGCCTATGAAGAACAGTTTCTGGAGGATTTCCGCAAGAGCAATCGCTCCTATGCCAAGACCGATACGGGGCTGACGTACGAGGTGCTGGAGATCGGTGATGAGTCCAAGACGCCCCGAAGCGACCGGGATACGGTGGCGATCCGTTTTGTGGCCAAGACGGTCGATGGAAAGGTCGTCGAGTCTTCGTACGAACGAGGAGACACCACGCGCACGGCCGTGGGCGATCTGATGCCCGGGTTGCGGCAGAGCGTGCGGCTCGTCGGGGAAGGCGGTCGAATGAATGTATGGATACCCTCCCGCCTGGCTTACGGGGCCGAAGGCGACAAGAAATTGGGCGTGGTCCCGAACGCGACGTTGTTCTACGAGATCGAACTCGTCGATGTCCGCTGACTTCTTTTTCAAGAGGGGGCTGAAAAATAAAATCGGCTGCCCGTAAAATATTTTATATATTTGTGCAGTTATCGAAACGGAAATAACAATTTAATACATAATTATATCAACAAGATGAAAAGAACATTGTGTTTCATGGCACTGTTAGCTGGTGCCGTAATTTTCGCCTCGTGCAGCCGCAGCAACGGTTCGATCACGATGGGCAGCAAGTCGCAGTTCGACTCTTTGTCGTACGCTTTGGGTAATAACGTCGGAGCGGGACTCAACCGGATGATGTCGGATATTCCCTTCGATTTCGACGCGATGACCGAAGGTGTGACCGAAGGTGCCCTCGGAACGGCAAAAATGACGCATCCAGAGGCACTCGATACATTGCGCACGTTCTTTATGGTTACGCGTCCGGAACGCGCTCAGGCTATTGCCAAGAAGAACGCGATGACTCCCGATTCGCTGAAGACACCCGAAGAGTCGTTGGCCGATCCCGCGATGTTCGAGAGCGAGGAGGAGCGTCGGTTCATTTCGTATGCTTTCGGTATCGATCTGGGTAACAATATGCTGGGAGCAGACCTTCCGATTCAGTTGGTTTGGTTCGGTCAGGGTTTGAAAGACATTACCGGCAACGGTGAAGAAGCCCGCATGACCGAGCAGGAAGCAGTCAAATTCTTGCGGAACTGGTATTCGGTGGTTCGTCCTGCCGAGAACAAGAAAGCCAATGAAGAGTGGATCGCTTCGATCGAGAAGAAATCCGGCGTTCAGAAAACCGAATCGGGATTACTTTATAAGATCGAAAAGAAGGGCGATGAGACCCTGATGCCGACGGACTCCCGCGACCGGGTAAAAGTTTATTATACGGGAACCAATTATAAGGGGCAGGTTTTCGACAGCTCCTATTTCGAGAACAAGCCCGAAGAGATGAAGGAGTACCTCAAGCAGATAGATCCGGAAGGTTATGACAAGGACGAAGCTGTCGAGTTCGAATTGGGACAGGTGATTCCCGGCTGGACCGAAGGTTTGAAACTGATCGGCAAAGGCGGTAAGATAACGCTTTGGATTCCTGCGGAACTGGCTTATGGTCGGCAGGCGCGCGGTAAGTATATCTTGCCTAATTCGGCTCTTAAATTCGAGGTAGAGTTGGAGGATGTGATTCCTTTCGTTGAGGAAACGACCCCGGCAACAACGGATGAAGCTGCGGCTGCGACGACTCAGGCAGCGAACTCTGCTCTTCCGGTGAAGAAGTAGTCGCCTCCCGGGGACCGAAAAATAGCCGACCTTTGTAGGGTCGGCTATTTTGTTGTTTTAGAGAGCGGATGGCTTCTGCCTTCGTGCGTGAAAAATTAAAAGGGCAGGTCGTCTACTTCTGCTGCGGGAGTACTGTACGATGGCTCTTCGAGCGGGGCCGCGTCGGGCATCGGCGGGATCCCGGCGTTTTGAGCGGTTTCTTTGGGTTGCAGGCGCCATGCCCGCACATCGGTATACCAGCGGCCGTTATATTCGCGGGATTCGACGTTTACCGAAACCGTATAGGTAGCCCCTTCGCGGAGTTTGGCCACGTCGCTCGGCTTGTTGAAGAACGTGACGCAGATTTTGCGTGAAAATTCCGAGGGCAGCTCGAAAACCACGTCCTGACGCTGCCATTCTCCCCGGGCGGACGTACCTTGTGTCAGGGGCAGGATTTTATATACGACACCTTCGAATTCCATAAAAACAGTAATTTTAGTAGATTACAAAAGTAATGTTTGTGCCGCAAACCCCCAAATTTTTTCCGTAAAAGTTCTTTTGTCCTGTTTCGGGCCGGACCGGATGATTGGTCGTGTACCATCTTGCGTATGCTGCCGATTCCGGTCGGCAGCTTCGGGACGGATAAAGCGGATGTCCCCTGCGCTTTTTGACGACGGTCGGAGTGTGCGGCATCCGGCGAATGCGGACCGGTGAGAATCGGGCGCCGAAGGAGAATAAAAAAGGATTCGCCCCAGGCGAATCCTTTTTTATTTTGAAGCGTCAAACGGTCCTTCGAACTATTTGGCGGCTTTCTTATCGTAGCGTTTTGCGTAACGGCTCATAAACTTATCGACGCGACCAGCGGTATCCACCAACTTCATCTTACCGGTGTAGAACGGGTGAGAGGTGTTGGAAATTTCCATCTTATACACGGGATAGGTTTCGCCGTTCACTTCGATGGTCTCTTTTGTCGAAACGGCGGACCGACACAAAAACACGACGTCGTTGGACATGTCCTTGAACGCCACCAAACGATAATTCTCCGGATGAATACCCTTTTTCATTTCGTTGTTTTTGTTTTTAATTAATGCTTAAGCGCGACAAAGGTACGAATTAATTCGCAACAAACAAGCCCGCGTGCAAATTTTTTCGCACCCGAAGCACCTCGGGGTTGCGCAATCTGAATACTTTTTCTATCTTTGCGCCACGAAAGCGCCCCCGGGGCGCAGGACCGGGCCCATAGCTCAGTTGGTCAGAGCAGCGGACTCATAATCCGAAGGTCGTGGGATCATGCCCCTCTGGGCCCACAGAAAAAGAGGTTACGAATTGCCGTAACCTCTTTTTTCGCACTCTTCGGGAACGGCGTTATTCCAGCTTCGCCGCGTCGGAGGCCAACTTTTCGTAGATGGCGACCATTTCGCCGAACGATCCCTCGCCGCGTTTCAGCTCGTACATGAAGACGCCCTTGTAACCGGCCTTCATCAGCGCCCCGTACAGCGCGGGCCAGTCGATCTTGCCCTTGCCCGGAAGCCAGTGACGCTCATCGACCATGTCGTAATCCGAGACATGGACGGTCGCAATCCGGTCGCCGCACGCCTCGACGAAGTGCAGCAGGTCCTCCGAAAGCAGGTGGTTCGTGTCGAAACAGATTTTCACCTCGGGATAAGGGGCGATGATGCGCAACAGCTCGGCCGAGTTCCGCCCGAGGCACGTGCGGGGCAGGTCCTCGATGCACAGCTGCGCGCCGATCCGCGCCGCCTCCCTGCGCAATATGCCGATCGAAGCGATGCTGTTCCGGATACGCTGCTCGCGCTCCCCGTCCGCAATCGGTTCGGAACTGGGATGCAGCACCAGTTTCTCCGGTCCCACTTCGCCGCAGATCGCGATCATTTCGGTCAGGAATTCGAGGTTGGCCATGCGGGCGCTGTCGTTCAGCACCGAGATGTCCAGCTTGCGGGAGAACGGGAGGTGGCACGACCAGACCTTCAGACCGGCCTCGTCGGCCATGCGTTTGGCGTGCAGCGCCTTCTCGCGGATTTCAGCCACGGTCCCGCGGCCGCTGATGCCGATTTCGACATACTCCACGCCGGCCTTCGCGGCGGCGGCCATCTCCTCGGGGCTCATGCTGCTGGTCGAGCTTCCGACGCCGAGACACTGGGCCGTCAGGTTGGCGGCGCACACCAGCGCCGCTGCCGTAAACAGAATTCTTTTTTTCATCGCTTCCGGTTATTTGGTGTAGTTTTTCACGCAGCGGACGTTCAGATAAATATCCTTGGCCGCCTCCTGATTGGTCTTGGTCTGAAGGTTCAGACTCGTACCGCTGATGACCAGCGAACGGGCCGTCGAGGCGTTGGTCTGCCCGATGAACCACACGTAGCCCCATTTGCCCAGCGCGCCGCTGTTGAAACTGCCGTCGGCCTTCTGATAGCCCAGCGGATACCAGCCGAAACCGATGCTTTCGGCTCCGTCGACGAATTGCAGGAGGGCTTCCCCGGCGTCCGTGAGCGTCATATTCGCCTGATTCCAAATACCGCCGTCAACGATACGGCCGTTGCCGCCGCGCAGCCATGCGCCGACGTTGCCCGTATTCTTGACCGTGCAGCCCGACTTGTAGAATCCGGCCTTCGTAATGGCATTCTCGGGTTTCCCGTCGTGGCCGCCGGAGAAGGTGTATCCGCCCTGCGCGAAATCGTCGGGAATGGCATACTCGCTTTTGATAGCCATCAGCATGTCCCACCAGTCGTTGGCGTTGGCCACGTGCCAGCCTTCGGGACAGCAGCCGCGTATCTGGACGCCGAACTCGCCCTCCTCCGTACCGTCGAGTTTGAAGGCGTTGCCCACGTCGTCCACCCCTTCGTAATTCTGCACATAGGGACACTGCTCCGCCGTACAGCCCGATATGCCGGTCATCGCCTCATACCAGGTGTAGTAACGGCCCTTTGCGTCGTTCAACCGCTGCAAATGCGACGCCTCCAACCCCGCAACCGAGAAAGCCGTCAGGTCGGGCGCAACGCCCAGGTTGCCGTCCTCGCCCGCTTCGTGGCAGTTCTCGGTCATCCACCAGCGTTTGCCGTACTTCTTGATCGTATAGCCCGGCAGCTCGATGGGGACCGACACGGTGATCGCCGCGAAATACTCGCGCACCTTGCTCGCACCCAGTTCGTTTTTGGCCACCACCGACACCGACTGGGCGGGAATCACCACGTCGTCGTTGACCACCCTGACGGTGATGACGTTGGTTCCCTGACCGTCGATGATCGAGATTTTCGACTTCTCCTGCTCGGCGATCGTCCATTCGTAGGTCTCGGCCCACTGAACCTTCGAAACCGAGAAGGTGAACTCTTCGCCGCCGTTGCAGGTGAGCGTTGCCGGCACCTTCGTGATCGGCCCGGGTTTCTTGGGAACGGTCATCTCCTGGATTTCCTCCTCGGTGTCGCGTTTCACGGCCTCGGTGCAGGCGACCAGCGCCGCAGCGGCGGTCATGCATGCCGCGGCCATCATGTATTTTCGGATGTTTTTCATCGTTTTTGCATTTTAAGTTTTACAAAGTGTGAACCTCGGGATACCCGAACGGATTCTCCACATACCAGCGGGCCTTGTAAATCTGGTAGCCCGCGCGGTTGAACAGCCGGTTGCCCTTCATGTCGCACACCTCGGCCGACCACCAGTTGCTCCCGCCCGACGTGGGGCGCATGACGATCGTGGAATACCCCTCCGGACCCGTCGAAATGCTCTTGATGGTGTTCTGCTGGAAGATCTCTACGTCGAGGAACTTCTCCGCCGCACAGTCGAACTTGTAGACATGCTGATTCGTCGATACATACATCGCATCCTCCCCGCAGACGGGCGCCAGGTCGTGGGCATCGGTATTCCCCGCCGCCATATCGTAAGAGCGCACCTGCGTCAATTCCGGAGCCGTACGCTTCCCGTTGTAGGCGAGCTTGAGCAGCTGGGCGCCCGTCGCCGTCCAGAGGCAGCCGCGCTTCCGGTCCCAGACCACGTTGTGGGCCGAATGGACCGGCATGGTGAAGGCGGGTCTGGAAACGTAGCTGTCGGCGCCATTGTACACGTAGACGCTCAACAGGTTGCCCGTGCTCGACGCCACGACGACATTCCCGTCGGGCAGCACCTCGGCCGAGTGGGGGTTTCCGCCCGGCTTGGCGTAGAACATCGCCTTCTTGTCCGCAATGCGGATCAGCGCCACGCCGCCGCCCGAAGCCGTGACGAGCACGCACGTACGGTTGTAGACCGGTTTGGCCTCGTCGGGCAGATCGAACCACGCCTGTTCCGCAGCCGAAAGCCCGCTGTCGGCGGCCGTCCACTCCCAGGCGACCTTTCCCGTCGGCTGGTCGATCATCACGATCCGGTTCTTGGCCTGCTCGGTCAGAATCATCACCTTCGTGGCCTTGTCCAGGTCGATCGTCTCCTCCTTGTCGTCGCCCGGCCGCCAGGGAACGTAAGGTCCCTCCTCCTCGTCTTTGCTGCAAGCCTGAAGGAGGAATGCGGCGGCCAGTATCCACAGATATTTTTTCATAATTGCCAGTTAGCGGTTGTCGGATTAATAATTGGGATTCTGTTCGAGTTTCTTGTTCAGCAGGATCTGGTCCGCCGGAACGGGCCACCAGTAGTCGCGGTCGGGGTCGAACGCCCGGACGGCGATGTCCGTGCCCGCATAGTCCTGAATCACGGCGTTCATCACCAGCTCGGCGGTCATCCAGCGGCGGATGTCGTTGTAATAAAGCCCCTCGCCGGCGAATTCGACGCGGCGCTCGTGGCGGATGATCTCGCGCATCTCGGACTGGCTCTTCGAACCGTAGGCGTAGGTGGGCATGCCGACGCGGCCGCGCACGCGGTTCACGGCGTCGTAAACGGCATCGGAGGGCGTGGCGTCGACCTCGTTCTGCGCCTCGGCGAACATCAGCAGCACGTCGGCGTAGCGGATGAACATGTAGTTGGTCTCGCCGTTGCTGTCGTCCGAATCGCGCTTCTGTGCGTCGTAGATCGTGAGTTTCCTGTGTGCGAAGCCCGTGAACTGGCACACCTCCCCGGCCGGGCAGTTGGCCTTGCCGAGGAACGTGCTCCCGGGATAGAAATTCGTCGCCGCGAAACGCGGATCGAGGTTGTCGTACTTGCCCATCGTGGCCGCACCGTCGGTCGTCGTCCGGTAGTCCATCACCAGATCGAGCAGCGGTGCGTTGTTGCGGTACTGGACGCTGTAAACGTTGAACGAATTGACGGCCGTGTTCTTGGTCTTCGAAAATTCGATGTTGAAGACGCACTCGCAGCTGTGCTCGTTCGCCGGAAGGAAGAGTTTCCGGTAGTCGCCGAACAGGTCGTAGCCCGCCTGGGCCTCCTTCTCGATCACGGCTTTGGCCGCATCGGCCGCAGCCTGCCATTTCGCGGCGTCGTTCGAGGGGTTGACCAGCTTGCTGGCCTCGAAAAGCAGCAGACGGGCCTTGAGGGCCATCGCCGCGCCGCGCGTGGCGCGCCCCTGGTCGGCGGCTTTGGTCCACTGCCAGTCGAGCAGTTCGCGGTCGATGATGTCGTTCAGATCGTCGAGAATCGCCCGCACCACCTCCTCGCGCGAGGCGCGGGGCAGCGAACCGTGCGCATAGACAGGCTCTTCGAGGATCAGCGGCACGCCGTTGTAATAGGTCACCAGCATGTAGTAATAGAGCGCGCGGAGGAACTTGGCCTCGCCCTCCATCTGCACCCTGCGGTCGTCGGCCACGGCGGCGGCAGGCAGGCGGTTGAGATGGGTGTTGCAGCGTCCGATGCCCTCGTAGCACTTTTTCCAGCGGTTGGCGATGATGCCCGAGCTGTTGGCCGTGTGGGTCCCCTGGGCGATGACGTTGTATCCGCCCGCGTTGTTGTAATTATAGGCGTTGGGCGTGCAGGTCTCTTCGAGCAGCGGCGCCGAGTCTCCGAACAGCGCACTGTTGGTCAGTATGTTGTAACAGCCGGTCATGGCGGCCTCGGTTCCTTCTTCGGTTTCCCAGAACGTCTCGACCGTATATTTGTCGGTGGGAATGGTGTCGAGGTTGCAGGAGGCCAGCGCCGCCGCACCGCAAAGCATCAATCCGATTACTGTTTTTTTCATGTTTTTCCGTATTTGAAGCGATTAGAAAGTAATGTTGAAGCCGAAGTTGATCGTCCGCAGCGAAGGATACTGCATCAGGTTGGTCGACGAAAGGTCGATCTCGGGGTCGAACATCTTCAGCGGGGAGATCGTGAAGAGGTTCTCGCCGTTGACGAAGATCTGGCACTGGCTCATTCCGAGCTTCGAAATCCACCTCTTGGGGAGGGTGTACGAGAGTTGCAGCTGCTTGCAGCGCAGGTACGACGCATCGTAGAGCCACTGCGTGTTCTTGTAGTCGTGCATCTCGGGCGCGCCCGTGGCGGTGTGGAGGATCGGCAGGCGGGAGTTGTGGTTCTCGGGGGTCCACGCGTCGGTCGCCCACTCCTTCAGCACGCCCGCTCCGTTCCAGAACGGGGCTGCGAGGTTGCCCGAAAGATAGGTCTTCACGTCGGCGACGCCCTGGAACTGCGCCGAAAGTTCGAGTCCCTTCCATCCCAGCGAGAAGTTGATGGCGTAGGTGATGCTCGGCGTGAGGTTGCCGCAGACGGCGCGGTCGTCGTTGTCGATCTTGTCGTCGTTGTTGAGATTCTTGTAGCGGATGTACCCGGGCTTCACGCCGCTGCCGACGGTCACCGAATTGGCGATCTCCTCGTAACTGTTGTAGAAGCCGTCGGCCTGGTAGAGATACCACGCGTCGATGGGTTCGCCCTCGCGGATGATGTTGAAGGTCTTGATGTACTCCTGCCCGTCGAGGTCGACGACGATGTTCTTGTTGTAGCAGAAGTTGCCGCCGAGGCTGTAATGGAAATTCTTGACCGCGCTCCGCCACTGGAGGTTCAGCTCGACGCCGTCGTTGGCCACCACGCCGATGTTCTGCTTCGGGCCGTTCAGGTTGCCGATCTGCGCCGGAATCTTCACGTCGCGCAGGATGCCTTCGGTGCGTTTCTTATAGAGGTCGACGCTGAACAGCAGGCGGTGGTCGAAGGCCTCGAAATCCAGTCCGAGGTTGTAGGTGCGGGTGGTCTCCCACGAGATGTTCTCGTCGACGAAATCCTTGATCGCCGCGCCGCCCGACAGCACGTCGCCGAAGCTGTAATTGTAGCTCTTGTTCGCCAGCACGGCCATCAGGTACTCGTAGTTGCCGATGGCCTGGTTGCCCATCTCGCCGACCGAGCCGCGGAGCTTGAGCACGTCGACCGCCCGGACGTTCTGCATGAAATTCTCCTTGTCGATGCGCCATCCGACCGACACGGCGGGGAAGAAGGCCCATCGGTTGCCCTTGGCGAATTTCGACGAACCGTCGTAACGCGCCGTCACGTCGATCAGGTATTTCTCCTTGTAGTCGTAGGTGATTCGCCCGAAGTAGGAGAAGAGCAGTTCGAGCGACGATCCGCCCGAAATATCCTCCATCGTGGCGCCGACCGACAGGGCGGTGAGCTGGTTGTTGAAGTAGTCGCGTTTCTTGGCCTGGAAGTTCTTGCCGTCGTAACGCTTGTACTCCGTGCCGACCATCACGTTGAAGTTGTGGTTGCCGCCGAAGCTCTTGCCCCACGAAAGGGTGTTGTAGAAAGTGTAGTTGATCGCGTTGTTGTCCCAGTCCTTGGCCGAGACGTAGGCGCTGAAGTTCTTCCGCTCGAGGGTTTTGGGATTGTAGGTGTACATCGCGTGCTTGAAGTCCTTCGAATAGTGGTCGACCTTCACGTAGCCCAGGTTGGCGTTGTACTTGATGCCCCACGGCAGATCGTAGCCGATGTTGATGCGCCCCAGAATGCGGTGAAGCTGACGTTTGGTGTTGCCCTCGTGCAGCTCCATGAGCGGATTCTCGGGGTTGTTGCGCCCGGGGGTCGAGAGCCACGTCGAGAGCCACTTGCCGTCGGGCAGCTGCGTGCCGAAGATCGGCAGGGCGCGGTTGATGACGTTGACCGTCGTCGATACGCCGTAGATCGGGTCGGTGTTGTAGCGCAGGTTGCCCAGCAGGCTGACGCCCACCTTCAGGCGCTTGGTCACCTGCGCGTTGATCTTCATGTCCCACGAGAAGCGTTCCGCGTCGTCGTTGGCGACCATGATGCCGCGCTGGTTCATGTAACCGCCGCCCAGCGAGTAGGAGATCTTGTCCGTGCCGCCCGAAACGCGGGCGTTGTACTGCTGGAGAAAACCGTTCTGGTAGCAGAGGTCGTACCAGTCGGAGGCGGGATAGATGTACTTGTCGTGCTTCATGCCCTCCTCGTATTCGAGGATGTCGTCGCGGTTGTAGGTCACCGTCAGCTTGCCTTCGTTCAGTTCGGCCTGGTTGCGCATGTTCATATACTGAATCGGGTCGGTCACCACGTCGGGCACGTAGGTCGCCGACTGAATGCCGAAGTTGGCGCTCAGCTTCACCACCGGCGCGCCCTTCTTGGCCTGCTTCGTGGTGATGAGGATGACGCCGTTGGCGGCCTTGGAACCGTAGATCGAGGCCGAAGCGTCCTTCAGCACCGAGATCGTCTCGATGTCGCCGGGATTCAACTCGTTGAGCGAATACTCCATGCCGTCGACCAGCACCATGGGGCTGGAACTGCTCATCGTGCCGACGCCGCGTATGCGGATCGTCGCGCCGTCGCTGCCGGGCTTCGACGAAGCCTGGTTGATGTAGACGCCGGGCATCGAATAGAGCGCCTGCGAGGCGTGCGTCATGGGCTGGTTCTCGATCTCCGACATCTGCCGCACGGCGACCGAGCCGGTCAGGTTGACCTTCTTCTGCACGCCGTATCCGATCACCACCACGTCGTCGAGGAGCTGGTTATTCTCCTTCAGCACCACGGTCAGATGCGTCCGGTTGCCCACTTCGACCTGCGCCGCGTCGTAGCCGATGAACGACACGCTGAGCCGCGCGCCCGCAGTCACGTTCAGGGCGAATTCGCCCTTCGAATTGGTCACCATGCCGTTCGTCGTGCCCTCGACCAGCACGTTCGCCCCCACGATCGGATCGCCGGCCTCGGTCTCGACGCGGCCCTTCAGCTGGTATTCCCGGCCCCGGCCTGCCGGGTCGGATTTGTAAAGCACGATGTGGCGGCCTTCGAGTTTGGCCAGAATTCCCTGGTCGGCGAGCACGCCGTCGAGCAGTTTCAGGACGTTCTGATCGTGCGCCTCGACCGAAACGCGCTTCCGGAGGTCGATCTCGCTCTCCCGATACCAGAACGAGTAGCCGCTCTGCGTCTTGACCGCTTCGATCACCTCGCGCACGGTGGCGTTCTTCAGCGTCAACGAAATCACGGGATTCTGCGCGTAAAGAGCCTGGGCCGCCACCGTGAACCAACACAGGGTCAGCAATCCGCTCAGTCTGCACAGCATCCGCTGGCCGAAAAGGTCCCGGAAGGACCTTCTGCTGGTAGAATTGTTACTCATAAGGATTGAAATTTAGGTTGTAGTGAAAAAAATCGTGAATCTCTATCGGTTTCTGTAAAGCTCGAAATGGTTCTTGCGGCTGCGGCAGAGGATGCGGCTGTCGGCCGAGATGATCCGCATGATTTCGTGGATGTTCTCGCCGTCGACGAACTCACCCGTGAAACAGATCCTGCGCAGCCGTTCGTCGGGGATCGTGATGTCGACGTTGAACTGCCTTTCGAGGCTCCGGGCGATCGACGCCAGGGGTTCGGCCCGGAAGTAGAGCCTGTCCTCCTGCCACGAGAGCACCTGCTCGACGTTCACCCTGCGCAGCGACAGCAGTCCGGAGGTCCTCTCGAAGAATCCCTGCTCGCCGGGACGCAGCCGCACGCTCCGCGACTCGGGACCGCCGTCCACCAGCAGGCTGCCCGTCGCCAGCGTGATCTGGTAATTCTCGTCCTCGGAATAGGCGTGCACGTTGAAAGTCGTTCCGAGCACCGTCGAGACGACCTGTCCCGTGACGACGACGAAGGGCCTGCGGGCGTCGTGCTCGACCTCGAAATAGGCCTCGCCGTCGACCTCCACGCGGCGTTCGTCGCCGAACAGCGCGGGATAGACGATGCGCGTGCCGCCGTTGAGCCGCACCCGCGAACCGTCGGGCAGCACCACGTCGGACTTCACGCCCAGAGGCGTCGAGACGCTCACCGGCTGCGCCGCGGCGACCAGACGGCTTTCGGTCCGGCGTCCGCCCATGAACCAGCTGCCGCAGACGACGCCCGCCATCACGGCCGCAGCCGCGGCGTAGCGGACGATCCGCATCCGGATTCCCCGGCGGCGGATGCGCGAGCGCACGTCGGCCCACACCGCCTCCCGCATTCCGTCGGCCATGGCGTCGACTCCGGGTCCCACCCGGATGCCGTCCAGCAGCTCCGCCAGCCTGCGGCGGTCGCGCTCCGAACCCTCGATCAGTTCCGCCATCTCCGGCTCCCTCTTCGTATGCTGATATTGCATGATTTCTCCTTTTTGGTCGTATACACATATAGAGTGCGAAAGCCGCGGTTCCGTTTAAGGGAACCGCGGCTTTTTTTCGTTTTTTTCATTCCGGCAGGCGTCAGAAACGCGCCGTGAAGAGGAACAGCAGCAGGGAAACCAGCTTCAGGTCGGGATAATGCGTGCGTATGCCGGCCACGATCCTGTCGACGGCGATCTTGATCTGGACCCGCACCGTGCTCTCGGAGAGCGACAGCGCCTCGGCGATCTCGCGCGACGACAGCCCCTCCTGCCGGTTGAGCAGGAACACCGTGCGGCAGCGTTCGGGCAAATCGTTTATGAGACGGCGCACCAGCTCCTCGACTTCGGCCTCTATCAACCGGCTATCGGGAGCGTCTTCGCTGTGGGGGGGGGAATTTCGGTCGATCAGCGAGATGGGAATCTCCTCGAACGAGAGGCAGCGGCGGCGCGTACGGGACTCCTTCAGATACCGGTTCGCCTCGTTGCGCGCGACGACGTAGAGGTAGGCGTCGATGTTTTCGATCCTCCGCAGCGCGACGCGGGACTTCCAGACGGCGACGAAGACGTTGCTCACGACCTCGCCGCAGGCCTCCCTGTTGCGCAGAAAATAGTAGGCGAACCGGAAAACGCTCCGGTAATAGAGATCATAGAAAACCCGGAAAGCGTAATCGTCGTTCTCGCTTACGGAAACAAGCAAATTCTCAAGTTCTTTTTTCTTCTCCACGTCCGGGCATGTTCAGGCTTTCACAAGACAAAATTAGGAAACTTTTTCAGAACCGCAATATACGGTTCCGTTAAAATCCCGCGACGCGGCCCCGGAGCGGCAGCCGCAAAGAGAGAGAGGGACCGCGCCCTCCGCACGGTCCCTCTCTCCGCCGGCCTGCGGCCGGATTATTTCCCTTCGTCGCCGCTGCGGATCTCCTTGCGGCGGATCTTGCCGCTGATGGTCTTGGGCAGCGACTCCACGAACTCGATCACGCGCGGGTATTTATAAGGAGCCGTGATGCGCTTCACATGGTCCTGCAACTCCCTGACGAGCGCCTCCCCGGCCTGCCCGCGGTAGGCCTCGGCGAGCACGATCGTCGCCTTGACGACCTGGCCGCGAATCTCGTCGGGAACGCCCGTAATGGCGCACTCAACCACCGCCGGGTGGGTCATCAAGGCGCTCTCCACCTCGAACGGACCGATGCGGTAGCCCGAACTCTTGATCACGTCGTCGGCACGCCCCACGAACCAGTAGTAGCCGTCCTCGTCGCGCCACGCCACGTCGCCCGTATAATACACCCCGTCGTGCCACGCCTCGCGGGTCAGCTCATCGTTCAGGTAGTAACCCTTGAACAGACCGAGGGGCTTGCCCCCGTCGGTGCGGATCACGATCTGCCCCTGCTCGCCGTCCTCGGCCGAACGGCCGTCGGGGGTCACCAGGTCGATCCGGTACTGGGGATTGGGGACGCCCATGCTCCCGGGTTTGGACTTCATCCACGGGAACGTGGCCAGCGTCAGCGTCGTCTCGGTCTGCCCGAAGCCCTCCATCAGACGGATGCCCGTCAGACGCAGGAAGGTGTCGTACACGGCTCCGTTCAGCGCCTCGCCCGCCGTGGTGCAGTACTCCAGCGACGAGAGGTCGTATTTGGTGAGATCCTCGCGAATCAGGAAGCGGTAGACCGTCGGAGGCGCGCACAGCGACGTGATGCGGTACTGCTCGATCTTGCGCAGCATGTCCGCGGGCGTGAACTTCTCATGGTCGTAGACGAACAGGCAGGCCCCGGCCAGCCACTGCCCGTAGAGTTTGCCCCACGCGGCCTTGGCCCACCCCGTGTCGGCGATCGTCAGGTGCAGGCTGCCTTCGTGGAGGTTGTGCCACAGCAGCCCCGTGGTGATATGCCCCAGTGGATAGGTGAAGTCGTGGGCCACCATTTTCGGCTCGCCGGTCGTCCCCGAGGTGAAATACATCATCATCACGTCGTCGTTGGCGTTCACCCGCTCCGGGCGCACGAAAGGAGCCGCCTTTTCGATGCCGGCGTGGAAATCGAGAAACCCTTCGGGGACCTCGGGCCCCACGCTGACGAGCAGTTCGGTCGTGGGGCTTTCGGGCATGGCCGCCGCGATGTGATCGGTGATCACCCGCTCGCCCGCCGCGACGATGGCCTTGATCCCGGCCGTATTGCAGCGGTAGACTACGTCCTTTTTGGTCAGCAGGTGGGTCGCCGGGATCACCACCGCGCCCAGCTTGTGCAGCGCCAGAATCGAGAACCAGAACTCGTAGCGGCGCTTGAGGATCAGCATCACCACATCGCCCTTTCCGATGCCGAGGCTCTGGAAATACGAGGCCGTGCGGTCGCTTTCGCGCTTGATGTCGGCAAAGGTGAACCGGATTTCGGCACCCTGGTCGTTGGTCCACAGCAGCGCCTCCTTGCCGGGCTGCTCGGCGGCGTATGCGTCCACCACGTCGTAGCCGAAATTGAAATTCTCCGGAACCCGTATGTGCAGGTTCTTCCGGTAATCCTCCTGCGAGACGAAGGAGGTCTGGGATAAAAATCGCTCTACCATGCTGCCGTTACATTATTATGGCCAGAAACCGCACCGTTTTGCCGTCGAGGGCTTTCATCCCGTGCGGCAGGCCCGAATCGAAATAGAGGCTGTCGCCCGTGTTCAGCACGATCTCCTTGCCGTTCAGCCCGATCAGCAGGCGGCCCTCCAGCACGTAGTTCATCTCCTGCCCGGGGTGGCAGTTCAGGTGCATCGGGGCGTCGTCCGCAGCCGGCTCGACCGTCACGATGAAGGGGTCGATCTTCCGGTCGCGGAATCCCGCCGCCAACGCCTCGTACTTGTAGGCCTTCTGCCGTTCGACCGACACGCCCTTTCCGGCGCGGGTGATGAAATAGGCGTTCATCTTCGGCTCCTCGCCGAACATCAGCACATCGAGGCTGATCCCGTAATGGCGGGATATGGTTTGCAGCACGTTCACCGAAAAATCGGCCGTGCCGCTCTCCATCTCCCTGTACTGTCCGACCGGAAGGTTGCAGCTCGCAGCCACCTCCTCCTGGGTCAGTTCAAGCGCTTCGCGCAGCCCGCGCAAACGGGTCGCAATCGACTGAATAGGGTCACACATTGTCTTTTCGTTTTAAATGAAAGGTCCGCGCTGCGGGTCCCGGACGAACAGGTTACAATCCGGAAGGCCGCCCGTACGGCCCCTGCGCACCGCACGGGCCGTTTTCACTGGATGCAGGCCGTAAATATACTAAAAACTCTTAAAAACCGCAACTTCGCGCTCCGTTTCCCTTCCGCGCGCCTGCGGCGGCTGTAATCAATCCGGCGGCGGAGCGTTTCGCCAAACGAGAGCGGCGGCCATCCTCCCCGACCGCCGTTTTTCCGCCGGATGCAAAAAAATCCGGGCCGGATTTTGTTTTTTCCCGCAGAAACCCTATATTTGCCTCCAACAACCGGACGAATGACGATTTTCAACCATATCCATCATCACCATCACCACTTTACCGAGGGGTAGGTCGATTATGTATATGTAAGAGGTTATTATAGAATACATGAAGCTCACCCCCTGCGGGTGGGCTTTTTTGCGTGCCGAACCGCAGGTGGGTGTCCGAAAGAAGCAAACAATCAAACACACACCGAATATGTTACGAATAGCCATCCAGGCCAAGGGCCGACTGAACGAACAGAGCATCGACCTGCTTTCCGAAGCAGGCATCCGCGTTGCCGAGAGCAAGCGCAAACTCATCTCCCGTGCGGAAGGGTTTCCGCTGGAAGTCCTCTACCTGCGCGACGACGACATCCCGCAGGCCGTCTCGATGGGGGTCGCCGACCTGGGCATCGTGGGGCTGAACGAGGTCGCCGAGAAGGGTTTCCCCGTCGAGCAGATCATGGACCTCGGGTTCGGAGGCTGCCGCCTCTCGCTGGCCGTACCCAAAACGACCGCCTACGAAGGCCTCGCGTTCTTCCGCGGCCGGCGCGTCGCCACCTCCTACCCCAACATCCTCGCCCGCTATTTCGCCGAGAAGGGGATCGAGGCCGAGATCCACACCATCGAAGGCTCCGTAGAGATCGCCCCGGCGGTAGGCATGGCCGACGGCATCTTCGACATCGTCTCCTCGGGCGGCACGCTCATCTCCAACGGGCTGGTCGAAGTCGAGAAGGTCCTCTTTTCCGAGGCGGTGCTCATCGCCTGCCCGGGGCTCGACAGCGACAAGCGCCGCGAAACGGAGCAGCTGACCTTCCGCCTCAACTCGATCCTCGACAGCCGCGGCATGAAATACGTGCTGATGAACCTCCCCAAGGAGCGGCTCGGCGACGCCATCCGGATACTCCCCGGCATGCGCAGCCCGACGGTGCTGCCGCTGGCGCAGGAGGGGTGGTGCTCGATCCACGCCGTCATCTCCCAGGACCAGTTGTGGGAGCGCATCGAACGGCTCAAGGAGATCGGGGCCGAAGGCATCCTGATCCTGGCACTCGAAAACATGATCCGCTAAAAATCCGGAACCGTCATGGAAATTCTGAAAATCCACAACAATCCCGAACGCGCCGAGTGGGCCGCCCTCACCGAACGCTTCACCCGGGAAGAGGAGGAGATCACGCGACAAGTGACCGAAATCCTCGCCGACGTAAAATCCGGCGGCGACCGCTCGCTGCGCGAAGTCACCCGCCGCGTCGAGGGGCGCGATCCCCGGACGTTCGAAATTCCGGCCGACGTGCGCGCCGCAGCCGCCGCGCTCATCCCCGCCGCGCTGAAAGAGGCCCTCGCCGCCGCGAAAGCGAACATCGAGACCTTCCACCGCGCCCAGCTGCCGCCCGAGGTCGACATCGAGACGATGCCGGGCGTCCGGTGCGTGCAGCGCGCCGTGCCGATCCGCCGCGTGGGCCTTTACATCCCGGGCGGCAAGGCTCCGCTCTTCTCCACGGTGCTGATGCTGGCCGTCCCGGCCCGCGTCGCCGGCTGCGGGGAGGTCATCCTCTGCACTCCCGCGCGCCCCGACGGCACGATAGCCCCCGAAATCCTCTATGCCGCCGATCTGTGCGGCGTCGACCGCATCTTCTCCGTCGGCGGGGCGCAGGCCGTGGCGGCCATGGCCTACGGCACGGAGAGCATCCCGCGCGTCGACAAGATTTTCGGTCCCGGCAACCGCTACGTCACCAAGGCCAAGCAACTGGTCGGCGCCAACGACGTGGCCGTCGACCTGCCCGCCGGGCCCTCGGAGGTGCTGGTGCTGGCCGACGACGAAGCGTCGCCCGCCTTCGCCGCCGCCGACCTGCTGTCGCAGGCCGAACACGGAGGCGACAGCCAAGCGGTGCTGGTCTGCCCGTCGGTGGAGTTCGCCCGCGACACCCAGCGGGCCGTCGGCGAACAGCTGCTCCAGCTGCGCCGCGGCGAGACCATCCGCGAGGCGCTGCGCCAGAGCCGCATCGTGGTCCTCGACAGCCGCGAAAAGATGATCGGCTTCGCCAACGCCTACGCCCCCGAGCACCTGATCATCTCGATGCGCGACGCCTGGGACGTCGCGGCGCAGATCACCGCCGCCGGAAGCGTCTTCATCGGCCCCTGGTCGCCCGAAAGCGCCGGGGATTACGCCTCGGGAACCAACCACACGCTGCCCACGGGCGGCTGGGCGCGGGCTTACAGCGGCGTGAACACCGACTCGTTCCTGCGCAAGATCACCTATCAGGAACTCTCGCGCAAGGGGCTTGCGACCCTCTCCCCGACCGTCATCGCCATGGCCGAGGCCGAGGGTCTCGGGGCGCACGCCGCCGCCGTGCGCGTCCGCATGAAAGGAGGTGTGCTGTGAAACCGCTCGAAGAACTGGTGCGCCCCAACATCCGGGCGTTGAAACCCTACTCCACGGCCCGCGACGAGTTTTCCGGCGGAGAGATCACGACGTGGCTCGACGCCAACGAAAACCCCTACGACAACGGTGTCAACCGCTACCCCGACCCGCATCAGAAGCTTCTCAAACAGAAGATCGCCGCGCTGAAAGGCGTGCGCGAAGAGCAGGTCTTCATCGGCAACGGCAGCGACGAGGCCATCGACCTCTGCTACCGCATCTTCTGCCGTCCGGGCGTCGACAACGCCGTTTCGATCGCCCCGACCTACGGCATGTACCGCGTCGCCGCCGACATCAACGACGTCGAGATGCGCGAGGTCCCGCTCGGCGCGGACTTCTCGCTTCCGACCGACGCCCTGCTGGCGGCCGCCGACGAACGCACCCGCCTGCTGTGGCTCTGCTCCCCGAACAACCCCACGGGCAACGCCTTCCCGGCGGCCGGCATCGAACGGCTGCTCCGCGAATTCGACGGCATGGTCGTCCTCGACGAAGCCTACATCGACTTCGCCGCCAGGCCGGGATTCCTCGCGCGCCTCGGCGAATTCGGGAACCTCATCGTCCTGCAAACCCTCTCGAAGGCGTGGGGCATGGCGGGGCTTCGCCTCGGGCTGGCATTCGCGTCGGAAGCCGTCGCCGGACTTTTCGCACGCGTGAAATATCCCTACAACATCAACAGCCTCGCACAGCAGGCCGTCGCCGAACGGCTCACCGAAGACATCGCCCCGCAGGTGGCTGAAATCCGCGCCGAGCGCGACCGGCTCGCGCCGCAGCTCGCGGCCTGCCCCGCCATCGGGCGGGTCTACCCTTCGGATGCCAATTTCATCCTGGTCCGCACCCCCGATCCCGACCGCATGTACGACGCGCTGATCTCGGCCGGGGTCATCGTCCGCAACCGCTCGCGCATCCCGGGCTGCGAAGGATGCCTGCGCATCACCGTCGGAACCCCTGCGGAGAACGCCCGGATGATAGAAACCGTCAAAAACTTCCAATTATGAAAAAAGCCCTCTTCATCGACCGCGACGGCACGATCATCGCCGAACCCGCCGACGAACAGATCGACAGCCTCGAAAAACTCGCGTTCGTGCCCGGAGCCATCTCCGCCCTGAAGGCGCTCACGGGCCTCGGGTTCGACCTCGTGCTGGCCACCAACCAGGACGGGCTCGGCACCTCGTCCTTCCCCGAGGATACCTTTTGGCCGGCGCATAACAAAATGCTCGCGACGCTCGGCGGCGAGGGCGTCGCGTTCGACGACCAGCTGATCGACCGCACGTTCGAGGCCGACGCCGCCCCCACGCGCAAACCCCGGACAGGGATGTTCGGCCGCTACACGGGCGGCGAATACGACCTCGCGGCGAGCTACGTCATCGGCGACCGCGCGACCGACATCCTGCTGGCCCGCAACCTCGGGGCGCGGGGCATCCTGCTCGCTCCCCCCGCCGAAGGGCTGCGGATGCTGGAGGAAGCCGGCGCCGCCGACGCCTGTGCGCTGGTCACCGACTCGTGGAGCGAAATCGCCGAATTCATCCGCCGCGGCGAACGCCGGGCCGAAATCCGGCGCGAGACCCGCGAGACGCAGATCGCCGTCCGCCTCGACCTCGACGGCCTCGGGGATTTCAACGGCCAAATCTCCACGGGCCTGCGCTTTCTGGACCACATGCTCGCGCAGATCGCCCACCACGGCGGCGTCGCGCTGGCCGTCGACGCGCGGGGCGATCTGGACATCGACGAACACCACACGATGGAGGACGTGGCCATCACGCTGGGCGAGGCCGTCGACCGCGCGCTGGGCGCGAAGGCCGGGATCGCCCGCTACGGCTTCGCCCTGCCGATGGACGACTGCCGGGCGCTGACGCTGCTCGACTTCGGGGGCCGCATCGACTTCGAGTGGGACGCCTCGTTCCGCCGCGAGCGGGTTGGCGACGTTCCGACCGAAATGTTCCGCCACTTCTTCCACTCGTTCGCATGCGCCGCGCGGTGCAACCTCCAAATCTCGGCCCGCGGCGACAACGACCACCACAAGGCCGAAGCCGTCTTCAAGGCCTTCGCCCGCGCCCTGCGCATGGCCGTGGCGCACATCCCTTTCGATTACACCGTCCCCAGCAGCAAAGGAGTCCTATGATAGCCGTCGTCGATTACGCCACGGGCAACCTGCGGTCGGTTGCCGACGCCCTCCGCCGCGCCGGGGCCGAATTCACGCTCACGGCCGATCCCGCCCTGCTGCGCGGGGCCAACAAAGTGATCCTCCCGGGAGTCGGCGAGGCCTCGTCGGCCATGTCGCAGCTCCGCCGGCGGGGACTCGACACGGTGATCCCCTCGCTCACGCAGCCCGTCTTGGGCATCTGCATCGGCATGCAGCTGATGTGCCTTTCGAGCGAGGAGGGCGACGCCCGCTGCATGGGCATCTTCCCGGCGCGGGTCCTGCGGCTTCCGGCCGCGGCGGCCGACGGCACGCGCCTGAAGGTCCCCCACGTGGGCTGGGACACCATCTCCGGCCTCCGCACCCCGCTGTTCGACGGAATGGCCGAGGACACCTATGTATATTACGTCCACTCCTTCGCCGCCGAACCTTGCGCCTCAACCGCCGCCACGACCGGCTACGGCCGCCCGTTCAGCGCAGCGCTCGCCCGCGATAACTTCTTCGGCACGCAATTCCACCCCGAAAAGAGCGGTGCGGCGGGCGCGCGGATTTTACGAAATTTCCTAAACCTCTGACACCATGATCGAAATCATACCCGCAACGGACATTATAGACGGTGCGTGCGTGCGCCTCACGCAGGGCGACTACGCCAGCCGGAAGACCTACTACCGCGACCCGCTCGAAGCGGCGCTCCGCTTCGAGGAGGCGGGCATCCGCCGCCTGCACATGGTCGATCTCGACGGCGCGAAGGCCTCGGAACCGCGCAACCTGGCCGTACTGGAACGCATCGCCGCACGGACCTCGCTCGAAGTGCAGTACGGCGGGGGCATCAAGAGCCGCCAGGCGCTTTTCGACGTCTTCGCCGCCGGAGCCCGCCGGGCCATCTGCGGCAGCCTCGCAGTCCGCCAGCCCGATCTTTTCGCCGCATGGCTCACGGAATTCGGTCCCGAGCGGCTGATCCTCGGCGCCGACATCCGCGACGGCGCGGTGGCCATCCAGGGCTGGCTGGAAAGCTCGGCCCTCACAGCGCCGCAGCTGATCGAACGCTTTCTCCCGCAGGGGCTTGCGCAGGTTATCTGCACCGATATTTCACGTGACGGCATGCTGTGCGGCCCCTCGGCGGTCTTCTACGCCGATCTGCAAAGTCGTTTCCCGGCGGTGGAAATCACCGTCAGCGGCGGCATCGCGTCGATGGCCGACATCGAAGAGCTCGACCGGCAGGGCCTGCGGAGCGTCATCGTCGGCAAGGCCCTCTACGAAGGCCGCATCACCCTCAAAGACCTCGCGCGATGCTTGCCAAACGCATAATCCCCTGCCTCGACATCCGCGACGGACAGACCGTCAAGGGCATCAACTTCGTGGGGCTGCGCCAGGTCGGCGACCCCGTGGAACTGGGAGCGAAATACGCCGCCGAGGGGGCCGACGAACTGGTCTACCTCGACATCAGCGCCTCGGAGGAGGGCCGCCGCACCTTCACGGAACTGGTCGGACGCATCGCCGCGCGCATCGACATTCCGTTCACCGTCGGGGGCGGCATTTCGTCGGTCGACGACGCCGGACGGCTGCTCGACGCCGGGGCCGACAAGATCACCCTCAACAGCGCCGCCGTGGCCAACCCCGCGCTGATCGACGCCATCGCCGCCAGATACGGCTCGCAGTTCGTCGTCGCGGCCATCGACGCCCGGACCGTCGACGGCCGCTGGGTCGTCACGACCCACGGAGGCCGACGCCCCACCCAGCGCGAACTCTTCGCCTGGGCCGCCGAGGCCGCCGACCGCGGCGCGGGCGAAATCCTCTTCACCTCGATGGACCACGACGGCACGAAGAACGGCTACCCGTGCGACACCTTCGCGCGGCTGGCGGAACTGCCCGTTCCGATCATCGCCTCGGGCGGCGCAGGCACGGCGGACCACATCGCCGACGTGCTGACCCTCGGCCGTGCCGACGCGGCGTTGGCCGCCAGCATCTTCCATTACAACGAGATTCCGATACCCGTATTGAAGCGGGAGTTGAAGAAACGCAACATAAACGTCAGACTATAAAATCACTATGAAAATCGAAGGAAAACCGTTTTCGGCGTTCGACGCCGCAAAACTCCCCGGCGGACTCGTCCCCGCCATCATTCAGGACGACCGCACCCTCCAGGTCCTCATGCTGGGCTACATGAACCGCGAAGCCTATGAAAAAAGCCTCGCCGAAGGCCGCGTCACGTTTTACAGCCGCTCGCGCCAGCGTCTCTGGACCAAGGGCGAGACCAGCGGCAACTGGCTCGACATTGTGTCGGTGGCCGCCGACTGCGACTGCGACACGCTGCTCATCCGCGTCATCCCCCACGGCCCGACCTGCCACACGGGGTCGAAAACCTGCTTCGGAGAGGCCGTGCCCGAAACCGAAGGTTTCATCCGCTACCTGCAAAGCGTCATCCGGGGACGTCACGCCGAGATGCCCGAAGGCTCCTACACCTCGAAGCTCTTCAACCGCGGCGTGAACAAGATCGCGCAGAAGGTCGGCGAGGAGGCTGTGGAGACCGTCATCGAGGCCGTGGCCCAGAACCGCGAGGCGATGATCTACGAGGCTTCGGACCTCGTCTACCACCTGCTCGTGCTGCTCGAAGCCACCGGATGCTCGATCGCCGACCTCGAAAAAGAGTTGGCGCGCAGGCACTCCTGACCCCTCCCGGAAGCGTTCCGACACCCGGAAAAGCCGCTTCGGGCGAAAGAATGTAACGAATTGTTTGCTTTTTTCGCCCGAAGCGCTTATTTTTGCAATCGAACACCGTCAGCATCAGCGTCAAAGACTGCATGAAAACCGTAATCACATCCGAATACGAAGCCCTGTTCCGCCAACATTTCCGGCTGGCGACGCTCTATGCCGAACGTATCGTCGGTTCGGCCCACGAAGCCGAGGACATCGTGCAGGAGGTCTTCATCGCGCTGCTCGACGTCGATTTCAGCCAGATCCGCCAGAAGGAGAGCTATCTCTACCGCTGCGTGCGCAACGCGGCGCTCGACCACCTGCACGCCCGGATGAAGAACCGCTTCTACGACATCAACTCGAAGGAGACGGTGCGCCTGGCCGCCGAAGAGAACGCCCCCGGCGACGAACAGGCTATGATCGAGCAGATTGCGGCCATCTACCACCGGATCGAGGCGCTGCCCGAACAGGGACGCCGCATCTTCAAGATGATCTGCATCGAGCACAAAAGCTACGTCGAGACGGCCCGCCTGCTTTCGCTCTCGCTCCACACCGTGAAGACCCACATGTCGCGCTCGTTCAAAGCCCTGCGCAAAATGTCGATGTTCTTCCTCACGCTTTTTTAGGTCCCGGACAGCCGGAATCCGCCCCCCCCCGAATCCGATTTTAATCCGACCCGATTTCGCCCCGCCGCACCGAAAGGACGAAATCCCGAATCCGCTTTTGTGTTACAATCCGTAACCCACCTGCAAATTTTTCACAAAAAAACGCCGGCATTGTATGTCCGGCGTTCGTTTTTTCGGTCTATTCCATAGGAAACGTTGTTTCCGGCCACACCGACCAACCTGAAAACACGGAAAACGACATGAGTTTCGAAAACCAGATCAAAGAAATACTCAAAGCCCGCCTCGAGGGAACCGCCACCGAAGAGGAACTGGCGATCCTCCGGGAGTGGCTCGACCGCTCGCCGCAGAACCGGGAGCTGGCGGAACTGCTGGAGGAGTCGGCGGAGAACCTTCCGCTGCTGGGCCGGATATACGGCTACGACGAACAGCGCGTATGGGGCAACATCCGCAAGGCGGCCCGACGCCGCCGGATGCGCATGCTGGCTGCCACGGCCCGGAAATACGCGGCGGTCGCCGCCGTGGCGGCGCTGCTGGCCGGCGGCGGCTGGTGGACGCTCGGCCGCCGGGCCGAACGGCTCGCACGGCAGGCTTACATCGAGCAGCTGACGCCCGGGGTGCGGGGCGCCGTGCTGACCCTTTCGTCGGGCGAGAACGTCGCGCTCGAAGCGGGCGGGCAGCGGATGCTCGTCGAACAGGACGGCACGCGCCTCGAGATCGCCGGCGAGGAGCTGGCCTACCACAAGGTGGAGGCCGAGCAGGAGATTCCGATGACGAACACCGTCACCGTGCCGCGCGGCAAGGAGTTCTCGCTCCGCCTCTCGGACGGCACGCAGGTATGGCTCAACTCCGAGTCGAGCCTCGTCTTCCCGGTCCGCTTCGGCGACGGGCCGCGCGAGGTGACCGTGACGGGCGAAGCCTACTTCGACGTGGCGCACGACGCCTCGCGGCGGTTCGTGGTCCACGCCGACACGGTTTCCGTAAGCGTCTACGGCACGGCGTTCAACATCTCCTCCTACGCCGACGAGAGCGCGATCGAGACCACGCTCGTGAGGGGCAGCGTCGAGGTGCGGAGCGGACACCGCCGCGCAATGCTCCAGCCGGGCCAGCAGGCCCGCGTGGGGCGCGAAGGGGCTATCTTCGACGTGCGGCAGGTCGCCGCCGAAGATTACGCCGCCTGGACCCGGGGACTGTTCACCTTCAACGACGAGACGATCGCCTCGATATGCCGCAAACTCTCGCGCTGGTACGGCGTGGAGATCGTCCCGCGGGGCGTCGACGCCGACAAGGTGCGCTACACGGGCGTCGTGAAACGCTACGAAACCTTTGCCGAAATGGCCCGTCTGCTGGCGCGCACCGATCAGATACGCGCCGATGTCGAGGAGGGGAAGATCGTGCTCTGCATCGACCGTGACGACGATTGATGCCGGTTAGTTGGGAAGCCGCCCGACGGGGCGGCATTCGTGTCACTTAAAACACAGCTATTATGAGGAAACTTTACCTATCAGTATCGCACCGAAGGCCATGGCTTGCCGTGTGCATGTGGCTGCTGGCGATTTCCGTCTGGGGCGCGCCGCGGCAGGCGACGGCGAGCGAAGCCTACCAGCAGCGCAGGGAACGCATCTCCGTATCGTTCCGCAACGCGTCGCTGGCCGAAGTTCTCCAACGGATCAAACAGCAGACGGGATATTACATCCTCTATAATAGCGACGCCGTGCGGGGAATCGGCGGCATCTCCTTCAGCAAGGCCGACGCCCCGGTGCGCGAAGTGCTCGACGAAGCGCTGCGCGGCACGCGGCTCGAATACTCGATCGACGACGACACGATCGTGATCCGTGGCCGAAGCGGGGGGGGGAACGCCTCCGCCCCGCAGAAAGCCCCGGACAAGGTCGTCAGCGGACGTGTGACGGACACGGCCGGCGCGCCGCTCGTGGGCGTGAACATCCTGATCCAGGGGACCGCCACGGGAGTCGTGTCGGGGTCCGACGGCGGATTCTCGATCCGCATGCCCGAGGGCCGCGACAACCTGATCTTCTCCCACATCGGCTACGTCTCGCAAACGCTTCCCTCGGCACAGACCAGACTGGTCAGGCTGGTGCAGGACGAACAGGAGATCGAAAACGTCGTGGTGACCGGCATCTTCACCCGCAAGAAGGAGAGCTACACGGGTTCGGCCACGACCATCACGTCGGGCCAGCTGGCCCGCGTGAGTAACCGCAACGTCTTCGAGAGCCTGAAAAACATCGAGCCATCGCTCTACATCATGGACAACACGCTGATGGGCTCCGACCCCAACACGCTGCCGGACATGCAGCTGCGCGGTATCACCACCTTCCCCTCGGAATCCACGGGCGTCAATATCAAGGGCAACTACCAGAACCGCCCCAACCAGCCGCTGTTCATCCTCGACGGGTTCGAAACCACGGCCGAGAAGGTGATGGACATGGACATGACCCGTATCGAGAGCATCACCATCCTCAAGGACGCCGCGGCCAAGGCGCTCTACGGCTCGAAGGCCGCCAACGGCGTCATCGTCATCGAGACCAAACGCCTGGCCGGCAATCAGGAGCTGGTGACCTACACCGGAAGCATCGAGGTGTCGATGCCCGACCTGACGAGCTACAACCTCTGCAACGCCTGGGAGAAGCTCGAGGCCGAGCGCATCGAGGGCGTCTACACCTCGGCGAATCCCCAGACGCAGGTGGATCTCACCAAACGCTACAACGCACTCAAAGCGCAGGTGCTCGGCGGACTGGACACCTACTGGCTCGCAAAACCCCTGCGCACGGGCGTCGGCCACAAACACACCCTCTCGGTCGAACTGGGCGACAGCCGCAAGCTGCGGGCGATGATCGACTTCTCGTACAACAACGTGGCGGGCGTGATGAAGGGTTCGGAGCGCACGGTGATCTCGGGCGACGTCAACCTCTCGTACCGCAAGAAGAATTTCCTGTTCCGCAACATCTTGAGCGTCAGCAACACCAGGAGCGACAATTCGCCGTGGGGCGATTTCGGGGACTACGCCCGGATGAATCCCTACTGGAGCGCCGTCGATCCCCAGACGGACCAGATCGCCCGCTGGGCCTACGACGAAGTGGCCAACCCGATGTACGACGCCACGCTCGGAACGCTCGACCGCGAGACCTACACCAGCGTGACGGACAACTTCTACGCCGAATGGCAGGCCACCGAGGCGCTGAAACTCACCGCCCGCCTCGGCATCGCCGTAAAGCGCAGCGACGCCGACGAATTCTATCCGGCCAAGCATTCGAAATTCGCCACCTCGGCCTACGAAAGCACGAGCATGCAGCTGCGCAAAGGCTCCTACCAGCTCGACAACGGCAAGAGCAGCGACATTTCGGGCGAAATCTACGCCAACTACGCCAAAAACTGGGGCAGGCACTACCTCTACGTCAACGCCGGCGGCCGGATCGCCGAAAACACGTACAGCGCCTACCAGCACTACGCCGAGGGATTCCCCAACAGCCAGACGGCCGACATCACCTTCGCCCGGCAGTACGCCCAGGACAAAAGGCCCGTCGGCATCTCGTCGATCACGCGCGAAATCAGCTTTCTGGGAACCGCGTCGTACAGCTACGACGACCGCTACAACGTCGACCTCACGTTCCGCGAAAGCGCCTCTTCGCTCTACGGCGCCGACAATCGCTGGTCATCGGCATGGAGCGCCGGCGTGGCGTGGAACCTCCACAACGAACCTTTCCTGCGCGGCCAGGACCTCCTGAAACAGTTCAAGATCCGCGCCTCGGCCGGACTGACGGGCAACCAGAACTACGACACCAACGAAGTGCTGGCCACCTATCTCTACTACACCGGGGCCACCTACCACGGACAGACGGGCGCCTACCTCTCGAAGATGCCCAACCCCGCCCTCAAATGGGAACAGCGCATGGACTACAACGTGGGCGCCGACATTACGATCCACCGCGCAACGATCGCCTTCGACTACTACAACTCGGTGACCGAGAACATGCTCACCGACGTGGCGATCCCCACCTCCACGGGTTTCGACACCGTGAAGGACAACCTGGGCAAGGTCCGCAACCGCGGCATCGAGGCCAAATTGAGCTATACGCTCTGGCAGGGCAAACAGGGCTTTTTCAACCTCTTCGGCTCGATCGCCTATAACAAGAACATCATCATCAACCTCTCCGAAAGCCTCAAGGCCTACAACGAAAAGATGATGGCCCAGGCGCAGGACAAGAGCAACTCGACGCCCGTGCTGATCTATCAGGACGGAATGCCGATGAACGCCATCTGGGCCGTGCCGTCGCTGGGCATCGACCCCACGACGGGTCAGGAAATCTACGTCAGGAAGGACGGCACGCTGACCTACGAGTACGACGCGCAGGATCAGGTCGTGGCCGGCATCAGCGACCCCAAGTACCGCGGCAACTTCGGCTTCGCGGCCGAATATAAGGGCTTCGGGTTAAGCGCCACCTGCACCTTCCTCGGCGGCGGGCAGCGGTACAACACCACGCTGGTCAACAAGGTCGAGAACGTCGACATCCACTACAACGTCGACCGCCGCGTGCTCTACGGCCGCTGGCAGACTCCGGGCCAGAACGCCATGTTCAAGAAACTCGGCTCCTACACCGACGAAAACGGCAAGCAGCACGACGAAAAGACCCGGGCCACGACGCGCTTCGTGCAGGACAACAACGAACTGACGTTCTCGTCGCTGAGCTTCTACTACGAATTCAACCCGCGGCTGATCAGCAAAATCCGCCTCAAGCGGCTCAAGCTGGCCTTTTACATGAACAACATCGCCACGCTCTCGTCGATCCGCATCGAGCGCGGCACGACCTATCCCTTCGCACGGAGCATGTCGTTCCAGCTGACCGGAACCTTCTAACACAAACCACCGAAGCCATGAAAAACAGCATCAAATACCTCCTTCTGTCCGCCGCAGCCCTCGCAGCCGTCTCGTGCGAGAGCTGGCTCGACGTGACGCCCCCGTCGGAAATCCGCGCCGAGGCCCACTACTCCTCGGCCGAAGGCTTCCAGCAGACGCTCATCGGCTGCTACCTCGCCATGGGCGAAACCGACCTCTACGGCGAAAACCTGACGTGGCACATGGTCGAAATACTGGGCCGCCAGTACGACGCCCGCAAGAACACCGCCGCGGACGACTACGACCTCGACCGCTACAACTACAAAACCACGAAATCCACCGAAGTGATCGAAAAGGTCTGGGAGAAATCCTACTCGGTGATCGCCAACGTCAACGACGCCCTCGACCACATCGACCGCCGGAAGGACGAACTCGACTCGGTCAACTACCGCATCATCAAGGGCGAACTGCTCGCCGTGAGGGCCTACATCCACTTCGACCTGATACGCCTGTTCGGGTGCAGCGACCTGGCCGGACGCACCGACCTGGAGAGCCGTCACACGGTCCCCTACCTGACGAGCGTCGACAAGGACGCGGCGCCGCAGCTGACCTACGCCGAGACGCTCCGCCGCATGATCGCCGACCTCACGGAGGCCGCCCGCCTGCTGGAGATCGACCCCATCCGGGCCAGGTATCCCGAAAGCATCTATACCGAAGCCAACGTCGACAAATTCTACGATTACCGCTACATGCACCTGAACTACTTCGCCGTCAAGGCCCTGCTGGCGCGCGTCTGCATGTGGGAAGGCAGCGACGAAAACAAACACACCGCGTTGCTGGCCGCCCTCGAAGTGATCGACGACCCGGCATCGGTCGGAATCGCCGGCGGGCTGACGCTGCGCACGTTCACCGACTCCGCCAAGGCCCCCACGACCGAGATGTGCTTCCCGAGCGAACATATCTTCGCGCTCGGCGTCACGGACATGGCCAAGAAGATCGCAAGCAACCTCAACCGCGAATATTCGGAACAGGACCGCCAGTACCGCACGCTGTGCATCAAGAACTCGGTCGCCGACGATCTTTTCGAAATCAAGGGCGCCGGCATCTCCGACTGCCGCTACAAACAGCTCTACCACAACACCGACTACTGGCCCGAGGGGACCAAGACCCCTTCGAAGCTCTATCAGCAGACCTCGACGGGCGCCGACTACCGCCACAAGGACCTGATGCCGCTGATCCGCCTGCCGGAGATGTACTACATCGCCGCCGAGTGCCGCATCTCCGGTCCGGACAAGGACCTCGGCGAAGCCCGCAGCCTGTTGCAGGAGGTGCGCAAGGCCCGCGCGGTCTACGAAGAACTGGATGCCGACCTCGACGAGGCGGGCCTGATGGCCCAGCTCGAAAAGGAGTACCGCAAGGAGTTCATCTGCGAAGGCGTGGTCTTCTATTTCTACAAGCGGCTGGGCTACGAGAAACTGCCCCGCCAGAGCGACGTGATGAGCGGCAGCAAGGTCATCGACGACGCCGTCTACATGCTGCCCTACCCCGATTTCGAAATACAGTCGGGACGCGTACAGTAAGTCGAACGATTAATTGTTGAGAAGCATGAAAAAACTGATCTGCATACTGCTGGCCGCGGCGACGGCGGCCGGCTGCGAAAAGGACGACCCGACACGCTACGACATGTCGCAGGGAAGGGTCTGCTTCCCGGGGGCTGCGCCCAACGAAACAGCCGAATATCCCGGATACTCGAATTCCGACAGCACGTTCTACGCCTCGATGACCTTCAAGCAGCAGCCCGAAGGGGTCGCCGAGGCGGTGATCGAGGTCCCGGTGAAACTCATCGGCGGGGCCTCCGGCTCCGACCGGAAAATCGGCGTCCGCGTTCTCGAAGAGGGAACTACGGCACAGCCCGGACAGTACGAAATCCTCGGCGCGGAGGTTCCGGCCGGGAAGACCTACGGCGCCATCCGCATCGAGGTCGCCAAATCGGCCGAACTCGACACGCAGCAGCGCGAACTGACGCTCTGCCTGACCGATTCGCCCGACCTCCGGGTGGGACCGGACCTCTACCTGAAAGCCAACGTCTCGTGGCACAACATGCTGCCGCGGCCCGCGACGACCAAGCAGTGGTCCACCTACAACGCCTTCATCGAATCGGAGGCCTCTTCGGGCAGCTCGTCGACAGAGGCTTACAGCCAGGCCGGCCACCAGCTGCTGCTGGACATCTTCGGCTGGGAGGTGTTCCCCGACTGGGGACCCGATTACAGCTACTACATCGACGCCTGGCGCGCCAGGGCACAGGCCTGGCACGACGAATGGAAGGCCGCCAACCCCGGTCAAAAGCGCATCCACGAATCAGGCTCCATGAAGGGCCGGGAGGTAACGATCCGCACCAAGTAAACGACGAACGACCATGAGAAAACACACCCTATATCTGTTGCTGGCAGGCTGGGGCCTGCTCGCCGCGTCGTGCTACGACGACAAAAGCACGTTGCAGACCACCCATATCCCGCCCGTGGAGATCGAAGTGCCGGAAGCCATCGCCTCGCAGCTGACGGTGGTGCACAACGCACGGCTCGACATCACGGGCATCCGCATCACCAAAGACGGCCGGGAGAATCCCGAGGAGCTTACCTACGAATGGACGGTGAGTCAGACCGACAACGACTCGGAGGCGATTTCGCTCGCCACGACGCGCGAGTTCCACGAAGAGATCGACCTGCCGATCTCCTCGAAAGGCTACCTGTTCCTGCTGACGGTCACCGACACCGCCCACGACCTGAAGTACCAGTACAAGTGGACGCTCATCGTGACGGCCCAATTCAACGAAGGGCTTGTGGTGGCCTACACCCGGGACGGAACCACCTCGGACCTGGGACTGATCATGCACCCGCAGCTGACCGAGACCTACTCGGGCGCGGAGCAGGGAACCGTCGAAAAGGAGCTGATCAGCCGGCGCAACGGCAGTCCGTTCCCCTCGGCGGTCACCCACATGCTCTACACCTACGACAAAACCGACAAGAAAAACATCCTCTGGGTGTCGACCGACGACGACCTGATGCGCGTGGAGACCGATTATTACGAAATCCTGGGCCATAAGGAGGATGCGTTCGTCTACCTGCCCGGAAAGCTCGACATCCGGAGCCTGCTCAACACCTATCAGTGCACGATGATCCTCAACGACGGCGACATTTACGAAACGCTGCTCAGCCGCGGCCGGATCTCGACGCCCGTCAGCGGAACCGAAACCATGACCGTCGACAACGGCGTCGTTTCGGCCCACTCCGCTCCGGGCAGCACCCGCAAACCCAGCACGATCTTCTACGACCGGGAACAGGGCAAGTTCTGCTACGGCTACAACCAGACGTTCTACGCCTGCGGCAGCGTGGGTTCGTCGCCCTTCGACCCGGGGAACGCCCCCGGCCTGCGGTGCATCGCGGGCGGCATCAGCATCGACAACGCCACCCACACCCTGCTGATGCGGAAAGCCGACGGCAACCATGCGCTCTACACCTTCGGCAACTACTCCGCTTCGGCCGGCGCACCCGCCGCCAAGCTGATCTACGACATCCCCGCGGAGGCCAACGCCTTCATCGCCGAAGCCGTGAGCTTCGTCTTCTCGCGATTCGACCCGATCCTCTACATCGCCACCCGCAGCGCCATCTATAAGGTGATCTTCACGACGGGCAGCGTCAATTTCGACCCGGCGCCCGTCTTCACGGCCCCTGCGGGCGAGCACATCACCCTGGCCCGTCTCTACCTGCAAGGCTACTACGCCATGGAGAACTACGACGGCTCGTCGACCCTTCCGAGCAACGCCTCGCTGGCATGGAGCAGCCGCGCGGTGACGGTGGTCACCTCGAAGGACGACGGGAACGACAAGATACACGTCGTGCCGCAGATCAACTTCGGCAGCGGACAGCTCGACCAGCCGAACGCGCTGGTGTTCGACGGCTTCGGCAAGATACTCGACTTCACCGTCGCCGGGCTTTACAAGTAGCCCGCACCGGCGTCGAAACACGCCCCATGCCGCAGATGTTTTCAGAGCGTCTGCGGCATTTTTTTACTTTTTTGATTATATTTGCCTCGGTTTCACCCCCGAAAAGCGGCGGAAACCGCCCAAAACAAAAAAAGCATCAGGACGGACCCGACAAATGCACAGCGAATCCAAACGGTATGATTTCGAACGGCTCTACATCGACTGCCAACCCCGGCTGACGGCCTATGCGCTGCGTTTCGTCAACAACCCCATCGAGGCGCAGGACCTGGTTCACGACTGCTTCATGGCGCTGTGGGACCGGCAAGCCCCCCTCGACCCCGAAGAGGCCCGCATGCTGCTGTTCGCCATGACCCGCAACCGATGCCTCAATTACCTGAAGCACAAAAGTATCGTCGACAAATACACGATCAGCTGCCTGGCCCGGGCGAAAATCGGGGAGGAGCGTCTTTACAACTACGATTTCTCCTTCGCCGAAAACGGGCATCCCTACCTGTACCAGGAGTTGGAACAGCAGATACAGCGCATCATGGACTCGCTGCCCGAACGCTGCCGCGAAGTATTTTTCCTCAGCCGGTTCCAGGGGTTGAAGAACCGGGAAATAGCCGAACGGCTCCACATCTCCCTGCATACGGTCGAGCGGCACATCCAGCGCGCCCTGCGCATCTTCGCCGAAGCCCTCGAACGCGAACAATCCATTTACCTGCAAATACTGATCCTCGCCTGGCTGATGAACCAGCCGTCCTGAAGCCTTCCAGAGGCGAATTTCAAAAAATATGCGAATTTTTCCGGAACCGGGGGGGGGTAAAATCCGCCCCGATTGTTGTATGTATGTATGCGTACAACAACCGACCCCATGAACGAAAGCCTGAAAGAACTCGCCGTCCGCTATTTCGAAGGACCCATCGCCCCCGAAGAAGAGTGCGAACTCTTCGGATTCCTCGCCGCCTCGCCGGAAAACGCCGCCCTGATGCGCGAATGGGAACGCGAATGGAAGCAACGGCACGTGCCGTCGGCCGACGTCCTCCGTTCGCTCGCCCGGCTCAACGGAAAAATAGAACGGCGCGAGAACCGAATCCGCGCCCGCCGGCGCTGGCTGCGGTTCTCGGCGGCAGCAGCCGTGCTCATCCTGATCTCGGCCTTCACCACCCGGCACCTCATACACACCGAAGACCCCGTGCAAATGTTCTCCGTACAGGCTCCCCAGGGAACCAACAGCCGCATATCGCTGCCCGACGGCAGCCAGGTGTGGCTCAACGCCGGATCGACCTTGAGCTACCGGTCGGATTTCAACCGCTCGTCGCGCGACATCGGCCTTTCGGGCGAAGCCTACTTCGAGGTGGCCCGCAACGCCGACCTCCCCTTCCGGGTGCAGGCCCGGGGCTGCACGTTCACCGTGCTGGGCACCCGGTTCAACATCTCGGCCTACGACGAAGACCCCGACGTATTGGCCGCGCTGATGGAAGGCTCGCTGCAATTCGAATCGTCCCGCAGCACGGAAACGATGGTTCCGGGCGACCTGATCACCTACGACTGCCGGACGATGGAGGCGTCGCGCAGGCAGGTCGACACCGACCAGTTCCGCAGCTGGATCGACGGCATCATCCGCTACGACGCGATCTCCCTCCCGGCCCTGCTCCGGCGGCTCGCCCGCGAATACGACGTGAAGATCGAACTCTGCACCGACGCGTTCGACGACAAGACCTTCCGCATATCAATCACCGAGGCGCAGGACATCGAATCAATCATGGGCGGGTTGTGCGACATCCTGCCGATCAGCGTCCGGCGCGACACCTGCGGTTACCGCGTCGACAGCCGCCCCCGAAAAACCGAACCCTGAAAAAACTTCTTTCTAAACAAACCTAAATCTTAAAACTTATGCATGTAAATCTCCTATTCAAGAAGATTGCAGCGTTGATCCCGTGCCTGCTGCTGACAGTCGCCCTCAACGCGCAAACCGTCACCAAAGCCTTCCGGAGCGTTCCGCTGAAAACGGTGCTGGAAGAGGTGGAGCGGCAAACCGGCTACTCGATCCTCTTCGAAAACGAGGACGTCGACGTCAGCAGGCCGGTCACGGCAACGTTCAAGGACGCGACGCTTCAGACCGTGCTCGACACGGTGCTCGACAAATCGCTGCGCTATACCGTCAAAGGGGGGGGGAAACTGGTCACTATCTCCCGGCGCTCGCCGGTCTCCGCCCCGACGGCCCCGAACGGGGAGATGACCGTCGCCGGAACGGTCATCTCCTCGGCCGACAACCAGCCCATCGTCGGAGCCAACATCTATGTTGAGGGCACGAACGTCGGCACGACCACCGACGCCGGCGGCAACTACAAACTGACCGTGCCCGCTTCGGCCAAGACGGTCACCGTTTCGTTCCTGGGCTACGACACCAAGAAAATCTCCGTCCGGGACATCCATCTCTTCAAACTCATCACGCTGGCCGACGCTTCGAACAAACTCGAAGACGTGGTGGTGGTCGGCTTCGGCGTGCAGAAGAAAGAGTCGCTCGTGGGCGCCGTGCAGTCGGTCAAGCCGAGCGACCTGCAAACCTCGTCGAGCAACCTCTCGACCTCGTTCAGCGGCAAGATCGCCGGCGTGATCGCCGTGCAGAAATCGGGCGAACCGGGCGCCGACGGCGCCAATTTCTGGATCCGCGGAATCTCGACCTTCGGATCGGGACAGTCGCCGCTGCTGATCCTCGACGGCGTGGAAATCACCGACCAGATGCTCAACAACATCCCGCCCGAGACCATCGAGTCGTTCTCGGTGCTCAAGGACGCCACGGCCACGGCCCTCTACGGTTCGCGCGGAGCCAACGGCGTGATGATCATCACCACGAAAAACGGCCGCGACTCGGAGAAAATGACCATCAACCTGCGCGCCGAGTTCGGCGCCTCGGCTCCGACCCGCGTTCCGAAGGTCGCCGACGGCATCACCTACATGGAGACCTTCAACGAGGCCCGCACCACGCGCGGCGAAAAGCCCTATTACAGCAACGAGAAGATCATGGGAACCAAACTGGGACTCGACCCCTACGTCTACCCCAACGTCGACTGGTACGACATGCTGTTCAAGGACTGCACCTTCAACCAGAACTTCAACTTCAACATGACGGGCGGAGCCAAGAAAATCGACTACTTCCTCAACGCCTCGGTCTACAACGAGAACGGCATCATGCGCAAGCCCGAAGCCTCGAAATTCGACACCAACATCAACGCCCAGAAATACCTGTTCCAGGCCAATGTCTCGGCCGACGCCACCAAGACCACCCGCGTGTCGCTGAAGATGAACACCCAGCTGCACTACCGCCACGCCCCGATCCAGAGCGTCTCGGACCTCTTCGCCTACGCCATGACCGGCATGCCCTGCGAATTCCCCGCGACGCTGCCCGGCGAGGAATCGGACACGTTCGTGCGCTTCGGAACCAACAACGCCTGGAACAGCGGCTTCTTCACCAACCCCTACGCCCAGCTGTGCCGCGGCTACGGCGACCAGTTCCGCGGCCACTTCACCTCGGCGCTGACCGTCAACCAGAACCTCGACTTCATCACCAAGGGCCTGAGCGCAACGGGCATGGCGACCTTCTACAACCGCGTCTACTCGGCCGTCTACCGTTCGTTCACGCCGTTCATGTACCAGCTGACCGACTACAATATCGACGAGGCGGGCAATTACAGCTACACCAGCAACTCGACCAACACCGGAACCACCTACCTGGGCACGACGCGCGGCAAGGACGGTTACCGCGAGCTGGCGTTCCAGGCCAAGATCGACTACGCCCGCACGTTCGGCAAACACGATGTCGGAGCGACGATCGTCTACATGCAGAAGGAGCGCAACATGAACATCTCGGACGAGCAGGAGTACGCCGCGCTGCCCTACCGCCAGCAGGGACTCGCCGGACGCGTCACCTACGGCTTCGACAAACGCTACCTGTTCGAAGCCAACTTCGGCTACAACGGCTCGGAGAACTTCGCCGCGGGCAAACGTTTCGGATTCTTCCCGTCGGTGGCCGTGGGCTGGGTGATTTCGAACGAGCCGTTCTGGAAGGGGATCAAGGAACAGGTCAACCTGTTCAAACTCCGCGCTTCGTACGGGCTGGTCGGCAACGACGTGATCTCGAAGGATTATGCGGACCGCTTCCCCTACCTCACGACCGTCGACATGGGACAGGGCTACGACGTCTATATCGGCAACAACTTCGAGCGTAAGTACGGTCCCATCCTCTCCGTCTACGGCAACCCCAACGCCACGTGGGAGGAGAGCCGCAAACTCGACATCGGCGTGGAGATCGGCCTGTTCGACAGCCTGAACATCATCTTCGACTGGTTCAAGGAGAAGCGCTCGGGCATCTTCATGCAGCGCACGTCGCTGCCCTCGACCTTCGGCATGTCGGGCATCACGCCGTGGGCCAACATCGGCAAGGTCGACAACAGCGGCGTCGACATCTCGGTCGACTACAACAAGGCCTTCTCGAAGGACCTGATCCTCTCGCTGCGCGGCACGTTCACCTACGCCCACAACGAGATCGTCGAAATGGACGAACCCAAATACAAATGGGCCTACCAGTACAAGGCCGGACATCCGATCAACTCGATCCAATGCCTGATCGCCGAAGGGCTTTTCAGGGACGAGGAAGAGATCGCCTCCTCGCCCTCGCAGGACATCTACGCCACGACCTACCCCATCCGCCCGGGCGACGTGAAATACCGCGACCTGAACGATGACAAGATCATCGACGACAACGACATGTGCTGGACGGGCAACCCGACCGTCCCGGAGATCATCTACGGATTCGGCTTTTCGCTCAAATACAAAGGATTCGACTGCTCGGCCTTCTTCCAGGGACAGGGCAAGGTGTCGATCATCATGTACAACTACCACCCCTTCGCGACAGCCGCGACGCCCGGTTCGGGACTGATGCAGTGGATCGCCGACGAACACTGGAGCGAGGACGACCCCAATCCCAAGGCTCTCTACCCGCGCCTGTCGCCGCTGTGGAACAACAACAACACCAAGGCCAGCACGCTCTACGTGCGCAACGGCAAGATGCTGCGCCTGAAGACCGCCGAGATCGGCTACACCTACAAGAAAATGCGCGTCTACGTCTCGGGAACCAACCTGCTGACCTTCGCCCCGTTCAAGTACTGGGACCCCGAAAAGGGTTCGGGCAACGGCCTGGGATACCCGCTCCAGCGGACGTACAACCTCGGATTCCAGTTCAATTTCTAACCCAAACACAGCAAAAGACCATGAAAAAGATAATCTCCGCACTTTCACTGCTGCTGCTATGCTCCTGCTCCTACCTCGACGTGGTGCCCGAAGGCAAAGCCACCGAAGAGGACATCTGGAAAACGGAGGAGCAGGCCGAGAACTACCGCTACTACATGCAGACCTACATGCCCAACCTGATCGGGTACGACTGGTCGCCCGACCAGTTCGCCGGCGACGACTTCATCACCGGAGCGCGCGGCACGACCTACTATTTTTCGAGCAAGAGCCTGCTCTACGGCGAGGAGAACGCCAACCTGACCTATTTCGGCCGCTGGGCCCCGAACTGCACCAGCGGCGGCACGAACTACGACATCTACCGCGGCATACGCTACTGTTTCTACCTGCTGGACAACATCTACAAAGTTCCCGCAGTCTCGCAGGAAAACGCCGACCGCTACGCGGGCGAAGCGTGGTTCCTCGTGGGATATTACCACCAGTGCCTGCTCGAATACTACGGACCGATCGTACTGGTCAAGAAGTTCATTCCCATCGACGCGCCCGAATCGGAGATCCTCACTCCGCGGGCGCCATACGACGAGTGCGTGAAGTACATCGCCGAGTGTTACGACCGGGCCGCCGGGCTGCTGCCCGACGTGGTCGGCGAGTCCGAACTGGGACTTCCCACGAAAATGGCCGCGCTCAGCTACAAGGCCCGCCTGCTGCTCTACGCCGCCTCGCCGCTGGTCAACGGCAATCCCGACTACATAGGGTTCAACAACCCCGACGGCACGCCCCTGATGAGCACGACCTACGATCCGGAAAAGTGGAAACGGGCGCTGGACGCGGCAGCGGCGGCGATCGCCCTCGCGGACGAGATCAATCCCGACACGAAAAAGCCGAAATACGACCTCTACACCTCGGCCGATTCGAGCCTGCCCGACGACGAACGCGGCCGCAAGAACTACCACGACACCTTCGTCGAAGAGCCTTGGAACGGCGCCGAATTCATCCTGGCCAAAGGCGCGCAGAGCGGCATTCAGGCTTTGCAGCGCTACGGCGGACCGCGTTCGATCAAGGGCAACATGTCGAAAGGCTGGAAAACGACTCTCGTGCCGACGATGGAGGCCGTCGAGATGTACTACACCAAGAACGGGCTGCCGCTCGACGTCGACCCGCTGACCAAGGACGAGGACCTGTACAGCGTCGCCCCGGGCGACAACACCGCCCGCCTGCACCGCAACCGCGAACCCCGCTTCTACGCCTCGATCGGTTTCGACCGCGGCACGTTCGAGATCGACGACAAAATCCTCACGCTCCAGCTCCGCGGCGGCGAACTGCACGGTTCGACGCTCAAGGAGACCGACGAATACCAGAGCTGCACGGGTTACCTCTGCCAGAAATGGATTCACAAATCAAGCTCCTACAACCAGTCGAAGAACTCCTACAACTACCGCAAATACGCCTATCCCTACCTGCGGCTTCCGGAACTGTTCTACAACTACGCCGAAGCGGACTTCGAATACAACGGGTCGTTGAGCGCCTTGAGCCTCGAATACCTCAACCGGGTGCGCAAACGCTGCGGGCTGCCCCGCTTCCAGGATTCGTGGGCCTTGGTGGGCGGCATTCCCTCGGGCAGCGAACTGCGCAAGGTGCTGCACCAGGAGCGTTCGATCGAATTCCTGTTCGAAGGACGCCGTTTCCACGACCTGCGCCGCTGGAAGGAGGCTCCCGAGGTGATGAACAAGGAACCCCGCTCGTGGAACCGGGACGGCAAGACCCAGGAGGATTTCTACCAGGTGATCCCGGCCAATCAGGGAGGCCGCGTCCGCGTCTTCGAAGCGCCGAAGAGCTACTGGCTGGCCATTCCCATGAGCCAGATCAACAAGAATCCCAACCTGGTGCAGAACCCCGGCTATTAACCCATTGTCACACGCCAAACAACAAGATAAAGAGATGAAAAAACTGCTCTGTTCAATACTCGTCGGCCTGGCCGCACTGTCCGTAACGGGATGCGACGACGACGAAGTGAAAACCCCCGACTTCGCCGTATCGACGGCCCAATGGACCTTCTCCCAACAGGAAGGCATGCAGCGCATGATCGTATCGGCCCCCGGCGCATGGACGCTGACCGGCATTCCCGACTGGATGACCGTGACGCCCGCGGAGGCGGCCGGTCCCTGCGAGATCACGATGACCTACACGACCAACGAAACGGGCGCACCCCGCAAAGCCACGCTGACCGTCACCTGCGGGAACGAAACACGCACCATCGGCGTGGAGCAGGAAACTGTCGTTCCGGAATCTGCGGCCGGCAAAGGCCGCAGGTAACCGCCCGCCACGACCCGTAACCAGAAAAAATGTCACAAATTCATACTGCTGTGACATTTTTTTATGCCTTCCGCGTTCGTTTGCTCCGTTAAAATAATTACTTTTGTAAAAATTCACGAAAGCATTCGCAATCTCTTTCCTTTGCAAAACGAAACTTCCCGTTTTACAAAGGGGACGAACCGGGTGATTTTCGGACACGACAACCGCCAATCAAGAAACCTCTAATATTGAACTTATGAAATCGAACCCAAGCCGCATCCTGTTCCGCACGCTCTTCGCGACGGGACTCATCGCAGCCAGTCTCTGCTCCTGCTGCCCCAAACACAACACCCTCACCCAGGCCGAAATCGCCGACGGCTGGCAGCTGCTCTTCGACGGCAAAAGCCTCGACCAGTGGAAAGACTTCAACGGAGACTCGCTCACGATGCCCTGGCACGTGGTGGACGGCTGCATCCAGGCCGCCGGCGACGGCAGCGACCTGTCGGGATACATCGTCACCAAAAAGCAGTATGAGAACTTCATCCTCGACTGGGACTGGAAGCTCTCCTACGGCGGCAACAGCGGCATGCTCTACCACGTGGTCGAGAACCCCTATTTCAAGGTTCCCTATGTCACCGGGCCGGAGTACCAGCTGATCGACAACGCAGGCTGGGAGGCCACGAACGCCCCGACCCGGCTCGAGGAGTGGCAGAAACTGGGCGTGGACTACGCCATGCACCTGCCGAATCCCGATTCGCTGCTGGTCAACCCGCAGGGCGAGTGGAACTCGTCGCGCATCGTCTGCGACAACGGCCACGTGGAGCATTGGCTCAACGGCCGCAAGATCCTCGAATTCGAAGCCTGGACCGACGACTGGTTCGCCCGCAAGAACAGCGGCAAATGGGAGACGGCTCCCGAATACGGACTGGCGCACCGCGGCGTGCTGTGCCTCCAGGACCACGGCTACCCCGCTTCGTTCCGCAACCTGAAAATCAAGGAGCTGCCCCGCAAGGCCGGCCGGGAGGTCGAACTCTTCAACGGCCGCGACCTCACGGGATGGGAAGCCTACGGAACCGAGAAATGGTATGTCGACAAGGACGGCCTGCTGGTCTGCGAGAGCGGTCCCGACAAAAAATACGGTTACCTCGCCACGCGCGAATACTACGATGATTTCGACCTGACGGTGGAGTTCAAGCAGCTCGCCAACGGCAACTCCGGCGTCTTTTTCCGCTCGTTCGTCGAGCCGCCGGTGAAGGTCCACGGCTGGCAGTGCGAAGTGGCTCCGAAGAACCACGACACGGCGGGCATCTACGAGTCCTATGGCCGCGGATGGCTGGTGCAGATTCCCGACGAGAAGGAGTCGATTCTCAAGGAGGGGGATTGGAACACGCTGCGGCTGAAGGTCCAGGGCGACCGCGTGCAGACGTGGCTCAACGGCGAGGAGATGGCGGACATCACCGACGCGAAGATCGGCGCCGCGCAGGGACGCATCGCCTTGCAGATTCACGACGGAGGAGGCATCAAGGTCCTCTGGCGCAACATCCGGCTGACGACCCTGTAAACGAACGGCGGTTCCCATCCGACGGAACCGCTGTTTTCTCTACCTATTTTATTGACTGCATCCAAAAAAAAACACAACCTGAAATACTATGAGTAACCGCAGAGATTTTCTGAAAAAGGCAGGCGGGCTGGCGCTGCTGACCATCGTGCCGCGCAGCGTGCTCGGAGGCACCAAATTCGTCGCCCCGAGCGACCAGCTCACGAAGGGCATCATCGGCGTGGGCGGCATCGGCAAGAGCAGCTATCACTTCACCTCCAACGATGCATGCCGCCTGGTGGCGGTCTGCGACGTCGACCGCAAACACCTCGAAAGCGCCATCGCGCTGGGCCGCAAGAAGTTCGACAAGACCCTCGAAAGCTATCACGACTACCGGGATCTGATCACCGACCCCAACGTCGACATCGTACACATCGCCACCCCGCCCCACTGGCACGGCATCATGGCCGTCGAGGCGGCCAAGGCCGGCAAGGACATCTGGTGCGAGAAGCCGATGACGCGCACCATCGGCGAGGGCAAGCGCGTGGTGGAGGCCGTCCGGCAGAACGGACGCATCTTCCGCCTGAACACCTGGTTCCGCTTCAAGGACACCTTCTACGGACTGGGCACGACGGTCGAACCGCTCAAGAAACTCGTCGACAGCGGCCTGCTGGGATGGCCCCTCAAGGTGACCATCTCCGGAGCCACGGGATTCACCTGGAAATTCTTCTGGGTGGGGCAGGAGAACCTCAAGCCCCAACCCGTCCCGGAAGAGCTGGACTACGACATGTGGCTCGGCCCGGCGCCCTACAAACCCTACAACAAACACCGCGTGCACGCCACGTTCCGCGGCTACTGGGACTACGACGGCGGCGGACTCACGGATATGGGACAGCACTACATGGACCCCGTGCAGTACCTGTTGGGCAAGGACGACACCTCGCCCGTGAAGATCGAGGTCGACGCTCCGCAGCAGCATCCCGACGCCGTGGGCATCTGGCGCAAGATCGTATACACCTACGACGACGGCTGTCAGATCGTCCTCGAAGGCGAGGGCTACGAAAGCAAGGGCAAGGTCCCCTACATCGAAGGTCCGCTGGGCAAGGTGTATCAGGGTTTCGAGTGCACGATTCCCGACGTCATGGAGAAGATCGCCGAAATGCCCGACCCCGAACCGCAGAACACCGATTTCCTGGCATGCGTGCGCAACCGCGAGCCTTTCGCCCTCGACGAACTCAAGGGACACCGCAGCTCCACGCTCGTGAACCTCGGGGCATGCGCCCTGCGCCTGAACCGCACGCTGCATTTCGATCCCGACAAGCAGCTCTTCGTCGGAGACGAGGCCGCAAACCGGCTCATCGACCAGCCGATGCGCACGCCGTGGAAAATCTGATAACGTCCAAAACCTGAAAAAAACATGAAAAAGATATTTATCACCATACTCCTCGCCGCCCTGATGCCCTTCGCAGCCGGTGCGCAGGACGCGCGCCAGCGCACCGCCGAAACGATCGTTGCGGACGCCCTGGCCCAACTCCCGGCCCAGACGCCCAAGGCGTTCGACAGCCTGATGCAGGAACTCGCGGCGACCGGAGCCGACGGAATCCGGATGATGGCCGCCATGCTCGTACCCGCAGCGGAAGGCAAGAACGCCCCCGTGGAATACGCCATCAACGGGGTGGTGAGCTACGTGACCGCCGCAGGCCGCGAAGAGCTGGTACGGGAGATCCGCGCCGGACTGACGGACGCCGTCGCCGCCTCGACGGACAAACCCAACCAGGCATTCCTGCTCTCGCAGCTGCAACTATGCGCAACGGCGGCCGAAGCCCCCGTATTCGTGAAATACGCCGCGGACGAATACCTCGCCGACTACGCCGTGCGCGGACTGATCTCCACGCCCGGAACCGACGGGGAGATCCTCGCACTGATCGACGCAAGCCCGGCCCCGGACGCCCTGCTGGCCTATGCCGCCGCGGAGAAGCGCCTTGCGGCCGCAGAGCCCGCGCTGCTGAAATGGGCCGCAGACCCCAAGGCCGGCACGCCGACGAAAGAGGCTGTCTATAACGCGCTGGCCAAGTGCGGCACAGCCGCCTCGATCGCACCGCTCGCAGCAGCCGCAAAGGCCGACGGATACGCCTTCACGAAAACGGACGCAACGGGCGCCTACGTCGCCCTGCTCGCACGGCTCGCGGCAGCAGGAAACAGCAAGGCCGTCGCCGCCGCCAAGGCCCTGCGCAAAACCGGCATGCCGCAGAACATCCGGGCCGCAGGTCTGGGAATAGTCCTCGGCACGGACGCCAAAAAACAGACGCCGGAACTGCTCGCCGCGCTGAAAGACGCCGACCGCGAATACCGCTGCGCGGCGCTCGACTTCGCCGGCGATTTCGCCGACGACGCCCTCTACGCCGCAGTCGTGAAGAAAATGCCGTCGCTCTCCGACGCCGCGAAAACCGACATCGTGAGCTGGCTCGGCGCCCGCCACGCCGCATCGCAGGCCAACGCCGTGATCGCGGCCATTTCCTCGGCCGACGAGGAACTGGCCCTGGCCGCCATCCGCGCCGCCGGGAAAATCGGAGGACAGGAGGCGCTCAACGCGCTCGTCGCACAGCTCGGAGGCGCACATGCCAAAGAGGCCTCGGCAGCTCTCGCGGCATTCAACGGAAAGCCCAACGCAGCGTTCGTCGCAGCTCTCGACGGCACGCCCGCCACGCAGGCCAACGCCCTGAAACTCGTGGCAAAAAGGCGCATCACCTCCGCAGCCGACAAGGTGTTCGCGCTGCTGAACTCCCCTGACAGGGAGGTGCGCACGGCAGCCTACGGCGCGCTGGCCGGCGTCACGACCCCCGCGGACTTCAACCGTCTGTGCGGCCTGCTGAACCAGGCGCAGGAGGACGATGTGAAGGCCCTTCAGGCCGGATTGAAGAACGCACTGGCCAAAGAGTCCCCCGACATGCAGTACAAGATGGTGGCAGGGCAGATGGCCGCTGCGCCCCGGAAAGCCCGCTACTATCCCCTGCTGGCGCAGGCGGCCAGCAAAGAGGCGATCGACGCCCTGCTGGCCGCCGACGACCGCCAGGCCGCATTCGCGGCCCTGCTCACGGTGGAGAATCCCGCCATGACCGACGTGCTGTATGATCTCGCCCGGCAGAACCCCGCATGGACCGACGCCGCAATTTCGCGCTACACGGATTTCGTCTCGAAGTCGCGCAATACGCCCATGCGCAAATACCAGCTATACCGCCGCGGACTGGAGGCGAAACCCTCGCCCAAGGTGCAGAACAAACTGCTCAAAGCGCTCTCCAAAACCTCGGTATTCCCGGCGCTGACGCTCGCCGTGAACTACATGGACGCACCCGCGACGGCCGAAACCGCCGCAATGGTCGTGAAGACCGTCGCTGCGAAGAACCCCGCGCTGGGAGGAGAAACGGTAGCAGCAGCCCTGAAAAAGGCCCAGGAGGTATATGCCGGACTGGCCAAATCCGACGCCGACGCAGGTTACGCCGTCGACGAGATCAAGGGACTCCTGGCCAAACTCCCCGCAGAGGGATACCTCCCGGTATCGCTCGAACCGAGCGGGTGGGAAGCCGTGGTCGGCGATCCCGAGACCCGCAAGGCGATGAAGGCCAAGGCGCTGGCGAAAGCGCAAACAGAGGCCCGGGCCGCGATGGCGAAGAACTGGACCGCAGAAAACGGCGTCCTGACCGGGGCCGCTGACGGAGGAACGATCGGATCGGCGAAAAATTACGAAAACTTCGAACTGATCCTCGACTGGAAGACCGAAGGCGAGGCCGCGATGGGCATCCGCTCGATCCCGCAGATCGCACTCGGAGGAAAGAACTCCGGAGCCTTGACGGGCAACATGCTCCACGACAACGCCGCACCCAAAGCGGCCGCGAACGGCCCGCAGGAGTGGAACACGATGCAGGTGAAGGTGGTCAGCGACCGCGTGACGGTCGTACTCAACGGCGTCACGACCGCCGAGAACGTAATCCTCGAAAACGCATGCAACCGGGAGATCCCCGCCTACGCAGAGGGACAGATCCTGCTCATCGCGGGAAATGCGCCCCTCAACGTCCGCGAAATGTACATCCGCGAACTGCCCGCCACGCCGCGCTTCGAACTCTCGGAGGAAGAGGCTGCCGACGGCTTCGAGGTGCTCTTCGACGGTACGTCGATGCACAAGTGGACCGGGAACACCACCAACTACGTCCCCGTCGACGGAACGATCTACGTGACGGCGCAGTACGGCGGATCGGGCAACCTCTACACCAAGAAGGAGTACGGTGATTTCGTCCTGCGATTCGAATTCGCCTTCGACAGAGAGGGCGTCAACAACGGCATCGGCATACGCACCCCCATGGGCGTCGACGCCGCCTATCACGGCATGGAGATTCAGGTGCTCGACCACGACGCTCCGATCTACAAGAACCTGCGCGTATACCAGCAGCACGGATCGGTCTACGGAATTATCCCGGCCAAACGCGTGAAATTCCCGCCCCTGGGAACATGGAACGTCGAGGAGATACGCGCCGTGGGAGACCGCATCACCGTGACGGTAAACGGCGAGGTGATTCTCGACGGAGACATCCGGCAGGCCTGCCAGGGCCACAACGTGGCCCCCGACGGCGGGAAAAACAACCCCTACACCGTGGACCACAAGAACCATCCCGGACTCTTCAACGCCTCGGGACACATCGGACTGCTCGGACACGGAGCCGGAATCAAGTTCCGAAACATACGAATCAAGGAGCTGCCCGCGGCGAAAACCAAAAAATAGCCCAGCCTCACTGAAAGCGAACCCGCCCGAATTTCGGGCGGGTTTTTGCGAACAGCAGGCCCGAATATCGCAAAAATTGTGTTATATTTGCAAAGAATAGGCCGGAGCGCAGCCTCCGCGCCGCCGAGTTCAGAATAAAAACCTAAAAGAAAAAACCATGCTTATCCCTTGTGCAATCGGTTACGGGCAGATCATCGTAATCGTATTGGTAGTCATCCTGCTCTTCGGAGGCAAGAAAATCCCCGAACTGATGCGCGGACTGGGCCGCGGCGTCAAAGAATTCAAGGATGCCGTCAACAAAGACTATACGGCCGAAGACAACAAACCCGGAGACAAATCCGACTCCGGAAAGACCGAGTAATCACACCTGTTCCGCGGCGGCAAACAAATGAACATGAAAAAAAAGGATCCGGAGTCGACGGAGATGACTTTTTTCGAGCACATCGACGCCCTGCGCCCGCATCTGGTGCGAGGGGTGATGGCAATCGGAGTCATCGGACTGGTGGCCTTCTTCTGCAAGAGTTTCATTATCGACACGGTGCTGTTCGGGCCACAAAGCCCGGACTTCCCCACCAACCGCATGCTGACATGGGTGGGCGCCCAGTGGGCGCATATGGCCGAATGGCTCAACAGCGTGCTCGGCACGTCGTTCGACACCGATCCGGAGACCTTCCGCATCGCCAACGACCGTTTCTCGATCATCAACACTTCGCTGTCCGGGCAGTTCAACCTCCACATGAAGATCTCGCTCCTGACGGGACTGGCAATGGCCATGCCCTACACGCTGTGGGAGTTCTGGCGCTTCGTGCGCCCGGCGCTCACGCCGAAGGAGATTCAGGGAACCCACCTGTTCGTATTCTGGGTGTCGCTCTGTTTCTTCGGAGGGCTGCTGTTCGGTTATTTCGTCATGGCACCGCTGTCGATCAACTTCTTCGCCAACTACCAGGCCAGCGAGTTCATCACCAACATGTTCGACATCAGCGACTACCTGACCACCGTCATCATCGTCTCGATAGCCTGCGCCTTCATGTTCGAACTGCCGCTGCTGATCTACTTCCTGACCCGCATGGGGCTGGTTTCGGCCGGATTCCTCCGCAAATACCGACGCCATGCGTTCGTCATACTGCTCGTCGTCGCGGCAATCATAACCCCGCCCGACATATTCAGCCTCATTCTGGTGATCCTGCCGCTATACGGACTGTATGAATTGAGCATCAAACTCGCGGAGCGGACCGAGCGCAAACACGCCGCCGAAGAGGAACAAACGACGGAAACGACGGAATAGCAGAAGACATATGGAGCGAACAAGCGAAACGAAGCCCGTCACGATCGTAGCCATCGGGGCGGGCAACCGTACCAACAAATACCTCGAATACGCGATCCGGAATCCCGACCGGCTGAAACTGGTCGGCGTAGCGGAGCTCAACGACATCCGCCGCCACGCAGTCGCCTCCAAATTCGGACTGAAGCCCGAAGAGTGCTTCACCGACTACGAACGCTTTTTCGAAAATCCCGTCCCGGCCGACGCCATCCTGATCGGAACGCCCGAGAACATGCACTTCGAGCCTTGCATGAAGGCCATCGAGGCGGGTTACAACGTCCTGCTCGAAAAACCGATCGCGCAGTCGCTGCCCGAATGCTGCCGCATCGCCGAAGCGGCGCGGCGCAAAGGGGTCATCGTCGGCGTCTGCCACGTCCTGCGATACCATCCCTATTTCATCAAGATCAAGGAGATCGTCGACTCGGGCCAGCTGGGAGAGATCATATCGATCAGCCACCTCGCAGCCGTGGGACTCGACCGAACCACACACGGATTCGTCCGCGGCATGTGGCGCCGCGAGGAGATCACCAACCCGATGCTGATTTCGAAATGCTGCCACGACATCGACTTCCTGCTGTGGCTCACCGAGGCGCGCTGCCGCAAACTATCGTCGTTCGGATCCCTGCGCTGGTTCCGGGCCGAGAACGCCCCGAAGGGAAGCACGCCCCGGTGCATCGACTGCCCGCTGGAAAAGGAGTGCCCCTACTCGGCAGTGGACCTCTACTATAACCGGCGCGACTGGATTTCGAATTTCGACGTCCCGGAAGGCGCGACGCTCGACGAGGTCATACTCCGACAACTGCGCACGGGCGATTACGGCCGATGCGTGTTCCGCTGCGACAACGACGTGGTGGACCACCAGATCGTATCCATGGAAATGGAAAACGACGTCACGATCTCCTTCTCGATGGATGCCTTCACCCTCGGCGACCAGCGAGAGACACACATACGGCTGACTCACGGCGAAATCGACGGTGACGAACGCATCCTGCGCGTGCGCCGATTCCGGGGCGGGGAAGAGCAGATATACGATTTCTCCGGCATACTCGGCAAGCCGTTCCACGCCGGAGCCGACCTAAATCTGGTCGAGGATTTCGTCGACACGATCAGCCGCAGGGAGCACCGCTTCCGCACATCAATCGGAAAATCGGTCGAAAGCCACCGGATATGCTTCGAAGCCGAGCGAAGCAGACTATCCGGACAGACCGTAATCCTCGACCAAACGCGCTGATCGCCCCGGGCACAAACAGACAGGCTGCAACCGAAAGGTTGCAGCCTGTCTGTTTGTCAGCGTCATTCGACCGCCAGCTCCCGGTCGATCCGGTCAGCCATGTAGCGGCAGAAACTGCGCGTATCGGCCAAGGGAGCCGACGCAGCGCCCCGCCGGTACATCGCCTTCATGTCGAGCAGCAGTCCGTAGAACAGATGCTCCCGGAAGGCGGGAATCACCCGCGGCGTCCGGTAGCCGTAGGCGGCGCCCTGCACCTCGCCGGCGCCCAACGGCGTGAAATCGTCGGCCCGGCGCTCCGCCGGCATGTCCGGAAGCGTCCCGGCGTCAGCCGCCGGGAACAGATCGCCGCCGTCGGACAGCGAACCGGCCCCGTCAAACAGCGCGAAGGCGCTTCCCGAACCCGACGAAGGCTTATCTTTGACGTTGGCCGCGGCGACGGTCGATTTGAGCAGCGACTGTTGCAGATTACGGACATGGTCCGTCAGCGGTTCGCGCGAACGGAGCCGCTCCTCGAACCACGCCACGAGGTCCTTCGCCATGAGGTCGGCCGTATAAGGATCGTCGGCCTTCGAAGCCGCGAGGTCCAGCGTTCCGAGCTTTTCAAGAAGCGTGCGCGCAATCCGGCGCTGGAGGTATTCGCATGCCTGCACGCGGTTGTAAACGTTCTTCGACACCCCCTGCCGGTCGATCCAGCCGAGGTCGGCGGTCAGGGCGAGCGCCTCGCGCAGGGCGCGCCGCTGCACTTCGCGCGGCACGGCCGTGCAGGCGGGCCGGGCCGTTCCCTCGTAGACCGGATTCATATAGACGCCCCCGATGTAGCGCATCAGCTGCAAGGCGAGGGAGTTGACGCGCAGAACCATCTCCGTGAGCAGCTCCTCGCGGAACTTGTAGTCGCCGTCGCGGCCCGAAAGCCACCCGTCGCCGTGCTCGGCGACATATTTCAGATTGGCCGATTGCAGCGCCACGCTCCGGAACAGGTCGTCGCCCAGGTCTCCGGCCCCCACGCGGGGATCGTAAGTCCCGGAGGCGTACTGCGCGAAGAAACAGCGGGGGTCTCCCTCCTTCGAGGCGAGCAGGCGGCGCAGCTCCGGAACCTCGTCGTGCGGCGTCACAGCCCCCGGAACGGGTTTGTAGAGCCACTCGACGGCCAGATAATCGTAAGGACCCAGCGCATCGGCCACGAGCTTCACACCGCGCTCCCTGTCGCCCGGCTGCGCGACGATGTTGTAGAACACGTCGTCGGTGATCGACGCCGCCAGGCCGTTTTCCCGCGTAAACGACGGCGAACGGAGCGAGTCGGTCGGATAGGCCGACGAGGCGGCGTAGTTGGGCATCACGCCGAAAGCCGAGGCCGCACGGCGGGCCACCATGGCCGTCAGGGCGTCGGCGATCTGACGCGCCGAAGGCTGCGTGGTGCGCGCCTCGGGGTCGGCGGCCGACAACGTCAGGAGCAGCTTCTTCTGAATGGCGGCCGTGAAATTGAAGGGCACGAAGATGTCGGTCCCGAGGATTTCACCGCTGCGCGGATCGACCCACGAGGCGGTATAGAGTTCCGAATTGGAGGTTCCCGTGCGCCGCACGCAGTTGTTATAGAGGCTGTTGTCGTTGAAAGCCGGATCAGCCGGAAAAGGCTCTACCCGCACGACATCCTTGCAGCCGATCTTCGCGAAGGCATCGTTCCACAGCAGAAGCCCCCGCTCGACGGCGGCATAGGCCGAAGCGTCGAAAGCCGTGTCGACGTAAAACACCACGGGACGCACCTTCCCCGCGCTGTCGAGGATCGAACGGCGGCAGGCGTAATAATCGGTTTTGGCCTCCTGCTCCCGGTCCGAGAAGCGTTTGAACGCCTTGGCCGCCAGCCCGAGCCGCTGGTCGCAGAGCCGCATCCGCCGTTCGGGATCGCCCAGCACGCGGAGCGTGCGGCGGGCGACGATCGACTGGGGCTTGTCCTTCCACAGGTCGAGCAGGCCGAGGAAGCTGACCGTCGTGCCGTAGGAAAGCTCTCCCACCACCGAAACGCACCCTTTTCCGCCCGTCACGCCGGTCAGCATCGAACGGTCCTTCTTGTAATCGGCCTTGGCCGTCATCCAGCCGCCGTAGGTGTTGCCGCCCTCGGGGTCGATCGGACGCAGGCGTTTGACGTCCCCGACGAAAAGCGCCGTGACGTCGACGACGGACGACTTCCCGTCGGGCGTGCGGGCCTTCACGGCATACGAGGCCACGATCGGACCGATGTTGCTCCGCCCGACGGCCTCACGCATCGCCGGGCTGCCGTCGACGATCACCACCGGAGCGAACTCCCGCATGCAGAGGAGCGTGTCGCTCTTCCCGCGGCCGAACTCGACCATGTAGGGCGGCACGGGCTGCTGGTGGGCCAGTCCGTCGCCGGGATCGCCCGTCCGCTCGATCGTCGTGGTGATCATCAGCCCCCGGCCGAGCAGCGAATCGGGGAGTTCGAGGTAGAGTTTGTCCGCAGTCAGGTGCAGGGTCAGCCCGCCGCCGCGGACAGTCTCCACCCGCTTGTCCTTGAACAGTTTCTCGTAGGGAGTCGCCTTGGCGGCGGTATCGGCCTCCTGCTTCTTTTTCTTGTCGCGCTTCCTGTCCCCGGCTCCGGCTTCCACGGCGGCCGAACCGGCCGCCCGGACGGGCCGAGACGCCGCCGGCAGCAGCAAGATTCCCGCCAGCAGCGGAAGGAAAGCTATTTTAAACAGTTTCATCATGGTCCGGAAGATTTATTTTTTCAACGCTTTCTCGATGTTGCGCAGCAACAACTCGTAGTGCAGGCGCGCTTCGCCCGTCGCCGAAGCGCTCTTCGTGCGGAGCATCGCACGCAGTTTGAGCAGCGCGGCATAATCCCCGGCCTCGGTGTTGCGCGGGTCGTAGTAGTTCAGGCGCGGAGAGCCGTAGCCCAGCAGCGGTGCGGTGTCGACGCGGTGTGCGGCGGAGAAGGTTTCGAAGGGGTCGTGGCCGCAGCGTTCCCCGCAGGCGGTGAGCGCCGCGGTGCGGGCCGCATGCTCCCCGAGGAAGGCGGGAACGGGCATCAGTCCCTCGTCGGAGACCAGCTTCTTTTCTTCCCGCGCCCCCGTCCCGGTGTATTTCAGCCCGGCCGAAAGGCTGAGACTGCGGACGTATTCGCGCTGGAGCATCATCTCCAGCGCATCGGGCGTGCGGCCCTTCAGCGTCGAAGCCCACACGAATTCATAGACATCCCTGCGGCACTCCTCGGGCGTGTAGGCCTCCTTTTCGGCCAGCGCGGCGCTCAAAGCCACACGCGCCGGGGCGGCCACGACGACCGACACCAGCGAGGCCATGATCGACTCGGCGGGCGAACCCATCAGCGGCATGTCGCGGATCAGTTCCGCGTTGTCCAGCCACTTCATGTCCTTGAGTTGCGCGAGACAGAACAGCAGGGCTTCGCGCTGGCGTTCGCGCGGCACGCTGCGGTAGGCTTCCACGGGGTCGCCCTCCATCTTCTCGGCGAAGTAGATGCCGCCGACGTTGGCCAGCACGTGGTTCAGGTAGCGGATATACTGCGTGAGCACCTCGTCGTAGAGGGTGCGCCGCTGGGAGAAATCGGGGTCCTGGGCGCCGATCCAGGCGTTCATGTTGTCGAGAATGTATTTCAGATTGGCGATGCCGTAGCCCGAGGCCTTCACGGCATCGTCGCCCAGATCCTCCGACTGCGAACGGGGATCGATCGAGCGGCTGAACTGCTGCTTGCCGAAACGGTAGACCGAATCGGCGGCGGCCCCGGTTATCCATTTCGAAGTGACGGCATATTCGTCGGCAGCCGTCGCAGCGTCGGGCACGGGCGTGTAGAGCCATTTCACGGCATAGTAGTCGTAGAGGCCGAAACGCGGCGGGGTGAGCTTCACGCCCCGCTCCCTATCCCCGGGCCGGGCCACGTAGTTGAAGCGAGCGTAGTCCATGATCGAGGTGGTCGTGCCGTACTTCTGCGTGAACGACGGCGAGCGGAGCGAATCGACCGGAATCACCGCCGAGGCGCTCATGTTGTGCATGTAACCCAGGCAATGGCCGACCTCGTGGGCCACGACGTAGCGCAGTCCGTCGCCGATCACCTCCTCGGGAATCGTCACGGCGCGCACGCGCTCGTCGGCCTGCGCCGTCTGGACGAACAGCCAGTTGTTCAGCAGTTTCATCACGTCGTGGTAGACATAGACCGAAGCGTTGAGTATCTCGCCACTGCGCGGATCGACCCACGAAGGCCCCATGGCGTTGGCGATGGCGATCGGCGCGTAGCGAATGCACGAATACTTGATGTTGTCGGGATCGAATTCGGGATCGTCCTTCGGATAGGGCTTTGCGGCGATGGCGTTTTTAAATCCGATGCGCCCGAAAGGCTCGTTCCACTGATCGACGGCCTCGAAAATATGCTTTTTCCACATCTCCGGGAATCCGTCGTCGACATAGAAAACGATCTGTTTCTTCGGCGCGACCCGCTCGCCGCGCTTCCAGGCATCCATGTCCGACGGCTCCAGCCGCCAGCGGTGGGCGTAGTAGATCACCTTGGCGCGCTGCTCGCGCTCGCTGAAAAGCACCTTGCCGGTCGGGAACACCGACATGCGGCTGTCGGTGATGCGCGGACGGTAAGGCTCGCGGGGCAGCAGCACCAGCGAACGGGTCATCACGGCCGTCAGCGGCTGGTCCTTGACCAGCGTCGTGCGGCCGCGGGTGAGCGTGAAAATATAGCTCAACGTACTGCGCACCACCACATTGTCGCTGAAAGCCTTGATTTCGCCCAGCATCGAACGCTCCTTCTGGAAGGTCTTCTTCAGCTCGAAAGCCGTATAAAGTCCGTACTTCGAGAAGGGCGACATCTCCTCCATGTCGGCCACGAACAGGTCCGTGACGTTGACCACCACGGCCGTGCTGTCCCGGTTCCAGGCCTCGATCTTGTAATTGCGCAGGATGGGATCGGCCGTGTTCCGCTTCACCGCCTCGGCCAGCGCGCGGGAAGCCCCCGTCTCGTCGGTGATGTTCTCGCAGTTGACCGTACGCAGCTGGACCGAACGGTCGTTGCGCGTGAAAACCACGTGCAGCGGATAGTCCGACTTGGAGCCGGTCGTTGCCGCAGCGTTGTCCGAAACCTCCGAAATGGTCGATCCGAGCAGCATTTCGCGCCCGAAAAGCGAATCGGGAATCTCGAAATAGAGCTTCCCCTTGACGTCGTGCAGGCGGAACATGCCGTCGGCCACCGTATGTTTCTCCTTGAAGAGTTTGTCGTAATCGCTTTCCTTCGGTTTTTCGGCCGAACTCTCCGCCTTCTTCGAAGCGGAGGATTTGGGCTTCTTCGCCGTCGCCGTCGCCGCCGTGAGGCAGAGCAACAGCACCAATAGTTTTCGGATCATCTGCTGAAATTTAGAATTGTGTTCGAGGTTCTTTTCGTCCCGGTTCCTGCGACCGTTCCATAATAAAGAGGGAATTTTGCCGGAAACGACATACACGAAGGCCGAAAAAAATGGGCCGCGTCGTGTGACGCGGCCCGCTCATCCCTGATTTTCAGCGGATCAGTACATATACTCGGTTTTGGATGGGTTGCCTCCCTGCTGCGACCACGACGCGGCGCAGCCCTCGGCCGCACCCTTCACCGCGAAGACGGTGGGCTTGTCGTCCTTCATGCCGTTGACGTAGATCGTGCCGTCGTAGGAGATCGTCGGCGACGAACGCAGCTCGTCGGCCAGCTTGATCTCCGCCACGCGCGAGCCGTCCTCCGGGCGGAGTTTCACCAGCTTGCCCGTAGTCCGGTCGTTGTAATAGACGAAACCCTGATCGTCGACGGCCGGAACGCCGTTGATGTCGCCGTCGGCGGCGTGCTCCCAGCGTTTCACGCCCTGCGCGGAGATGGCCGTGACGTGGGCCGCCACGCTGCCGGTCTTCTGCGTCGCGGCGTAGACCGTGCCGTCCTCGCCCAGCGCCACGCCCATGCCCGACTGGGCGCAATCGCCCTTGACGGGACAGTACCAGTCCGGTTCGGGCGTCTGCCCGTAGACGGTCTTTGCCGGATCATAACAGTAGACGACACCCCCGCCCAGACTCTTGTCCGCGCGCACGCCCTGGTTCTGGAACAGGATGTAGACCTTGCCGCCGGGACCCGACGCAGGCTGCGTGCCGTTCGGCGCCTCGCACGTAGCATCCTTGCCGCTGCCGCCGTAGTTGTGCTCGCGGCCGTTCGACTTCACGCAGGAGAATTTCCACTTGCCCGCGCCGTCGGGGAAGAAGACGCGCATGCCGTGACTGCCGCCCGTACCGGCGATCACCATGCCGTTTTTGAGCGGCAGCACGCCGCCGTAGGAACCGCCGTTGACGTGCCGCTCGTCCACCAGGTCGCCCGACGATTTGTCGTAGACCTGGAAATTCTGGTGCCCCGAAGGCACGTTGCGCGCCACAATGAAGAGGTATTTCTCGGTGACGGCCGGCGAAAGGAACCGGAAGCTGGTGTTCACGCCCGTATTCACATGCCAGACCTGCGAGCCGCCCCCGGCGCCGCCGCTGACGGCGTAGAACGCGCTGCCTCCCGCGCCCTTGTTCGGCTCGTTGAAGCCCGCCAGCGCGTAGACCGTGCCGTCCTCGTCGACCGAAGGCGTCGGCGACTGCACCTTGATCGAACCGCTGTTATTCTCGGCCGACGCACCGTCCTTGCCGATGTCGAAGGCCCAGAGACGCTCGCCGGCCTTCGTGAAGCAGACCAGCGAATAACCCGTCGAAGTCACATAGACATACTCACCGTCGGGGCTGACCGCGGGCGACGTGCCGAACACATAGGCGTCCTTCGTGTCGTCGTAGGGGTACGACCAGAGCAGGTCGAGGCTGATGGCGCCGCGGCCCACGTCGATGGTCACCGTCTTGGTGTTCCTGCCTTTCTTGTTGTCGGTCACGGTCAGCGAGACCTCCGTAGCCCCCTGCGCCGCGAAGGTGAATTCGGGATTCTGCTTGTCGGAGGTCGTGGTTCCGAATTTCCACTCCCAGGCCACCACCTCGCCGTCCTCGTCGGTCGAACAGTCGGTGAACTGCACCGGTTCGCCCGCCACGACCTTCTCGGGCGACCACGTGAAGTCGGCCACGGGCCGGATGTTGTTGTCCACGACCCGAATGGTCTTCTCGAACGACGACTTCTTCGCCCCGCGGTCGGAGGTGACGGTCAGCTTGATGACATACTCTCCGGCCTGATCGTAGGAGATGTTCTCCGGAGTGGTTTCGTAGGAGACGACGCCCTTGCCCAGCTCCCATTTGCAGATGGCGATCAGGGCGTTTTCGGCCGTCGAAGTGTTGGTGAGCACCACCGGATCGCCCACATCGTAGGACTCCTTGTCGGTGGTGAACGAGGCGTGGACCGCCACTTCCTCGTCCGGCTGGCAGGAGACGGCCCCCATGAGGGCGAAAGCGGCCAGCATATAGATAAATCGTTTCATTTCAATCGGTTTTGAGCTTTGGTTGCAGGATTACTTGAACTCTAACACGGCCGCGATGGGATAGTGGTCCGAAATGTAGGGGACCTTCTCGTAACGCTGGTCGACGGTGGCGAAGCGCAGGGGCGTGAAGCCCGAGCTGAAGATGTGGTCGATGCGCGGGTAGTTGGTCGCCCCGCCGAAGTTGTTGAACGACGCCTTGTTGTCGGTCACGGGAGCGGTCGTGCGCGCGTCGGCCATGAACTTCTTCACGCCGTCGAAAATCGGGCTGTCGAGCATCTTGTTGAAGTCGGCGGTCAGCACCGTCGGCTGGTTGTCGGGGTTGAGCGACCGGATCTTCGCCTCGATCAGCTCCATCGACTTCTGGGCCGCCACCTGCCCCACATGGTCGATGTGAGTGTTGACGTAGAAGAACTTGCGGCCCGACTTGTAGTGGGTGAACAAGGCCCACGTGGCCGTGCGGTAGGTCGAGGCGTCCCAGCCGACCGACGGGACGTCGGGGGTGTCGGAGAGCCAGAAGGTCCCCCACTTTTCGAGCTTCACGGCATCGGCGAGGTAGTAGATGGCCATGAACTCACCGGCATTCTGGCCGTCGGTGCGGCCCACGCCGACACTCTTGTAGCCCGCGCAGTTCTCGTCCATGTAGGTCTTCTGGTCGAGCCGCGCCTCCTGCACGCCGAGCACCGTCGGCTGCTGGTCGGCGAACATCGCCGGAACGGCCTTTTTGCGGTTGTCCCAACTGTTCGCACCGTCGTCGCCCGAGCTGTAACGCACATTGAACGACATGACTCTCAGCTGATTGTCCTCAAGTCCGGGATTGACCGGCTCCTCCGGTTCGTCACCGGGCTGGGGTTTGTAGAATTCCGAGTAATCGGGCTTCGGATCGCTGCACCCGGCGGCGAAAACGAAGGCGAAACTCAACGAAAACGTCAGTAAATAACGGAATATTCTCATGGTCTTGCTTTTTATTTATTCGTTGTCCCACTCGGGGTTCTGCGAGATCGTATAGCCCGCGTTCCTGTAATCGCGGATCACCTTGGCGGGAATCGGATAGAGGTACTGGCGCCCGTCGGGATACCAGTAGCGGTCGCCCGCACCGGTCTTGTAGACCAGATCGTAACCCGACACGGGATTCGCCTCGGCATAAAGCCCCACGCCGTCCTGATTGACGCGGACGGCGATGTTCTTGTAGGCCGCCGGAGCCGACGCAACCTCGCCTTCGGTGAAGTAGTAGTCGTTCACGCCGTCGCCGTTGACATCGACGGGCTGCTCCAACCCGGGGATGTGAATGCCGCTCCACGGCAGGGTCTCCATCAGCGATCCGCACTTCCAGCGGCGCAGGTCGTCGAAGCGCATGCCTTCGGCGACGAGTTCGATGGCCCGCTCGCGGCGGATTTCGAGCAGCACGGGGCTGGTCACGTCCGGATAAAAGGTGCGTTGCAGGTAGCTGTCGACGGTCGTGGGCAGCGTCTCCGTGCCGCCCGTGATACCCGCGCGCTTACGCAGCGCACCGACCGTGAGCGCCCATTCGGAATCGGTGATCACCCCCAGTTCGGCCTGCGCCTCGGCGTAGTTGAGCAGCACCTCGGCATAGCGGATCAGCGGAATGCTGTTGATGTTCTTCGCACCGCCGTCGTACTTCGATTCGTCGAGCGTATACTTGATCACCTGGTAGCCCGTGAGCGAAAGGTTTTTGATGTCGGCGACCGCCGTCTTGCCGTCCCACAGGAAGTTGCGGCCGCGCACGGTCTGCTCCAGGCGCAGGTCGCGCCCCTCCATCTCCTCGGCGAAGGATTTCACGGCGTAGTCGGCGGCGGCGGTGAAGGGCGTGCCGTCCTGCTTGAGGTAGGTGTGGACGAACGAGCGGACGAGGCTCCAGCACAGTCCGTACGAGCGGGCGTTGAACCACCAGTTCTGCTCGCCGAAAATGCCGGATTTCTCGTTGGCGCAGACGGCGAGGATCACCTCCTGCGTCAGCGGCGTCTCGCTGTAAAACAGATCGCGATAGGCGCCCTTCTTGCCCGCGGCGGTGTTGAGCGAGCAACCGCTGTTGTCGATCACCAGCTTGGCGGCCTTGGCGGCCTCGCGATACAGCTCCTCGGGGGTTATCTCAAGCCCCGTGAGGTTGTGGTAACGGCGGTAAGCCGCTTCGAAGAGGCAGACGCGCGACTTGAGCGCGGCGGCGGCCCAGCGCGTGAGCGTCGCGCTGCCGGTCGACGAGGTGGCCTGGATGTGCTCGTAGGCGAAATCGAGGTCGGCGATCAGGTTGCGGATGATCACGTCGCGGCTGTCGCGGTCCTTGTACATCACGTCGTTCTGGTAGGACTGGATATCGTTGGGGAACCAGGGAACTTCGCCGTAGGTGGTCAGCTTGTCGTAGTAGAACCACGCACGGAACCAGCGGGCGATGCCCAGGTAGTTGTCGCGCGTCTCGGCTTCGACGGTGCAGTATTTCGGGTCGTTGCAGCCGTCGATGAAGTAGTTCACGTTCTTGAGCGCGCCCCAGCTCCAGCTGGTCGCCGTCTCGGTGTTGTAGGCACCCTGCTTGATGAAGGTGTCGGTGTTGCTGACGGCCCCCACGTCGCACATCTTGTCCTGCATGAAGCCGTTCTTGAGCGTCGGCAGGGCCTTGTAAAACGAATTGGAGTAGAGTTCGAGACCCGATTTCGATCCGAAGATCATCGACTTGTCGGCTTTCACCTGCACGTTCTCCGTCAGGTCGCACGACGTGGCGAACGCAACGCAGCCCACGAGCAGACTCCATATATAGGTTGATCTTTTCATAGCACGTAAACAGTTTAATAGGTGATCGAGATGCCGAAGCTGAAGCTGCGCATCACGGGATAGTTATGTCCGTCGCCCTTGCTGTTGGAAATATCCGAGTCGGATTTCTTGCTGGCCACCGTCACGTCGAAATCCTTCGTGTGGCGGTAGAGCGGCGACCAGCTCCAGAGGTTCTCGCCCGAGAAGTAGACCGAGACCTTCGAAAGACCGATCTTCGAGATCCACCGCTTGGGCAGCTCGTAACCGAACTGAAGATTCTTCAGCCGGATGTACGACACGTCCTGCAGGTAGCGCGTATTGACATTGACCGTATTGGCGTTCATCGGGCCGTAGTAGCCCACGTAGCGCGGCAGGTAGGCGTTCGGACGCTCCTCGGTCCAGTAGTTTTGCAGATGCCACGTCGGAACCTGGTTGTAGGGACGGTTGTACATGCCCCAGAAAAGGCTCTCGTCGCTGGGGAACCACTGCTGTCTGCCCACGCCGTCGAACAGCGCCGAGAGGAAGAAACCGTTCCAGTCGGCATTGAGCGAAATGGTGTAGAGGTAGCGCGGCTCGGAGTTGCCGATGATCTTCCGGTCGCCCGGATCGTCGACCGTGCTGCTGCCGCGGTCGATGGCGTCGTTACCGTTCAGATCCTCGAAGCGCATGTCGCCCGGATAGGTGATGTACTTCTCGGAGGTCTGCATGATGTCATTCTTGTAGCCCTTGCCGCCGAACGCCGCGTCGATTTCGGCCTGCGACTGGAACAGCCCGTTGCAGACGAAACCCCAGATCTCGCCCAGACGCTGCCCCTCGTAGTAATCGGAGAGCTTGCGCGAGGCGTTGTTATAGCGGTCGATTATGGAATAATAGTCGGCCAGCGTCGCCTTGATTCCGAAATTGAAGGGCTTGCCCGCCAGCTTGAACGAATCGTTGTAGCTCAACGCGATTTCATAGCCGTAGGTGCTCATGTCGGCGTAGTTGCCCTTGGGGGCCGTCGCTCCGAAGGTGTCGGGAAGCGTCGGGCCGACGGTGTACATGTCCACCGTCTTGCGGATGTAGTAGTCGGCCGTGAGGTTCAGCCGTCCGTTCAGGAAACCGGCGTCCAGTCCCACGTCGAAGGTTTTGGAGGTCTCCCAGCCGATATTGTCGGGAATCTGGCCCGGGAGGCTCGTGTAGCGCAGCTTGGCCTGCCCGAAGAGGTAGCGGGCCGCATCGCCCGAACCGGTTCCGAAGGTCGACAGGCCGAAGGTCTCGAGGTAGGTGTAGGGATCGACGTTGCTGTTGCCCAGCGCACCGTACGAGGCGCGCAGCTTGAGGTTCGAAACGGCCTTGGGGCTGACGTCCCAGAACTTCTCCTGCGAAACGCGCCAGGCGGCCGAAGCCGAGGGGAAGAAGCCCCATTGGGAGTTGTTCGGAAATTTCGACGAGCCGTCGTAGCGGCCGTTGACTTCGAGCAGGTAGCGGTCGTCGTAGGCGTAATTGAAGCGGAAGAAAGCGCCCACGTAACGCCAGCGGCTGCCGCCGGCGGTGATCGACATGACGTCGCCCAGCGCGAAGTTGATGTTGTCGGCGTCGGGCATCAGAAGGCCGTTGCGCTCGGAGTAGGTCGACTTGTAGTCCTGCTGCTCGTAGTTGTAACCGGCCAGCGCCTTGAAATAGTGTTTCTCGGCGAAGGTGTCCTCGAACTCGGCGTAGGCGTTGGTGGCGATATAGGTCGTCAGTTGCAGCGACTCCTTCATCACGTCGTCGGTCTCGGGCGTGCCGAGGTAGACGATTTCGCCCTCGTAGGCGCTGTAAGGAATGGCCGTGGTCTTTTTGGTCTCGGTGTAGTCCTTGGTGCGGAACGAGAAGTCGCCCGTCAGGCGCAGGCGGTTCTCCAGCATCGTGACGTTGAGCGTGGTGGTGTTCTTGAGCGTCTTGGTCGTGCGGTCGAGCCAGTTGTTGCCCGTCACCAGGCCGCCGATGGCGTAGGCGCCCGACTTGGTGAGCGTACCGTCGGGATTGAAGATCGGCGACGAAGGGTGCCCCTGGTCGTTGAGCGAACGCCACAGCACGCCGCCGCCCTCCTTCGAATAACCCATCGGCTGACGGTAGTGGTCGTGCGTATAGTCGAAGTTATTGCTGATCTTCAGCCATTTGAACACCTGCGAGGAGACCTTCGACCGGAGGTTCATCGTGCGGTAGGTGTCGGGCGTGAAGTTGAACAGGCCGTTGTAGTCGTACAGACGCCCCGAAAGGTAGTGGCTGATCTTGCCGTTCGAACCGCTGACCGAGATGTTGTGCGTCTGGGCGATCACCGTATCCTTGTAAAGTGCGTCGTAGTAGTCCGTATTGCCGTAGTAGACGTACTTGCCGTCGGGTTCGACGGCCGTTTCGAGCTTGTTGCCCGCGAGTTTGCGCTGGCGGAAGGTGTCGAGCCACGCACGCGAAAAGTCCTGCGAGTTGTTGAAGCCCGTCGGCTCGTTGAAGCGGTAGTTGTACCATGCGTCGTAGAAGAGGCGCGAATAGACGTAACCGTCGTCCACGACGTCGGGAATGGCCGTGGGCTGCTGGATGGAGACGTTGCCCGTGTAGTTGATCGTGAACTTGTCGGTGAGTTTGCCCGGGTCCTTGGTGGTGATGAGCACCACGCCGTAGGGTGCGCGCGAACCGTAGATGGCGGCCGAAGCTGCGTCCTTGAGCACCGAGACCGACTCGATGTCGTTGGGGTTGAGCATCGCGGGGTCGCCCTCGACGCCGTCGATCAGCACCAGAGCCGATCCGCCCGCGCCGATCGACGTCTTGCCGCGAATGTTGTACGACGCCGAGCGGTTGGGCTTGCCGTCGGCCAGCGAAATATTGAGGTTGGGCACGGCGCCCTGCAACATCTGCGTGACGTTGGCCACGGGACGGTTCTCCAGAAGTTCCGAGGAGACCTGGTCGACGGCGCCCGTCAGGTTGGCCTTCTTCTGCGTGCCGTAGCCCACGACCACCACCTCGTCGACGAGCGTGGCGTCCTCCTTCAGCTCCACGGTGACGAACGAACGGTTGCCGACCGGGATTTCGGCAGAGGCGTAGCCCAGCGCCGAGACTTGCAGCACGGCGCCGTCAGCCAGACCCTCGAACGAGAACGAGCCGTCGGTCCCGGAACTCACGCCGCGGGTGGTTCCCTTGACAATCACCGCGGCCCCGACAACGGGCTGGCCCGCGGCATCCCGGACGACGCCCTTAACGGATTGCGGCACAGCGGCACTCTGCCGGGGGGGGGAAAGGTAAATCTTGCCGTCGCGGATCTCGATTTCGACCTTGTCGTCCGCCAGCAGCTGTTTCAGCGCCGCACGCACGTCGACATCCGCGACGGCGATGCTGACGACCTTGTCGGGATTGACCGTCGGACGCGCATAGTAGAACGTGTAGCCCGTCTGCTCGGTAATCCGCCCGAACACCTGTTCGAGCTTGGCATTCCGGAAATTCAACGTCACTTTCTGCGCCCGGGCCGTCAGGGCCGTCCCGGCTACACAAAGCAGCATCAGAAAGAGTAGTCTGATTCGTTTCATACAGATTAGTTTAGGTAGTTGTTTACTAAAAAGCCCGTTTGCGCGCTTTTCACAGAATAGACACGCAAACGGGAAAAAACGATGAGCCGAAACTCTTTTTTTTTATCTGAAACTTACCTTTATTTCTGTTTTGGTGCGTTCGAAACGCACCGGAGAGATCAGTTCCATTTCACGCAAAACATTATCCAGCAGCGTATTGTCGGTCGCAAAGGTGTAGGATATGGGGCGATCGGGCTGTCCGTCTGTTTCGAAGCGCACGTCGTACCACCGCGAAAGGGTTTCGAGCACCTCTGCAAGGGGCGTGTCGCGGAACGAGATCACGTCGTCCTTCCAGATCGAATAACGCATGGCGTCGGCGCCGCGGACGATCCGCCCCTCGCCCGAGCGGCGGTCGTAGAGCAGTTGTTCGGAGGGCGACAGTTCGAAACGACCGCCGCGGCGGTCGTCGAGCACCACGCGCCCCTCGTCGAGCGTTACGGCGACGATGTCATCGTCGCGGTAGGCCTTGACGTTGAACGACGTGCCGAGCACCTGGATCTCTCCGCCCTCAAACTCCACGACGAACGGCCGCCGGGGATTGTGGGTCACCTCGAAATAGGCTTCGCCTTCGAGCCGGATGCGACGCTCGAAAAGCCCGAACTTCACGGGATAGTGGATTTTCGACTCGGAATTGAGGTGGGCGACCGTGCCGTCCTGAAACAGGCACTGCGTACGCCGCCCCCGGTCGACGACGAATTCGCCGTACTCCGCATCCGAAAAGATGCCCCCTACCTGACGGTCGAGACGCAGGGCGACGCCCAGCACCAGCGCGACGGGAATCACGACGGCGGCGACGCGAAAAAGAATGCGGCGCCGCCGGCCGCGCGTGAGGGCGGTTTTGATCCGCGCGAAAATGCGCTCCGAGGCGACCTCCTCCCGCTCGTAGTCGCCGCAGGACTCCTGCCGGTCGAAGTCGCGGCCGATGTAGCGGCTGGCCCATGCCTGGCCCGAATCGGTGGCGAGCCACTCGGCGACCGAAGCGGCCTCGGCGGCGGTGGCGCGGTTTTCGAGCGTCTTATGCAAAAGTTCTTCCGAAGGTCTGTTCATAAAAATAAAGTTTGCAGGATGAAGATAAGCAGGACGATATGGCCGAAACGGCTCTTCAGGAGTTTGACGCCCTCCTGGTAGTGCGAACGGACGGTGTTGACCGAAAGATTGAGCATTTCGGCGATCTCGGGATTCGAATAGCCCGCCTTGCGCAGGTACATGACCTGCCGCTTCTGGGTCGGAAGCCCCGCGATCACCGTATCGAGCTTCTGCAAAAGATCCTCGCGCTCGATCTGCGCGTCGAGCGGGTCCGAGGCCTCGGGGACGAGCTGCGCCAGGCGGTAGCTGTGCACCAGCTCGGTATTGCGGCTGCGCAGGTAATTGAGGATGTAGTTGCGGGTCATCGTGTAGAGGTAGTTCCGCAGGCTCAGCATGACGGTCATCTCCTGCCGCCCGATCCAGAGTTTCACGAAGACGTGCTGCACGGCGTTCTCGGCCGCGGAACGGTCCTTCAGCATCTTCAGGGCCACGGCATAGAGTATCCGGTGATACTTCCCGTAAACCTCCCGGAAAGCCTCCTCGCTCCCCTGCTTGATCCGCCGGAACAGTTCCCGATCCTCGTTTTCCTGAATGAAATCTTCGGTCATACCGGAAGCAAAGATAGCATTAATTTTAGATTTGCAACCTCCTGCCCCAAAAAACGAAAAAGCCGCAGCCCGAAAGCTGCGGCCCTGCCGGTCTGCGGATCAGCGGATTCCGTATTTCCGGAAAATCTTGCGCAGCTGCGGTTCGAGATGGCGGGTCATGTACATGAAACCCTGGTCGGAGGGGTGCGAACCGTCGACCGTCCCGAGGTGGTCCGTGCCGATCATCCCCCGGGAGTCGATGAAGTAGATGTTCCGGTCGTCCTTCATCAGCCGCCGGATGCCCGCTTCGGCGGCGGCGCGCTTGTCGGATTCGAATTTCCGCGCCCGGAGGTTGAAATTCACGGTCTCGCGGACCTCGGTCTGAATGAAGATCAGCGGCGTCGAGGGATGCGCCTTGCGGACGGTCGCCACGAAGGCGTCGAGCCGCTCCTCGATCTCCCCGGCGCTCGGGTTGGAGAAGGCGTCGAAAACAAAAGCGTCGGCATCCATCTCGGCCAGCATCCGCGCGAATTCGGGTTGCAGCTTGCATTGCCCGCTGTAACCGAGATTCAGGAAATCGAGTCCCATCCGGCGGGCCAGCCGCGCCGTCCAGGTCATGCCGGGACGCCCGGCCGAAGCGCCGTGGGTGATGCTCGACCCGAGCACCACGATCCGGTGGCGGAAGGGGTTCGGAACGGCCTCGATGCGGCTGTCGCCGTCGATGCCCAGTTCCAGCGAAAGCACCTCGTCCCACAGGGGCAGGTAGACCAGACAGGTCTTTTCGCCCTCGTCCATATACTCGACCAGCGCGCTGTCGTGGTTGTCGCCCTTGGGCCAGCCGAAACCGGCGTAGACCCACTGCCCGTCGCGCTCGATGTAGAGATCGAGACCCTTGCGGGCGATGGCGGTCATGTTGTGGCCCAATCCGTATCCGCCGGTTTTCCACCGGGCGCGGATCGTCCGGCTGTCGGTGCGGAAAACGACGGCCAGTCCGGTGGAGAAGGCCGAGTAGTTCTTCACGGGCTGCCAGAGTTCGTAACGGGCGGTGTCGACCCGCTGGAACAGTTTGGGTGTGGGCATGCTCTTGCCGATGACGGTCAGCGTCGCGGCATCGACGTAACGGAGCGGTTGCTTCTCCTGCGCACCGGCGGCGTTCAGCGTCAGCAGCAGCACGGGCAGCGCGAGGCTGCGGAAAACGAGGGAAAGGTTCTTCATGGTATCGGAATTTGGTTGTATCCGGGTTTGTCGGCCGTCCGGCGGATTCAGAGTTTGTAGAGCGCGTAAACGGGATTGTGGTCCGAGAGGAACGGAACGCCGTAACGCCCGGAATCGACAAGGGTCCGGTAGGCCAGCGCACGGGCGTTGCGGGCGAAAATGAAGTCGATCCACAGCGAACGCTTGCCGAAGTCGTTGAACGTCGGCAGTTCGTCGGTCACCGGGGCCGCATGGCGCGCCGACTGCATCCACGCCTTCAGCGGGTCGAGCAGGGCGTTGTCGTAGGTCGTATTCAGGTCTCCCGAGAGAAAGACGGCGGCCTTCTCACCGGCGATCCGCTTCATCCGGGCGACCATCATCCGGGCCGATTCGGCGCGGGCCTGCTTGCCGATATGATCGAAATGGGTGTCGAAATAGAAGAACTCCTTTCCGGTTTTCCGGTCCTTGAGCTGCACCCACACCGTGACGCGGCGGCACATGGCGTCCCAGCCCCGCGAAGGGCATTCGGGCGTGGGGCTGATCCAGAAAAACCCGCTGTCGAGCAGGATGTATTTCGAACGGCGGTACATGATCATCAGATGCTCGCCGCCGTCGGGTTTCTTCTCGATGTCGGTCGCGGCGTCGCGTCCCATGTCGACCTCGGCGTATTCGGGGAGGTTCACCTTCAGATAGTCGATCTGCGGCCGGTGCGGCTCCTGGAAGCCGATGACGTCGGGCGATTCCGCACGGATCATCTCCAGACAGGCGGCGCGCCGCGCAACCCAGCCGTTGTCGCCGTCGGCGCCGGGCTTGTAATAGCGGATGTTGAACGACATCAGTTTCAGGTCGGCCTTCGCAGCGGCGGCGGCCAGCGCCTTGTCGTCCTGCGCCCGCAGGGGCAGCGCGAGGCCGAGAAGCGCAACAAAAAGCAGTAGTTTTTTCATCATGGACAAAGGTGCCAACACGCCGGACGCAGCCGAAACCGGACAGTCCGGCAGAACGCTCCGACAAATAAAAAATATCATTACAGCACCAAAGATAATTCAAAAAAAGCAAAAAAAGCAAACCGGGTCCTGCTTTTTTATACGGATTACGGGCCGCAGGCCACTGCAACAGGCAGCAAAAAGAAAGGGCCGAACCTCCGACGGAGCCGAACGGAACGGGGCGCACGCCGCGGTTCCGGGACAGAAACGCCGCATCCGCCGATCTTCGGACGTCAGGCGTTTTTTCCGCGGGAAAGGCTCCGAATGTCCCGGAAAATTGCTACCTTTGCCGCAAACAAACCCTATTTACACTATGGAATTCGAAGGAACCGTTTACAAAATACTGCCCGTGACGAAGGGAACGTCGGCACGCGGTGAGTGGCAGCGTCAGGATGTGGTTTTCGAAATGAACGAAGGCTCTTTCACACGCAAAATCTGCGTTACGTTCTTCAACAAGCCCGAAGACGTGGCCCGTCTGAAAGAGGGTTCGACCTACAACGTCTCGGTCAACATCGAGTCGCGCGAATACAACGGCCGCTGGTACACCGACATCCGCGCATGGCGTCTGCAACCCAAACAGGAGGCCGCGGCGGCCCCGATGCCCGACATGCCGCCCATCGCCGAGGAGCCTTCCTACGCCTCTGCGCCCGCACAGGTCGACGACCTGCCGTTCTAAACGGACTCAACCGAAAAACTCCGGCCTTCGAATCATCGAAGGCCGGAGTTTTTTTAGATGCCTATTTATAAAAAATCCGGATGCGCATGCGCACATCCGGATTCATTTTCCGCGGGGTCCGACTATTTTGCGGGAGCAGCCTCGGGCTTCTCGGCCGTTGCAGTCGAATCGGCCGGAGCAGGCTCCACGTAGGGAGTGACGTCGATCAGCTCGACCTCGAACTCCAGAGCCTCGTTGGGACCGATGTCACGGCCTGCGCCGCGCGCACCGTAAGCCAGGTCGGCGGGAATCCAGAGCGTGATCTTGCCGCCCTTGCCCACCAGCTGCAACCCTTCCGTCCATCCGGGAATCACACGGTTGAGCGGGAACTCGACGGGTTCGTCCTTGTCGAAATCATCGGGACGCTGCTTCTTGATCATCTCCTGCTGCTCCTTCGAACGGTTGGCGAACTTCGAGGTGTCGAACACCTTGCCTTCGCGGGTACGGCCCGTATAGTGCACCTTCACCACGTCGCGCGGGTCCTTGGGCATCACCGAAGCGTCGCCGGCGTCGGTAACCTTATAGAGCAGGCCCGACTCGGTCTTCTTCACGCCCGACTTCTTCTCCGTCTTCTCCAGCCACGCCTTCGAAGCCTCGGCGTTCTCGGCCGGACGCTTCACCATGAAGTAGTACTGCAAGTACTGGTTCACCTCGTCCTCGGTCATCTTGGCGTTGTTGTCGCGCACGTTCTGCATGGCCTCGCCGATCCAGACCAGCTGAATGGGCATGCCGCTCTGTGCGATGTTGTAACCGATGTCGTTACCGAAGGCATAGGAGATCTCGGTACGCTCCTCCTCGCTCTCGAACATGTCGGGATCGGCCGCGGGATACTCCACCTTGGTCGTGTCGCCGCCGGCCAGGCGCACGCTGTCCGCCTCGGCGCGCTTCTGCGCCACGGCCTGCGCACGCTCGCCGCGCTTGGTCATAAAATATTCGCGCAGCATATCGAGCGACTTGTCGTGCTCCTGGGTGGCCTTGCCCAGAGCGCCTTCCCGGACACCCTTGTCCACAGCCTTGAAATCGAACGGAATATCCTTCATTTCGTAGCTCATGCCATAGCCGATGTTGGCTCCGAGCGAATACGACAGAGAGTCGAACTCGGACAGACTGCCCAGCTGTACCCCGCCCTTGTTTCCTCCGCAGGAGGCGAGCATTGCGGCACCCGCGAGCGCCGCAGCAAAAAAGATTTTTTTCATTGTTGTTTTCACTATGTTTGATGTTTCCTTTTATATTGTCGCCGTCGCACGCGCAAAGACAGTGCAAACCGGGCGCAGAGGTGAATTTATCCGCCTCTGCCGAGGCGCCGCCTATCAAAGCGTGGGCTTATTCCCCGCAAAGATATAAAAATTTTGTTAACGAAATGATTCCGAGCAACTATTTTGGCGAAATCCCCGGGCCGGACGATCCGGCCGCGGAACCGGCGGCGCCGGACGGACCGTCAACGCCGCCGCGACCGGGTCGTATACTTGTCGAGGTCGACGAGTTCGATCTCGAAATAGAGCGTCGCATTGGGAGCCACGCCCAGTTCCTTGTCGCCCTCGGCGCCGTAGGCTGCCGACGAAGGCATCCAGGCGTTGATCTTGCCGCCCTTGCCGATGAGCTTCACGCTCTCCTGCACCCCGCGCCGCAGGTTGCGGACCAGCGAACGCACCGTATCGCCCCGCTCGTAGGAGGAGGTGATCTCGTCGCCCGCCGCCGTGCGGATCACCCACCGCAGGGCCACGCTGTCGCGCTCGGAAGTGGGAACCTGATTCTGATCCCCGACGTCCGTAACGGTGTAGGTCACGCCCGACGACGTGCGGGCATAGGAGCGGTTCGACTTGGCGATGTCGAGGAGGAACCGCTCCTCATAGGCGCGCGCCTTCTCGGGAAGGGCGTAGTTCACGTAGCTCAAATAGAACGTCTCGGCATCGGCCGCCGAGAGTCTGGGATTGCCGCGGAACACGTCGCGGATGCCTTCGCAAACGGCGTTCACATTGATCGTCGAATCCATTTTCAGCAGGTTCGCGCCCACGTTCATGCCGATGACGTAGGCCACCGAATCGGTATCGTTCCGGAGTTTCACGCCGCCTCCGCCCGAATTTTTCGAGCAGGCTCCGGCCAGCAGCAGCACGAGGGCCGGGAGGATCGGGAAGGTCTTTTTCATCATTATCGAATCTTTTTTGCAAAGATAGTGCAAGGCGCCGGCAGAAGCAAATAAATCTGTTCCGGCCGCACGGGTCCGGACCGGACGCCATTTCCGGCAAACGCCGCCTGCGCGGCGGATGCCTACCGCCCGCCCTGCCGGGTCCGGCGGTTTTTCCCCGAAAAGATCAGGATCAGCAGGCACCCCACGACGGCGGCGGCCAGCGAACCCATCAGGATCGCGATCTTGCCGCGGTCGACCAGATCGGGGTCGGTGAAGGCCAGCGAATCGACGAACAGCGACATCGTGAACCCGATACCGCCCAGGCAGGCCACGGCCAGCAGCATGCGCCACGTCGCCCCCTCGGGCAGCTCCGCAAGACCCGTCCTCACGGCTCCCCAGCTGGCAAGGAAGATGCCCAGCGGCTTGCCGAGGACAAGACCGAAGAAGACGCCCATGCCGATTGATCCGATTTCGGGCGAATAGTGGAAAATATTGAGGTATTCGAGCGACGTGATCTCGACGCCGGCGTTGGCCAGCGCGAAGACCGGCATGATCAGGAACGTGACGTAGGGCGCCAGTCCGTGCTCCAGACGGTAGCTCATGCCCACCGAGTTGGACGACAGGTCGTGCATGCGCCGCAGGTAGAACCGCTGCTCCTCGTTGGGGAAGTCCTCGTGCGAGGCGGCGCGGAGCATCAGCGCATTGAGCCATCGCATCTTATGGGCGAAATACTCCTTGCTGTAACGCGGCTCCATCGGGATCAGCAGCGCCATCGCCACGCCCGAGATGGTCGAGTGGACGCCCGAGTAATAGAACAGCCCCCAGACCACGAAGGCCGGGACCAGATAGGAGAACATGCGCTTCTCGCCCATCTGCTTCATAAAGTAGACCCCCAGCATGATGACCAGCGCCACCAGCAGGCAGGTGATCTGCACCTTGCCGCCATAGAAAAGCGCGATGACCAGAATGGCCCCCAGGTCGTCGGCGACGGCCAGCGCCGTGAGGAAGATTTTGAGCGACACGGGGACGCGGTTGCCCAGCATCGAGAGGATGCCTATGGCAAAGGCGATGTCCGTGGCGGTGGGGATTCCCCAGCCGTTTGCGGCCATCGTGCCGTGGTTGAACGCCGTGAAGAAAATCGCCGGGACCAGCATGCCGCCCGCAGCGGCCAGCACCGGAAGGATGGCCCGGCGCGCGGACGAAAGCTGCCCGCAGACGATCTCGCGCTTGATCTCAAGCCCCACGGCAAAGAAGAAAATCACCATCAGCCCGTCGTTGATGAACTTCTCGACGGTCATGCCCCGCGGGAAGATCCAGTCGATCACACCGTCCGGGGAATGGACCATCAGCGAAAGGTCGGTCTCCAGCAGGTGGTGGTAATAGAGTTTGGTCGCGGGGAGATTGGCCAGCAGCATGGCGGCGATCACGCACACCAGCAGCACCACGCCTCCGGCCCAGGGCGCTTCCAGGAAGTTGCGGCCCCGAAGCCCCATCATGTGTCGCTGGCGAACCCAGCGGTACATCGAAAAAAGTCGCATCTATCGGTCGTTTTATGATTCGTTTGACTTGAGGGTCTGCCCGCAGAGTTTCCAGAGCATGCGGGCGCCCGTGATGGCGTCGATCCGCTCGTCGGGCGCGGGGCACACCTCCACCACGTCGAAACCGATGATACGGCGTCCCGAGCGGGTGAGCGTATCGAGCAGCCAGACGGCCTGGTTGAACGTAAGGCCGCCGGAAACCGGCGTTCCGGTATGAGGACAGTTTTCGAAGGTCAAGGCGTCGATGTCGAAACTCACGTAGACCTCCTGCGGCAGCGCGTCGACGATGCGGCGGCACTGCGCATCCCACGTCTCGCCGCGGAAAAGGGCGGCCGCGAGCGAAAGGTCGTCGAACGTGGCGACGCGCCCGGACGAGGCGGCCAGCGCGGCCTCCGACTCGCTGAAGTCGCGCACGGCGACCTGGGCGATCTTCGTCACCTGCGGCACGTCGCGCAGGACGTTGAACATGATCGAGGCGTGGGAAAACTCAAACCCCTCGTAGGCATCGCGCAGGTCGCAGTGCGCATCGACGTGCAGGATGCCGAACGCCGCATGGCGCGCGCCCAGCGCCCGGATCAGCCCGTAGGGCGTCGAGTGGTCGCCGCCGACCAGCCCCACGGTCTTGCCCGCATCAAGCCAGCGCGAAGCCTGCGCCCCGACGTTGGCGTTCATCGACATGCACCCCTCGTTGACACGGCGGACCTTGCGCACGACATAGTCGTCCTCCAGGCAGCCGCCTCCTTCGAGGTGGTCGATCACCCGTGCGGCGTCGGCCCGCAGACGCTGCGAAGACTCCAGCAGCGAATAGTCCACATCGGCCGTGGCGATGCCGCGGCGCCAGACGCCGGGAGCCAGCGGATCGTGGAAATCCAGCTGCGTCGAGGCTTCGATAATGGCGTCGGGGGCATAAGCCGCTCCGGCCCCGTAGGAGACCGTCACGTCCCACGGCGCCGAGATCAGCACCAGTTCCGCCGTTTCGGGAGCGAACGGAAGCCCGAAATAGGTTCCGTTGTCCACGCCGACCCCGTCCGGATCGAAATTCTTCTGTTCCATAACATGCTTTTGAATTGCAAAGGTACGCATTTTTTATTTTTTACCTATATTTGTTTGCTCAAAGACGAAAAACGAAAAAAGCACCCGTTACCATGAAAATCATTGCCGACAGCGCCATTCCCTTTCTGCGGGGCGTTCTGGAGCCGTTCGCCGAGGTGGAATACCTCCCCGGAACGGCGATTTCGGCCGCCGACGTCCGCAACGCCGACGCGCTGGTGATCCGCACCCGCACGCGGTGCGACGAAAAACTACTGGCGGATTCGCGCGTAAAGCTGATCGCCACGGCGACCATCGGCTTCGACCACATCGACACGGCGTGGTGCGCGGCGCACGGCATCGAAGTCACGACGGCCGCGGGCTGCAACGCCCGGGGCGTACTGCAATGGGTCGGCGCGGCGCTCGTCCACCTCTCCCGCACGCAGGGCTGGCAGCCCGCCGAGCGCACGCTGGGAATCGTGGGCGTGGGACACGTCGGATCGCTCGTGAAAGCGTATGCCGAAGGGTGGGGATTCCGCGTCGTCTGCTGCGACCCGCCGCGCGAGGAGCGCGAGCGGTGCGGATTCCGGACGCTGGAGGAGGTGGCCCACGAGGCCGACATCCTCACCTTCCACACGCCGCTCGACGCTTCGACGCGCCACATGGCCGACAGCCGGCTGTTCGGCCTGATGAAACCCGGCGCAATCCTCATAAACTCCTCGCGCGGGGAGGTGGTCGACGGCGAGGCCCTGCTTCGGAGCGGTCTCGGCTGGGCGCTCGACGTCTGGGAGCACGAACCGCACCTCGATCCGGCGCTGCTGGAAAACGCGCTGCTCGCCACACCCCACATCGCGGGCTACTCCGAGCAGGGCAAGGCCAACGCCACGGCAATGTCCGTCGCCTCGCTGGCCCGCCGTTTCGGCCTGCCGCTCGAAGGGTGGTATCCGCCCCAGGCCGCCCCGGCGCGCCGGCGGCCGATCTCCTGGCAGGAACTTTGCCGGACCATCGGCGGGGCGTACGACATCGCGTCCGAAAGCCGCAGTCTCAAGGAGCGGCCCGGGGATTTCGAATCCATGCGCGACCACTACGCCTATCGCCGCGAATATTTTTAGCACGAACGGCGCGGATTGCGCACGCTCCGGCGTCCGAAAAAGGCGAAACCGGCTTTTTATTAGCGAATTCGCCCTTTTTTAATTACCTTTGCCCGCGATTATCAGTTAAGAACCATGTACCGGAGAGTCATAAAGCCCGTACTTTTCTCGCTTACCATCGAGCAGGCCCACCACGCGGTGCTGCTGTTGCTGCGCATCATCGGGCTGATACCCGGCGGCCGCTGGCTGTTGCGCAAATGCTACGCCGTGGAGCATCCGGCGCTCGAACGCGAGGTGTTCGGCATCCGTTTCGCCAACCCCATCGGGCTGGCCGCAGGATTCGACCACAACGGCGAGGCGTTCCGCGAACTGGCCGCGCTGGGATTCGGATTCGTCGAGGTGGGGACCGTGACGCCCCGTCCGCAGGCGGGCAACCCGCGGCCGCGGGTCTTCCGCCTCCCGAAGGACAATGCCATCATCAACCGCATCGGTCTGGCGAACCGCGGGCTGGAAACCACCATCCGCCACCTGCGGCGTCCGCACGACGGCGTGATCGTGGGCTGCAACATCGGCAAAAACACCTCGACCCCCGCCGAGAACGCTCCGGCGGACTACCTCAAACTCTTCCGCAGCCTCTACCAGTATGCGGACTATTTCACCGTCAACATCAGCTGCGACAACGCCTGCCGCGAAGGCGCGACGCACACGCGCGAACATATCCTTCAGATACTCAACCCGCTGTTCGACTTCCGGCGCGGGCAGAACCAGTTCCGGCCGATCATGCTCAAAATCTCGCCCGACATGTCGGACGAGGTGATCGACCAGATCACCGACGTGCTGCTCGAAACGCCACTCGACGGGATCGTAGCCACCAACGGAACCCACAGCCGCGGAGGACTCCACACGAGCCGTACGACGCTCGAAAAGATCGGCAGCGGACGCCTCAGCGGCGCACCGCTCACGCACCGCGCCGTGGAGATCGTGCGCCGCGTCCACACCCGTTCGGGCGGAACCTACCCCATCATCGGGGTCGGCGGACTGATGTCGGCCGGCGACGTGCGGGCGATGCTCGACGCCGGGGCCGACCTCGTGCAACTCTACACCGGATACGTCTACAACGGTCCCGGAATGGTCAAAGCGGTGTGCCGCGAACTGATCGCCGCGGCCGAAAAGCCGGCCGCCATGCGCGCCGCCGGGGAGTCCGTGCAAAACAGGGGAAACCCCGAAGCATCCGCCCCGGAGGCCTTCGGGACCGCCGGGAAGGCATCCGACGGCGAATCGGAAGAGGAACGCCGCCCCGGGTCCGGACAAAAATAACCCCACACATGAAGGCAACCATCATCACCATCGGCGACGAAATACTCATCGGGCAGATCGTCGACACCAATTCGGTCTCCATCGCCAAACACCTCAATGCGGCGGGCATCGTGGTCCGCGAGAAAATCTCGATCGGCGACGACCGCACGCAAATCATCGAAACCGCGGAGCGCGCCCTCGCCGGCTCGGAGGTGACCGTCATCACCGGAGGACTCGGCCCCACGAAGGACGACATCACCAAAAAGACCCTCGCGGAGATGTTCCGCAGCGACATGCGCTACGACGAACGGGTGGCCGGGCACGTTGAGAAAATGCTCGCCGAACGCGGCATCGAGTTCAACGAACTCAACCGTTCGCAGGCGATGGTCCCCGCGTGCTGCACGGTGCTGTTCAACGCCCACGGCACGGCCCCGGGCATGTGGTTCGAGCGCGACGGGCACGTCGTCGTCTCGCTGCCGGGCGTGCCGTTCGAGATGGAGCACCTGATGGAGGACGAGGTGATGCCCCGCCTGAAGACCCGCTTCGCGCTGCGGCAGATCGTCCACCGCACGATGATCACCGCCGGACTGCCCGAGTCGATGCTCGCCAAGCGCATCGAAGCGTGGGAAAACGCCCTGCCCCCGTACCTGAAACTGGCCTACCTGCCCAATCCGGGCGCGGTGCGCCTGCGCCTGTCGGCCTACGAGGTGGAGGGCGAAAGCGTCGCCCGCGAAATCGAGAGCCGGTTCGAGGCCCTGCGCAGGATCATCCCCCACAACATCATCGGATTCGAAACCGCCACCATGCAGGAGGTGGTGCACAAAATACTCACCGAACGCTCCCTGACGCTCGCCACAGCCGAAAGCTGCACGGGCGGCTCGATCGCCGCGCGCTTCACGGCCATGCCCGGCGCTTCGGCCTATTTCCTCTGCGGCGTGGTGTCGTACAGCAACGAATCAAAAGCCGAACTGCTGGGCGTCGACCCCGCGGACATCGCCCGCTACGGCGCCGTGAGCGAACAGGTGGCCCGCCAGATGGCCGAGGGCGTCCGCCGCGCGGCAGGCGCCGACTACGGCGTGGCCACCACCGGAATCGCAGGACCTTCGGGCGGCTCGGCGGAAAAGCCCGTCGGCACGGTGTGGATCGCCGTGGCGACACCCCGGGAGACGGTCGCAATCCTCAAACAGTGCGGAACCGACCGGGGACAGATCATCGACCGCGCCAGCGCCTTCGCCATCGGCCTGCTGCGCGACTGCCTGAACGGAAATTAAACGCCTCCAGCCACGAACGAACCGCCCGTCATGCCCCCCCGGAGCGCGGTCTCCGCTGACGACCCCCGCAGAATGGCGCAAATGCGGGCCGAATAAGCACTCCGGCCGAAAAAAAAGACGGCCGCTTTTGCTATTTGCCGAAAAGGTTGTATATTTGCACTCCCTTAATCGGGTTTTAACCAAAAACAATCAAACAATGAAAGTTTGCGAAATCACAGGCAAGGTGGCGATCGTGGGAAATAACGTCTCGCACTCGCACCACAAGACCAAGCGCAAATTCAGTCCCAATCTGAAAACCAAGCGCTTCTGGTCCGAGCAGGAGGGTCGCTGGATTACCCTGAAGGTATCCGCAGCCGGCATGAAAACAATCAACAAGAAAGGGCTCGCAGCCGCTCTGCGCGAAGCTGCCGCACCCAAAAGCGTGTACTAAAAACAACGAGTAACAAATGGCAAAGAAAGGCAACAGAGTTCAGGTCATCCTCGAGTGCACCGAACAAAAAGAGAGCGGCGTTGCGGGAATGTCCCGTTACATCACCACCAAGAACAAGAAAAACACCCCCGACCGTCTGGAGCGCAAGAAGTACAATCCGTTCCTCAAGCGGGTTACCGTTCACCGTGAAATCAAATAGTAAAGAAGCTCTATGGCAAAGAAAGTAGTCGCAACACTGAAAACCGGCACGGGTAAGCAGTTCACCAAGTGCATCAAGATGGTCAAGTCGGAGAAGACCGGTTCCTACATGTTCAAGGAAGGCGTCATCGCCAACGACCAGGTAAAGGCTTTCTTCGAGGAGAAGAAATAAGTATTTTAAGAGCTCGACTCTTAAATACAAAGGGCATCTTTCGGGATGCCCTTTGTGTTTTCAGCCCCGCCGGTCGCGCATATCAAAATAATTTATTACTTTTGAACATTAAATTCCGAGTATGCAGGTCAAAACCATCGCCTTTTATCACTATACCTTCCCGGCAGGCGGCGCCGAAGTCGTAACCTACAACCTGGGCCGCTTCTTTGCCAAACACGGCTTCAGAATACTTCTCTATACTTGGAAGCCGAATGCGGAACTGCTTACCGAAGAACTGCGAAAAATCTTCGACATCCGTCCGCTGCCCGACACCAAACGGATCTCGGGAGCCCGAAATACCGACTTCCTCTGCGAATCGCTGAAAACAGAGCGGGCAGACGTCCTGTTCATACAAGCAACCACCGACATCGCATTCGAACAGATCCGGACGCGCACCACGGCCAAAATCATTTTCTGCCTGCACAACACGCCATTCTGGGAGGTATACGACCTGAAGCACAAGAAATCGTCGGAAATTCCTCGTCCCACACTGACGCGCAGGCTGGAATACGCACTTCTGCGCAAGCCCGCCTACCGGCTAACCCGCAAACTCGAACAACGTTACGCCCAACTGTACATCCGGGTGCTCTCGAACGTGGACCGGTTCGTGACGCTATGCCCGGGTTACAGCGACGAATTCGAACGAGAGATCCGCCGGTCGGGACTTCCCGGCTGCGATTTCCCCCGGGAACGCCTTACCGCGATGCTCAATCCGATGCTGCCGACACAGGAACCCGCGAAAACGCCCAAAGAGAAGATCGTTCTCTACGCCGGACGATTCCAGCGATGTCACAAACGCATCGACCGGCTGCTGAAAATATGGAAGCGCATCGAGCAGCAAAATCCCGAATGGCGGCTGGTGATCGTCGGCGACGGAGAAGAACGCGGCGATCTGGAGAAGCAGGCCCGCAGGTTGAAATTGCAGCGGATTGAATTCGCAGGCTATCAATACGATGTCACGCCCTTCTACCGCCGGGCCACCTTCGTCTGCCTGACTTCAAACTTCGAAGGGCTGCCCATGTGCCTGATGGAGGGGCAGCAGTACGGGGCCATTCCGGTGTCGTTCGACTCGTATTCCGGCATCCGGGAAATCACCTGCGACGGGGAATGCGGAATCATGGTCCCGGCATACAGTCTGCGCAAATATGCGGAACTGCTGAACCGCGCGCTGGCCGACGAGGAGCTGCAAAAACGAATGCGCGAAAACTGCTACAAGGCCGCAGAGCGCTATGATCTGGAATGCATCGGCCAAGAGTGGCTCGCGCTGTTCGGCAAGTTATAACTCATTATGAAAAAAATAGCATTCATCATCGTCCGTTACGGCGAAAATATCAACGGCGGCGCAGAAGTTCACTGCCAGATGCTTGCTGAACGGCTGCGGCCCTATTACGAGGTCGAAGTGCTGACCACGACCATCCGGGCCTTCAACCACCCGGATCAGGATTACACGGAAGGTGTCAGCTCCTGGAACGGCGTCACCATACGCCGTTTCAAGCCGCAGCCCATCGACCAGGAGCAATTCAGGCCCTTCCGCAAAAAATACAAGACCGCACGCCGTATCCGGCAATACCTGAAAAAGCTGAACCTGCTGCGAGCGGCGTCCTTCCTGCACCCGGAGTGGAAATCGGGGATTGAAAACGAACGGCCTTTCTACGAATCGACAGCGACCCATGCCCCGGGCCTGCTGCGTTATATCGAAAGCCACAAGGCTGAATATGCAGCGTTCATCTTCGCGAACTTCTACACGCCCCAAGCGGTTCTGGGATCGGTCGTCGCTCCGGAAAAAAGCCTGCTGATCCCGATGGCGCACCCGGACAAGCCGCTCTATTACTGCATCAACGCCCCGATGTTCACCCGGGTACGGCATATCGCATTCAACACCGAAGCCGAACGGCAATTGTGCCGCAGCGTTTTCGGACGGTTCCTGGCCCCGAACAGCATCGTCGGCTGCGGTATCGAAATGGCCCCGGAGGCAGAGTGGAGCGGCGTAAAGGCAAAATACGAGCTTCCGGATGAATACGTGCTCTATTTGGGGCGCGTCTCCAAAGCCAAAGTGGACAAACTGCTGCCCTACTTCCTGCGCTGCAAGGCAAAATACGGCGGCGACGCCAAACTGGTATTGGTCGGCGGATTCGAAAACGAAATCCGAAAGTTCGACTCGCCGGACATTCTTTTCACGGGCTATGTCTCCGACGAGGAAAAAACCGCAATCGTCCGGCACGCCACGGTGATGGTCAACCCGTCGCCGATGGAGAGCCTTTCGCTACTGATGCTCGAAGGGATGCAGAGCCGCATACCGCTGCTGGTCAACGGGCGCAGCAAGGTGATGAAGGACCATTGCCGTCTGAGCGGCGCGGGCTTGTGGTATAATAACGGCCGCGACTTCCGCAAAAAACTGCACAGACTGCTCTCCGATCCGGAACTGCGGCGCACAATGAGCGAAAAAGGCCCGGCCTATGTGCGCGAACACTACGACTGGGAGATTATCATTCCGAAACTGCGAACGCTGATCGAAAGCATCTGACCGACAGCCGGCATCAAAAAAGACGGAGCGTCCGATGCGGACGCTCCGTCTTTTTGCGGTCTTTGCGCGCAGCGTCAGAACTTGTGCACGGCGCGCACGAGGAACTTGTTGTATTTCGGAATTTCGATCACATAGGGAGGCTCGATGCCCATATGGGTCGTGTAGGCGTTCTTCTCGTCCATCTCGGTCGAGGAGAAATAGTAGACCAGGCGGTCCATGCGTTTGCCGCCGGCGTCCTTGAGCGCATCGTTGAACTTGTTGCGGGCCTGGCGGTTGTTCTGTACGCGGGTGCCGCCGTTGTAGTTGTGGCCGATGGTCAGCAGTTCGTCGATGGCCGGCAGATACCAGCCTTCACCCTTGTCGCGGCACCATTTGAAAGCCGGGAAATCGTCCCACGAAAGGTTGTTCGCAGCGATATACTGCGCCACCTTCTCCATGTTCGCCACCCCGTCGGTGCGGTTGTCGGCGCCCGCAAGGCGCAGGTCCGGCTTGCGGAACTCGCTCCAGTGAAGGTAGATTTCATCGAGCGACACGACCAGTCCGTGCTGGCGGTCGTCCGAAAGCTGGCAGATCACTCCCCGGATGCCGTTCTGGTCGTAGAATTCGCCGATTTCGTACTGTTTGAGCACGTACCGGCCTCCGGAAACAGGCTGCACGGCCGGCGCTTCCGGGACAGCCGGAACAGTCGGGGTAGCCGGGGTGGCCGGGGTGGCCGGAGTCAGCGGCGTCGCGGGAATGGTTTTGGTGTAATACTCCTTTTCGCCGTTGGCATACTGGATGTAATGGATCTGCGCAACGGGGAGCACGTAGGTCGGACCGTCGGGGTTCGAAAAACGCTTGTAACGCACCGCTTCGGGCGTGATTTCGATCACTTTGGCTTCGATTTTCACGGCGTCGGTCTTGACGATCAGGTCCTGCGCGGCGGCCGTCAGGGCGCAGCACAGCGCTGCGAGCGACAACAGAATGGTTCGTTTCATCATTATCAATACAGGTATATACGACAAATATAACGCTTTTTTTCAATTTTTCTTGTTATCTTCGGCGTCGCGACGACACTTTTAGGAGTCGGAGCCTTTTTTCGCGCCGGAGGCGGTTCGGTTTTGGCCCCATCCGACTTGTTCGTATCTTCGGCGCCGCAACGGCGCTTTCAGGAGGTCGGAACGTTTTGCCAGATTGCCCGCGATCCGGTTTTGAAACCATCCTGCATTTTTCGTATCTTTGGTGCCGTAACGGCACTTTCAGGAGGTCGGAACGTTTTGCCGAACTGCCCGCAATCCGGTTTTGGAACCGTCCTGCATTTTTCCTATCTTTGCAAAGGATTAATCCTTACGACATGGCATTTTTCGATATTTTCAAAAAGAAACAGGATACGCCGCCCACCGGGGAGCAGGCGCAGAAACAGCAGGAGGAGCTCTCCGCCGGGCTGGAAAAAACCAAAACAGGGCTTTTCTCGAAACTGGCGCGCGCCGTGGCGGGCCGGTCGACGATCGACGCCGGGGTGCTCGACGACCTCGAAGAGGTGCTCATCTCGTCGGACGTGGGCGTGGAGACGACCGTGAAGATCATCCGCCGCATCGAGGAGCGCGTGGCCCGGGACAAGTACATGAACGCCTCGGAGCTGCAATCTATCCTGCGCGGGGAGATCGCGACGCTGATGGAGGATGCGCACGGCTCGTCGGAGAATTTCGGGCTCGACGCCACCGAAGGTCAGCCCTACGTGGTGATGGTCGTGGGCGTCAACGGCGCCGGCAAGACCACGACCATCGGCAAACTGGCTGCGCAGCTCGGCAAGGCGGGCCGGAAGGTCTGGATCGGCGCGGCGGACACGTTCCGCGCGGCGGCCATCGACCAGTTGCAGGTGTGGGCCGACCGCGCCGGGGCGACGATGATCCGTCAGCAGATGGGTTCCGACCCCGCATCGGTGGCTTTCGACACGCTCACCTCGGCCAAGGCCAACGGAGCCGACGTGGTGCTGATCGACACCGCCGGACGCCTGCACAACAAGGTGGGCCTGATGAACGAGCTGACGAAAATCCGCAACGTCATGGGCAAAGTGATTCCCGGCGCGCCGCACGAGGTGATGCTCGTGCTCGACGGATCGACGGGACAGAACGCCTTCGAGCAGGCGAAGCAGTTCACGCAGGCCACGCAGGTCACCTCGCTCACGATCACCAAGCTCGACGGCACGGCCAAGGGCGGCGTGGTGATCGGCATCAGCGACCAGTTCCACATCCCGGTGCGCTATATCGGCATCGGCGAAGGCATCGACCAGCTGCGCATCTTCGACCGGAAGGAGTTCGTCAACGCATTGTTCGGCCATGAAAAAAATTAACGTCATAACGCTCGGCTGTTCGAAGAACACCGTCGACAGCGAGCATCTGATGGCACGGCTCGCCGCCGCCGGATACGAGGTCCTCTTCGACAGCGACCGCACCGACGCCAAGGTCGTGGTGATCAACACCTGCGGATTCATCGGCGACGCCAAGCAGGAGTCGATAGACATGATTCTGCGCGCCGCGGCGGCCAAGCAGGCCGGAAAGATCGAACGGCTGTTCGTCGTGGGATGCCTCTCGGAACGCTACGCCGACGAACTGCGGGCCGAGATTCCCGAGGTGGACGACTATTTCGGCGCACGCACGTGGGACGGCATCGTCCGTGCACTGGGAGCCTCGGAGGACCCGGCGCTGGCCACCGAACGCCGTCTGACGACCCCGAAACACTACGCCTACCTGAAAATTTCGGAAGGCTGCAACTGGAAATGCGGCTACTGCGCCATTCCGCTCATCCGCGGCGCACACGTCTCCGTCCCGATGGAGGAGCTGGAGGAGGAGGCCCGCAAGCTGGCCGGGCAGGGCGTCCGGGAGCTGATGGTCATCGCGCAGGACACGACCTACTACGGCATCGACCTCTACGGCCGGCGGATGCTCGCCGAGCTGCTGCGCCGCCTGTGCCGCATCGACGGCATCGAATGGATCCGGCTCCACTACGCCTACCCCGCCGGGTTCCCCGACGAGGTGACCGAGGCGATGGCCTCGGAGCCGAAAATCTGCAAATACCTCGACATTCCGTTCCAGCACATTTCCGATGCACAGCTCGCGTCGATGCACCGCCGCCACACCAAGGCCGAGGCCATGGAACTGATCGGCCGCCTGCGCGGGGCGATCCCCGACCTGGCGCTGCGCACGACGCTGCTGGTGGGTTATCCGGGCGAGACGGAGGCCGATTTCGAAAAACTGCTGGCGTTCGTGCGCGAGGTGCGTTTCGAACGGCTGGGCGTCTTCCCCTACTCGGAGGAGGAGGGAACCTGGTCGGCCGAAAACCTCCGCGACGACATTCCCGAAACGATCAAACAGCAACGCGCGGAGCGCGTAATGGCCTTGCAGAACGAGATTTCGCTCGAAAACAACCGCCGCCGCGTGGGGCGCACCGAACGGGTGATCATAGATTCGCGTCAGGGCGACTGGTATGTCGGCCGCACGCAGTACGATTCGCCCGAAGTGGACCAGGAGATCCTGATTCCCGCCTCGGAACGCCGCCTGCTGCGCGGGCACTTCTACGACGTGACGGTCACCTCGGCCGCCGACTACGACCTCTACGGGGAGATCGCCGCAAAATAATTTTTTGCTTTTTTGCGTTTTTTTCGTACCTTTGAAAAGTAAACCGGAACTTTACCCGAAAGTCATGGCCGACAAGAGCGTGATAACGAACATCGAAGCCCGCGTGCGGCAGCTGATCGACGACCACAAAAGGCTGTCGGACCTTTGTGCGGAACTGACCGCACAGCGCGACACGCTCCGCTCCGAGAAACGCACGCTCGAAGAGCGCGTCCGGGAGCTGGATGCCGAACTGGCGCGCATGCAGCTGACCGAAGGGCTTGCGGGCGGAGGCCGTAACCGGGAAAAAGCGCGGGCGCGCGTCAACCGTCTTATGCGGGAGGTGGACAAGTGCATCGCGCTGCTGGGCCAGCCGCTGGCGGCCCCGACGACGCAGGAGGCCGAATAAACGGCCCCGGGAAAAACGGCCGGAAGGCCGGAGAAGAGGACGACGGAATAAACGAAACGAAAAAATGGCAAAACAGGCAATAACCCTCAAAATAGCAGGCAAAAGCTATCCGTTCAACATCGAGAGCGGAAAGGAGGAGATGTACCGGCTTGCCGAACGGGAGGTGAACAGCTACCTCGCACTGATAAAACAACAGAATATCAAGAACTGGAACGACCAGGACTACCTGTCGATGACCGCGCTGAAATTCGCCATCGCGAACGTCGGAATGCGGCAGAGCCGGGAGGTGGACGACGAAGACCTCCGACAGCTCGAAAAAATCGGCACGGAAATAGATGCGTATCTGAACGACCCGAAAAAGTAACCGGCCGAAGGCCTCCGCAGACGGAAGGCCGAGAGGGGGGGGGCGGAAACCGCCCGGAACGACACGCACCGTTCGAAAAACGTTCTTTTACATACAAGAATCTACCCGCATAGATTCCTTATAGCTTTGCGAAACTGAACATTTACTAAATTGGGGCAACTCAAGGCGTTTCAAAATCAGGCCTTACCACCCTCACGGGGAGTACGTTACGGCGTACCGTTGGAAGATTGCGATTGTCGGAGCCCCCACACATGACTGATCGGCAGATTCGTCAAACAAGATTAAGGAATCCTATGCGGTTTTTTTATGGCTACAATTAAAACCCTAATTAATAACTAAAAACAAACAAGCAAAGACCCATGTATAGTATCATTTTGGCTGCCTCAATCTCTGCCGTGGTCGCCGTCGCAATCTACGCGGTCGTAACGAACCTCGTGATCAAGACGTCGATCCGCAAGCGCCGCGAAGCCGCCGTCAAGGAGGCTGAAGCCGAGGGAGAGATGATCAAGAAGGAGCGCATCCTTCAGGCAAAGGAAAAGTTCATACAGCTCAAGAGCGAATACGACCGTCAGGTCAACGAGCGCAACCAGAAAATCGCCCAGAGCGAGCAGCGCGCCAAGCAGATCGAGCAGAACCTGCAAAACCAGCAGCGCGAACTGGAAAACAAACTCCGCGAGAACGACCGTCTGAAAGAGCAGATGCAGAACCAGCTGCAAATCCTCGAACACAAGAAGGAGGAGGTCGACCAGATGCAGCGCGAACAGAACGCACGCCTGGAGCAGATCTCGGGCATGAGTTCCGAAGACGCCAAAAACATCCTGATCGAGAACATGAAGGCCGAGGCCAAGACCGAAGCCGCCGCCTACATCAACGAAACGGTCGAAGAGGCCAAACTGACCGCCACGAAAGAGGCCAAACGCATCATCGTGGCGTCGATTCAGCGCGTGGCGACCGAGACGGCCATCGAAAACGCCGTGACGGTGTTCAACATCGAGAGCGACGAGGTCAAGGGCCGCATCATCGGCCGCGAGGGCCGCAACATCCGCGCTCTGGAGGCCGCGACGGGCATCGAGATCATCGTCGACGACACCCCCGAGGCCATCATCCTCTCGGGCTTCGATCCCGTACGCCGCGAAATCGCGCGTCTGGCCCTGCACCAGCTCGTCACCGACGGCCGCATCCACCCCGCACGCATCGAGGAGGTGGTCGCCAAGGTTCAGAAGCAGATCGAGGAGGAGATCGTCGAGGTCGGCAAGCGCACGACGATCGACCTGGGAATCCACGGACTGCACCCCGAACTGATCCGCATGATCGGCAAGATGAAATACCGTTCGTCCTACGGACAGAACCTGTTGCAGCATGCCCGTGAAACGGCGAACCTCGCAGGCATCATGGCCTCGGAGCTGGGTCTCAACCCCAAGATCGCCCGCCGGGCAGGCCTGCTGCACGACATCGGCAAGGTGCCCGACGACGAACCGGAACTGCCGCACGCAATCATCGGCATGAAACTCGCCGAGAAGTTCAAGGAGAAGCCCGAGGTCTGCAACGCCATCGGCGCCCACCACGACGAGGTGGAGATGACCTCGCTCATCGCCCCGATCATCCAGGTCTGCGACGCCATTTCGGGCGCACGTCCCGGAGCGCGCCGCGAAGTGGTGGAGAGCTACATCAAGCGTCTGAAGGAGATGGAGGACATCGCCCTTTCGTATCCCGGCGTGATGAAGACCTACGCCATTCAGGCCGGCCGCGAACTGCGCGTGATCGTCGGCGCCGACAAACTCTCGGACCAGGAGTCGGAGGGACTCTCGCACGACATAGCCAAAAAGATCCAGGACGAAATGACGTACCCGGGTCAGGTGAAGATCACCGTCATCCGCGAGACACGGGCCGTTTCCTACGCAAAATAACCGTCACGACCCGGGTACGCCATCCGGCACAATGACAATCCTCCCTAAATCCCTCCTTTGATAAGGAGGGACTTTTTTTACCGGGTCAGGTGAAGATCACCGTCATCCGCGAGACACGGGCAGTCTCCTATGCAAAATAACCGTCACGACCCGGGTACGCCATCCGGCAGCGTCCGGCAATCCCAAGTCCCTCCCCTGATAAGGAGGGACTTTTCATGCGCACACGTCCCGCCGACGCTGCGGATGAAAATGAAACCGCAGGGCAGGAGGGTTATTCAGAGACTTTTCATACCTTTACATCCATGAACAAGGAACTCGAACGATATATCGAACGGGAAATCATTCCCAGATACGAAAATTTCGACGCCGCGCACCGCACGGACCACGTCCGGACGGTCATTGCACAGAGCCTTGAGCTGGCTGCACATTACGACGCGGACGCCGACATGGTTTACACCGTCGCCGCCTATCACGACACGGGTCTCGCAAACGGCCGCGAACGGCACCACATCGACGCCGGACGCATTCTTGCGGCCGACACCGAACTGCGCCGCTGGTTCTCCGAAGAACAGATCGCGGTGATGCGCGACGCCGTGGAGGACCACCGCGCCTCATCCGACGGCGAACCCCGCACCATTTACGGCCGGATCGTGGCCGAGGCCGACCGGGTGATCGACCCCGAAACAATCATCCGCCGCACCGTGCAGTACGGGCTGGCGCACTGCCCGGAACTGGACCGCGAGGAGCAGTATGCCCGTTGTCTCGCACATTTGCAGCAGAAATACGCCGAAGGCGGCTACCTGCGGCTCTGGATCGCAGAGTCGGAAAACGCCCGGCGGCTCGAAGAACTGCGCGGCGTGATCCGCGACCCGCAACGGCTGCGGAAGATGTTCGACGCGGCGTTCGACACGGAGACCGCGGAGTAAATCCCGGGCACCCCGCGCAACACCGGGCAAGAAAACCGTTTGCAGAGACCGCGCCGCACAGCGCCCTGCAAAACGCCCCGCTCACGGACAAGCACGCCTCCGGACCGGACCGCAAAAAAATCCCGGACGCCTTTTGCCGGCATCCGGGATTTGCGTTCGAAACGACGCGGAGTCTACTCGGTATCGTGCGGGAAATACTTCATGTACTGCACGCGCTGGTAGAAATCGCCCTCCGAGGAGCCGTAATCCATGCGTCCGCGGAATTCGTCGAGCGACTCGAAACCCTGGCGGGCGGCCCACGCGTCGATGAACCGGTTCATCTCCCCGATCACCTCGTAGCCGTATTTGTGGATCGCCGTGCAGACCTGCACCGCCGCCGCTCCGCAAAGCAGTGACTTGACCGCGGCGGCCCCGTCGTGGATGCCGGTCGAAACGGCGATGTCCAGCTGCGGGAGCGCATGGGCGCACAACGCCGTGCTGCGCAGGACGTTGCGCAGTTCGCCCGGCTCGCTGAACGGATCGCCGTTCACCAGGCACATCTTCTCGATGTCGATGTCCGGCTCGAAAAAACGGTTGTAGAGCACCAGTCCGCCGGCCCCGCGGCCCAGCAGCGCGTCGCCGACCGACAGTACGTTCGTAAGGCGCATCGGCAGCTTCACCGACACGGGAATCGTCACCTCGGCGACAACCTTGCGCACGATGCCGGCATAGTGGCTCTCTATCTCCTGCGCCGAGGCCCGACGATCTGTCGGAAGCAGGAAGATATTCAGCTCCAATGCCGAAGCGCCGGCATGCTGCATGGCCGCGGCATATTCGATCCACGCGTCGCCCGCGCCGGCGCAGTTGATGCTGCCGATGACGGGAATGCCCGTCTTGGCGGCATCGGAAACCAACTCCAGCAACTCCGCCTTATAGGCTTCGCCCAGATAGCGTTCGAGGTATTCCCCGGCGTCGCCGTAACCTTCCATACGGTCGAGCGAGGCGGCCTGACGGTAAATCTGCTCCTCGAAAATTGATTTCAGCACCACGGCGCCCGCGCCGTTGCGAACGCACTGCTCGACATTGCCGATCGACGCGGTATAGGGCGAACTGCTGACTACGATGGGGCTGGAAAGGTCCAGCCCGAGATATTTCGCTTTCATAGAATAAATCGGTTGCGGTTTATGTTTATACGAACGGAATCTTCACCACTTCGGCCTTCACGGGTTTCTCGCGGATGACCACAGCGATTTCCGTACCCGGCTTGGCATAGGCCGCCTCGACGTAACCCAACGCCACGCCGACTTTCAGGCAGGGCGACATGGTTCCGGAAGTGACATGTCCGATTTCGGTCCCGTCCGGCGCGGCGATCGCGTAGCCGTGGCGCGGAATGCCCCGCTCGACCATTTTCAGCCCCACCAGTTTGCGCCCCACGCCCTCGGCCTTGAGACGCTCCATCGCGGCGCGGTCGATGAAATCCTTGCCCTCGGCGAATTTCGTAATCCACCCCAACCCGGCTTCGAGCGGCGACGTAGTGTCGTCGATGTCGTTGCCGTAGAGACAGAAGCCCTTTTCCAGACGCAGGGTGTCGCGCGCGCCGAGACCGATGTTTTTCAGCCCGAACTCCGCGCCGGCCTCCCAGAGGGCTTTCCAGAGTTTGTCGCCGTCTTCGTTGGCGACGTAGATCTCGCAGCCGCCCGACCCGGTGTAACCCGTGATCGAAAGGATGGCGTCGCACCCGGCGACGGGCATCTTCTTAAAGGTATAATACTCCATCCCTTCCACCGGCTCGGCACACATCTTCTGCACGATCTTCATAGCCAGCGGTCCCTGCACGGCCAGCTGGCAGATCTCGTCCGAGGCATTGTAAAGCTCCCTGCCGTGGCCCGCCTCCATGCCGAAGGCCTTTCCCTCGGCGCAGATATGCTTCCAGTCCTTGTCGATATTGGCGGCGTTGACGCAGAGCATGTAGGTTTCGGCGTCGACGCGGTAAACCAGGATGTCGTCGACGATGCCCCCGCGGCCGTTGGGCATGCAGGTGTACTGCACCTTGCCGTCGAAGAGCTTCGAAACGTCGTTGGTCGTGATGCGTTGCAGCAGATCGAGCGCCCGGGGACCCTTGACCCAGATTTCGCCCATGTGGCTGACGTCGAAGACCCCGGCGCCGTTGCGCACGGCCATGTGCTCGTCGTTGATGCCCGTGAATTCGATGGGCATGTTGTATCCCGCGAATTCGGCCATCTTGGCGCCCGCGGCGATGTGGTACTTGGTGAATACGGTGGTTTTCATATGTAACGAGTGTTTGATGCAGGCTTCATGTATTCAAAATTCCTCCGAAATCTCCCGTTGGAAAGAGAGACTTGCAGCACAACAAATCATTCCGAACGGCGCTTCACGCCCAGGCGCGGACAGCGGTGGAACTCCTTCGTGCGGTCGAACAGGTAGCGGTAGGTGGTGTGCACCTTGTGGCGCGTAGCGCAGACGTAGGTCTCGATCATGCGGTTCATCACGGGGTTGAAATCGCCGATCCACGCCAGCTCCATCGACTTGTAGGGATTCTTCGTCCGCTCGAGGAACTGCCAGTACTTGACCATGATGGCCGACTCGACGCCCTTGCCGTGGAACTCCGGCGTGATGCCGAAGATGATGCCGAAAATGCGGTCGCACGACTTGCGCACCTTCAGGTCCCACATCAGCCGCAGCTTCTGCCGCAAGCCGAATTTGCCGTTGAATTTGCCGATCAGGCGGTTCAGGTCGGGAACGGTGATGAAAAATCCGATCGGCTCTTCGTTGAAATAGGCGAAGAAAATGATGCTGGGGTCGATAATCGGTTTCATCTCCCGGACCATCTCCAGCGCCTCCTCCTGCGTCATCGGCTTGACGCCCGAGAACAAGGCCCACGCCTTGTTGTAAATGACGCGGAAACTCTCGGCGGCCTCCTCCAGATTGTTCATGTCGATGTTCTCGACCCGGTAACCCGGCACGGTGTAGAGACGCTCGGCGCGGGCGAAAATCTGCTTGTTGGCCTCCGAATCGTTCACCCGCCAGATAAAACTGTGCTGATTGAAATAATTCTTAAAACCGTAGTTTTCGAACAACTCCTTGTAATAGGGCGGATTGTAGGGATTCTTGTAGAGGGGCTGGAATTCGTAGCCCTCGACCAGCAGCCCCCACCAGTCGCGCCGCTGTCCGAAGTTGATCGGGCCGTCCATGGCCTCCATGCCGCGGCTGGCCAGCCACATGCGCGAGGCTTCGAACAGCATGTCGGCGACCTGCTGGTCGTCGATCGACTCGAAGAACCCGCAGCCGCCCGTGGGCTGCTCCTCGATCGAAGCCTTCTCGCGGTTGTAGAACGCCGCGATGCGGCCGACAAGCTCGCCCCGGGCGTCGCGCGCCACCCAGCGGATGGCCTCGCCGTCGGCGAAAAGTTCGTTTTTCGACGGGTTGAAAACCTCGAGGACATCCACGTCCAGCGGGCAGACCCAGTTGCGGTTTCCCTTATAGATTCGTTTCGGAAAGTCCAGCCACTCGCGCTCCAGGGCGGGAGTGGTGACCTCCTGCAGGGTATATTTCTCCTTGTTCATCTTGTCTTGCGGTTATTTTCAGCGTTTCCGATTTCAAAGGTAACAATTTTTTCCTTATTTTTGTTGGTAGAACAAATTTAGCATCCGAATGAACAAAAGCCTGGAACAATACATGCCCGACGGAAGCAAACTCCCCTACCGCTTCATGAAATACCGCATCCACAAAATCCTGCTCGTATGTTGCAGCTACGACGGGTACATCCTGGAGGAGGACGGGCACATCGAGTCGCAGATCAACCAGGAGTACATCGACCTCAACATGTCGAACCCGCCGTCGCTGACGCGCGTCAGCTCGACCGCCGAGGCGCTGGAGGCGCTGGACCGGGACGATTCGTTCGATTTCATCCTCACGATGTACAACGTCGGCGAACCCGACGTTTTTTCGTTCGCCAAGATCGTCAAGGAGCGGCACCCCAACACCCCCGTGGCGCTGCTGACCTCCTTTTCGAAGGATATTTACCGCCGCATCGAGGAGCAGGACCGCTCGGGACTGGACTACATCTTCTCGTGGCACGGCAACACGGAACTGATCATCGCCATCATCAAACTGATCGAGGACAAGATGAACGCCGACGAGGACATCCGCGAAGGGGGCGTGCAGGCCATCCTTCTGGTCGAGGACTCGATCCGCTTCTATTCCACCTATTTACCGGAGATCTACAAACTGCTGCTGCTGCAAAACACCGAATTCCTGAAGGACGCCTTCAACGAGCAGCAGCAGGTGCTGCGCAAACGCGCGCGCCCGAAAATCCTGCTGGCTCGCTGCTACGAGGAGGCCGTGGAACTGTACGAGCGTTACAAGAAAAACCTGCTGGGCGTGATCTCCGACGTGGGGTTCGTGCTCCGCCGCAACGACCCGCCCGAGAGCGAGAAACTCGACGCCGGCATCGACCTCTGCCGCCGCATCCGGGAGGATAACCCGCTGATGCCCGTACTGTTGCAGTCGTCGCAGGTGGCCTTCGGCAAACAGGCCGCGGAGCTGGGTGCGGGATTCATCGCCAAGAACTCCAAGACGCTGCTCTCGCAGCTGCACGACTACATCGCCAAAGAGTTCGCCTTCGGGGACTTCGTTTTCAAGGACCCAGACACGGGTGCCGAGATCGGCCGCGCGAAGGACCTGACGCAGATGCAGCAGATGATCGCCACGATCCCCGACCGGGCGTTCGAATACCACACCTCGCAGAATCACCTCTCGAAATGGCTCTACTCGCGGGGACTGTTCCCGCTGGCGTCGTCGATCCGCCAGTATAACAAGAGCCACTTCTCGTCGGTCGAAGAACACCGCCGCGTGCTGGTAGGACTCATCCGCGACTACCGCACGCTGCTCGGGCAGGGCGTCGTGGCGCGTTTCGACACCGAGACCTACTCCGACGCCGTGGCCTTCGCGCGCATCGGCGAGGGGTCGCTCGGCGGCAAGGCCCGCGGCCTGGCGTTTATGAACTCGATGCTTATGAAACACCGCCAGTACGACAAGCACGAAAACGTGCGCATCATGATCCCGCGGTCGGTGGTCATCGCCACGGAGTTCTTCGACGACTTCATCCGCCACAACGGACTGAAATACATCATCTCGCAGGATTTTTCCGACGAGGAGATCCTCTCGGAATTCGTCAGCTCGGTACTCCCGTTCCGGTTGCGCGAGGCGCTGAAAAGCTACATCCGCACCGTGCGCACGCCGCTGGCCATCCGCTCGTCGTCGAAGCTCGAAGACTCGCACTACCAGCCCTTCGCCGGCATCTACTCGACCTACATGATCCCCTACGTCGACAACGAGGACCAGATGCTGCGCCTGCTGCTCAAGGCGGTCAAAAGCGTCTACGCCTCGGTCTATTTCGCGGCGTCGAGGGCCTACATCCAGTCGTCGCAGAACCTCATCTCGGAGGAGAAGATGGCCGTGATCATCCAGGAAGTGTGCGGCACGGAGCAGGACGGGCTGTACTTCCCCACCTGTTCGGGCGTGGCCCGCTCGATCAACTACTACCCCATCGGCGACGAACGCCCGGAGGACGGCGTCTGCAACATCGCCATGGGCCTGGGCAAACTGGTCGTGGACGGCGGGCGCACGCTGCGCTTCTCGCCCCGCTACCCGCAGAAGGTGCTCCAGACCTCGACGCCCGAACTGGCGCTGCGCGACACGCAGAACGAGGTGCTCGCCCTGAGCCTGCGGCCCGAGGAGTTCCGCACGTCGATCGACGACGCGGTGAACCTGCACCGGCTGGGACTCACCCAGATCGGCGGCTTCCGCAACTCGAAATTCGTCTGCTCGGTCTGGGACCGCGAGAACGAACGCATCTCCGACAGCCCGTTCGACCAGGGACGCAAGGTCATCACGTTCAACAATATCCTCAAGTACAACACCTTCCCGCTGGCCGAAATCATTTCGGACATCCTCACGATGGGCGCCGAGGAAATGCGCTGTCCCGTGGAGGTGGAATTCGCCGTCAACATGGACGTGGCGCCCGGACAGCGGCAGGTTTTCAACCTGTTGCAGATCCGTCCGATCATCGACAACCAGGACAACCGGTCCATCGACTGGAACGAGGTCGACGCCTCCCGTGCGCTGATCTACGGCGAGCAGGCCCTCGGCATCGGACAGATGACCGACATCGCCGACATCATCTATGTGAAATCCGAGGCCTTTGACTCGCTCTCGACCGAGAAGATCGCCGAAGAGCTGCTGACGCTCAACAACCGCATGCGCGACCAGGGGCGGCCGTACATCCTCGTGGGACCCGGCCGCTGGGGCTCCTCGGACCCGTTCCTCGGGGTTCCGGTCAAGTGGAACCACATCTCCGAGGCCAGGGTGATCGTCGAATGCGGCATCGAAAAGTTCGACGTGGAGCCTTCGCAGGGCACGCACTTCTTCCAGAACGTCACCTCGCTGGGCGTGGGTTACCTGACGATCAACCCCTTCCGCGGCGACGGACTCTTCCGCGAAAAGGAACTCGACGCCCGGCAGGCGCTGTACGACGGAACGTACCTGCGGCAGGTGCGCTTCGACAGCCCGCTGTGGGTCTGCATCGACGGGCGTTCGAACAAAGGCATGGTATGCGAAGGGAAAAACGGTTAGGATTTTAAATAAATTTCCCCGAAAAGATTACAATCTGTCGGAAATATTTTTATATTTGTGAAAAGATAGAATCCGAACAGGAGATGCAAACCAACCAAAAACCGATAGAGCTATGAACGTTAACAAAATTATGGCGGAACTCGAGCGCAAGCACCCCGGCGAAAGCGAATACCTGCAAGCCGTGCGCGAAGTTCTGATGACCGTGGAGGATGCTTACAACCAGCACCCGGAATTCGAGGCAAACCGCATCGCCGAACGCATCGTGGAACCCGACCGAACTTTCACGTTCAAGGTCGTATGGGTCGACGACAAGGGCGACGTGCAGGTGAACACGGGCTACCGCGTGCAGTTCAACAACGCCATCGGCCCCTACAAGGGCGGACTGCGCTTCCACCCCTCGGTGAACCCCTCGATCCTGAAGTTCCTCGGTTTCGAGCAGATCTTCAAGAACGCGCTGACGACCCTCCCGATGGGCGGCGCGAAGGGCGGTTCGGATTTCAACCCCAAAGGCAAGTCGGACCGTGAGGTGATGCGTTTCTGCCAGGCCTTCATGACCGAACTGTGGCGCCACATCGGCCCGCAGACCGACGTTCCGGCAGGCGACATCGGCGTCGGCGGACGCGAAATCGGCTATCTCTACGGCATGTACCGCAAGCTGGCCCAGGAGAACACCGGCGTGCTGACGGGCAAGGGCATGACCTACGGCGGTTCGCTGATCCGTCCCGAGGCGACGGGCTTCGGAGCCGTCTATTTCCTGCGCCAGATGCTCGAAAAGGCCGGCATGGACATCAAGGGCCAGACCATCGCCATCTCGGGCTTCGGCAACGTGGCCTGGGGCGCGGCGACGAAGGCCACGGAACTGGGCGCCAAGGTGGTGACGATCTCGGGTCCCGACGGTTACATCTACGATCCGGAAGGCCTCGACGCCGAGAAGATCGCCTACATGCTGGAACTGCGCGCGTCGAACAACGACGTGGTGGAACCCTACGCCAAGAAGTTCCCCGGCTCGACGTTCTTCGCGGGCAAGAAACCGTGGGAGGTCAAGGTGGACATCGCCATGCCGTGCGCCACGCAGAACGAACTGGACGGCGAAGATGCCAAACGCCTGCTGGCCAACGGCGTGAAGGTCGTGGCCGAGGTTTCGAACATGGGCTGCCGCCCGGAAGCCATCGACGCCTTCATCGCGGCGAAGATTCCCTACGGACCGGGCAAGGCCGTGAACGCCGGCGGCGTGGCCACGTCGGGTCTCGAAATGACGCAGAACTCGCAGAAACTCAACTGGACGGCCGAGGAGGTCGACGCCAAGCTGCACCAGATCATGTCGTCGATCCACCACGCCTGCGTGGAATACGGCACCGAGAAGGACGGCTACCTCAACTACATGAAGGGCGCCAACATCGCCGGATTCATGAAGGTCGCCAAGTCGATGGTCGAGCAGGGCGTGCTGTAAGCCGAAAGGCCTCATACAACCGAAAATCGGAACTTCCCGGCCGGGAGGTTCCGATTTTTTCAACCCCGGCAAAAAAAGGTTGCACAGGCAGCTATTATTTCGTATATTACACGCAACCAACTCGCACAGTATGCGTCACTCCTTCCTGATCGCCTGCCTCGCACTGTCGTCGTGCGCCGCTTCGCAGTGTCCGCAGCTCTACATGAGCAGAACCCGCGGCGGAATGCCGTGTTATTTCACCGACGAATACGGCCACGCCGTTTTCGGGAATGCCCGTTACGAAGACGCCCGGCAGTTTATCGGCGACCGGGCCGCCGTACGGCTCAACGGCAAATGGGGGTTCATCGACCCCTCGGGCGCAACGGCCGTCCCCCTGCAATACGACTGGTGCAGCAGTTTCGGGGAATACGGGTTCGACAAGAGCGTCGCGATGGTCAAAAACGAAGTCGACAAATTCAAAGTGCCGATTCTCTCGGATTGCCCGACGGCCCTGATCGACCGGAAAGGCAACCGGGTCACGCCGTTCTACGGGTTCATCTTCCCGGTCCGGGACAAGGTGGCGTTCGTGAACGACGGTCGCACGGATTTCGCGGACACCCGGTTGCAGAACCTGGGCTTCGCCGACGGGAAATGGGGCTGCGTCGATCCGAAAGGCCGTCTCGTCGTGCCGTGCGTCTATGAGCTGGCGTACCTGCTCATAGCCACCCCCGGATTCACAATCGTCCGGCGCGACGGCAAGTGGGGCATGCTGAACGACCGCGGCCGACCGATCGTCCCGTGCGTCTACGACGCTGTTTATTACAAGGAGGGACATACCATCATCGACACGCAGGCCGACACGTCAGAAGCCGGAAAGAGCGTCGCGGCTCCGAACGGCGGTTTCCGGGAAAAACTGCTCTACATGCAGAAAGAGGGCGAAACAGAGATTTTCACCGAGAAAGGCAGACGGGTGCGCGGTCAATAAACGCCGCGGCCAATAAATAAAAAAAGCCAATCCCCGGCGGGGATTGGCTTTTTCGGTATCGGCTTTAGAAACCAGCCGGATGGAAGCGCAGGAGCGGCTCGGAAACGCCGCCGCCCACGCCCCTGAAACCCGTTTTACAAACGGGCCTTGATGGCTTTCGAAGCCTCCTCGTAGCCGGGTTTGTCCAGCAGGGCGAACATGTTCTTCTTGTAGGCCTCGACGCCCGGCTGGTCGAAGGGATTCACGCCCAGCATATAGCCGCTGATGCCGCAGGCCTTCTCGAAGAAGTACAGCAGGCCGCCGATCACGCTCTCCGAGATTTCGGGAATCTCGATGCGGATATTCGGCACGCCGCCGTCCACGTGGGCCAGCTGAACGCCCAGCTCGGCCATGCGGTTGACCTCCGAAATGCGCTTCCCGGCCAGGAAGTTCAGCCCGTCGAGGTTCTCCCCGTCGGCCTCGATCAGCACTTCGGCGGCAGGTTTGGCCACCGAAATGATCGTCTCGAACAGGGTGCGCTCGCCGTCCTGGATATACTGGCCCATCGAGTGCAGGTCGGCCGTCAGCGTGACGCTCGCCGGGAAGATGCCCTTGCCCTGCTTGCCCTCGCTCTCGCCGTAGAGCTGTTTCCACCACTCGTTGATATATTGCAGTTTAGGCTCGTAGGAACCCAGAATCTCGATCTTCTTGCCTCCGTCGTAGAGGATGTTGCGCACGGCGGCGTAGACGGCTGCCGGATTCTCCTTGAAAGCGACGCCTTCGGCCGTGGCCTTCTCCATCTCCTGCGCACCGCGGACGAGGGCCGCGATGTCCACGCCGGCGACGGCCAGCGGCAGCAGCCCCACGGGGGTCAGCACCGAGAAGCGTCCACCCACATCGTCGGGAATGACGAACGTCGGGTATCCCTCCTGCGCGGCGAGCGTCTTCAACGCCCCGCGCGCCTTGTCGGTGATGGCCACGATGCGCTCCGCAGCCTCCTTCTTGCCGTAACGCTTCTCGATCTCGGCCTTTATGAGGCGGAACGCGATGGCCGGCTCGGTCGTCGTGCCCGACTTCGAAATCACGATGGCGGCGATCGAATGCTCCTTCAGCGCGGCGAGCAGTTCGGCGGTGTAATCCTCCGAAATGTTCTGTCCGGCGAAAATGACCGTGGGGTCCTTCTGCTCCTTGTGCAGGAGTTTGAAGGGATCGCTCATGGCTTCGAGCACGGCCTTGGCGCCGAGGTACGAGCCGCCGATGCCGATGCAGACGACCACGTCGGCCTTCGAGCGCAGTTTCGCAGCCTCCTTCCGGATGGCGTCGATCTCGTTCTCCGAAATCGAGGAGGGGAGGTGCACCCAACCCAGAAAATCGTTGCCGGCGCCTTTGCCCGAATGCAGCAGGGCATTGGCTGCCTGCGCTTTGGCCTCGATGTCGGCGGAAATTTCAATGCCTGTCTTGGCAATGTCCAATTTCACATTTTTCATCATATCGCTAACTAAATTAATTTGGTTGTCAGTTCCTGCATGCACCTGCGCGCCGAGGCGCCCTCGTAGAGCACCCGATAAACCATGTCGGCGATGGGCATGTCGACCCGGTGGCGGAAGTTGATGTGACGGATGCAGTCGGCCGCGAAATAGCCCTCGGCGACCATCGTCATCTCGTTCAGGGCGCTCTTGACGGTACAGCCGTGGCCGATGAGCAGCCCCAGCCGGCGGTTGCGGCTGTAAGTCGAATAGCAGGTCACCAGCAGGTCGCCCAGATAGGCCGAGACCTGCGTGTTGCGCTCATCGGGATAACTCTCCTCCAGGAAACGCGTCATCTCGCCCGCCGCATTGGCGATCAGCACGGCCAGAAAATTGTCGCCGTAGCCCAGCCCCACGGCGATGCCGACCGAAAGTGCGTAGATATTCTTGAGAATTGCGGCGTATTCGACGCCATAGAGATCCGCGGAATAGCTGAGGCGAATGTTCTCCCCGGCAAAGCGTTCGCCGATGCGCCGCGCGTTTTCGGGATCGGCGCAGACGACCGTGAGGTACGAAAGCTTGCCGCGCGAGACCTCCTCGGCGTGCGAAGGCCCGGTCACCAGCCCGATCTGCCTATACGACAGCCCGTAATGGTCGTGGATGTACTCCACGACGGTCTGATAGTCGCCCGGGACGATGCCCTTGATGGCCGAAACGACGAATTTGTCACGGAGCGGAACGGTCAGCGGGGCGAGGAAATCCTTGAGGTAGGCCGAAGGCGTGGCGAGGATCACGATGTCGGCGTCGCGCACCACGGCGTCGAGGTCGGAAGAGGGGGCGATGCTGTTGCGGTCGAACTCCAAATCGTTCAGATAGCGGGGGTTGCGGCCGTCCGAGCACAGCGATTCGAGCACCTCGGGATTGCGGACATACCACCCTACGCGCCGGCCGTTGGCTGCAAGCAGTCCGACGATGGCCGTCGCCCAGCTTCCATAGCCGATGACCGCACAGCGGGCGTCGGTTCCGATTTTGTATTCCATGCGGAGATTCAGTTTTTCCAGCACAAATGTAATTAAAAAAAATCAGAATAAAATACAAAAAGTTCCGGGGCTTTTTGCTACCTTTGTCGGGATATGTCATCCGCCGAAGCCCGAAGCGGCGTTGCGGGTGCGTATCGGATTGAGAATAAAGCATTTCACGAAACAGAACAGTTGGGTGTAGGAATATGGGAATTTTTTCACTGACACAGGAGTTGGCCATCGACCTCGGAACGGCCAACACGCTGATAATTTACAACGGAAAGGTCGTCGTCGACGAACCTTCGATCGTGGCGCTGGACGTCCACACGGGCAAACTCGTGGCCATCGGCCAGCAGGCCCGCCAGATGCACGAGAAGACCAACCCGAACATCAAAACCATCCGTCCGCTCAAAGACGGCGTGATCGCCGACTTCAACGCCACGGAGCTGATGCTGCGCGGCATGATCAAGAAGGTCAAGACCTCGGGCAGCCTCTTCGCACCCTCGCTGCGCATGGTGATCTGCATTCCCTCCGGGTCGACCAACGTCGAAATACGCGCCGTGCGCGACTCGGCCGAACACGCCGGAGGACGCGAAGTCTACATGATCTACGAACCGATGGCCGCGGCGCTGGGTGCGGGCCTCGACGTCGAGGCGCCCGAAGGCAACATGGTCATCGACATCGGCGGCGGCACGTCGGAGATCGCCTGCATCTCGCTGGGGGGCATCGTCTGCTCGGAGTCGATCAACACCGCGGGCGACGTCTTCACCAACGACATCCAGAGCTACGTCCGCCAGCAGCACAACATCCGCATCGGCGAACGCACGGCCGAGGCGATCAAATGTTCGATCGGCGCCGCCGTTTCGGACCTGGAGCAGGAGCCCGAGGACTTCGTCGTGACGGGTCCCAACATGCTGACCGCACTGCCCCAGACCGTGTCGCTCTCGTACAGCGAAATCGCCTACGCGCTGGAAAAGTCGCTCACGAAGATCGACGCGGCGCTGATGAAGGTGCTCGAATCCATGCCGCCCGAGCTGTACGCCGACATCGTGAAGAACGGCATCTACCTCGCCGGCGGCGGCGCGCTGATCAAGGGACTCGACCGGCGGCTGAACGAAAAGACCGGCATTCCGTTCCACATCGCCGAAGACCCGCTGCGGGCCATCGCCCGCGGAACGGGAATCGCGCTGAAGAATATCAACCGGTTCTCGTTCCTGATGAAGTGATTCTTGCGATAACGCCCGTCTTCCGCACGTCGTTCGCCCTCCGGTGCAGTCACATACCCGAGTATGCCCCTGCACCGCCGACTTCGCAAAGCCCGAAATACGGTTCGTTCCGACAAGAATCGGATAAATTGACAAATACGGATTGCGGGCCTTGGTCCGCAATCTTAAATTAAGGAACTGCTTTGCGCAAACTGTTCGAGTTCATACGAAGCATCTACGTCGTGGTGCTGTTCGTGGCGCTGGAGGTCGCGGCCATCAGCTACTACGCCCACTCCACCCACTACACCCAGGCCCGGCTGCTCGCACGGTCGAACCAGGTGGCGGGAGGCGTGCACGGATTTTTCGCGGGCATAAGGCGTTACTTCAGCCTCGGGCACGAAAACCGGCTGCTGCTGGGCCGCGTCGCACAGCTCGAAGAGCGGCTCGCCCAGTACGAGGAGGCCGAAACCAACGCGCGGCTGGACAGCTATATGCAGGACATCGGCGAATCGAAATACCGCTTCGTCACGGCATCGGTCGTGGCCAACACGGTCAACCGGGCGCAGAACCTCATCACGCTCAACCGCGGACGTCAGGACGGCGTGGTCGAAGAGATGGCCGTCCTCTCGCCCGACGGCGCGATGGCCGGCTACGTCGTCGACTGCACGGAACGCTACGCCGTGGCGATGTCGGTGCTGAACACCTCGTTCCGGGCCAGCGGCAAGCTCGCCGACGCCGAATATTACGGCTCGATCTATTGGGACGGGCTGGACCAGAACGTGGTGATCCTCGGCGAGCTGTCGAAATACGCCGCCCCGAAGCCCGGACAGGAGGTCGTGACGACCGGATTCTCGCAGTATTTTCCCGCCGACGTGCTGATCGGCTGGGTCGAGAGCGCCTCGCTCAACGAGACCCGCACGGCCTACACGGTACGGGTGCGGCTCGCAGCCGAAATGTCGCGGCTGAACGAAGTCGTGCTGGTCGGCAACCGCGACTTCTACGAAATCCGCAACCTGCAGCAAAGCGAACAAATCGAACAACACACCCGGAACGACTAAATGTACCGCACACTACCATATCTCGGACTTTTCGCGGCGGCGGCACTGCTTCAGGTTTTCCTGTTCGACAACCTGACCATCAGCATCTACCTCAACCCGCTCGTATACATCGTCTTCATCGCCCTGCTGCCGCTCGACACGCCGCCCGCGGCAGTTCTGGGTGCCGGACTGGCGCAGGGCGTCACGATGGACTTCGCCATGGGCGCGGCGGGGATCAACACGATCGCCACGCTGCTGATCGCCTTCCTGCGCCCGACCCTCGCCGGCATGATCTGCGGCCGCGACAACGTCCGCGAAGGGGGCATCCCCTCGTCGGCGCGTCTGGGCGAACGAAAGTTCATCACCTACCTCGTGGCGCTGACGCTCGTGCATCACGCCGTATTCTTTTCGCTGGAGGCCCTTTCGTGGACCCACGCGCTCCATACGCTGCTGCGCATCGTCGTCAGCACGGCGGTATCGGCGGGCTTCATCTGGATCATCGCCCGCATCTTCACCGCCAAAATCCCCGTGCGCATATGAGAAACTCCGAGAGTTTCATGCGGATGCGCACCCTGCAAGTCATCGTCCTGCTGATCTTCGCGCTGATCGTCGGACGGCTGGCCTACATCCAGCTCTTCGATTCGCGCTACGACGATCTGGCGCGCGCCAACGTGCTGCGCCACGTCGTGCAGTACCCGCCGCGCGGCGAGGTCTTCGACCGCAACGGCGAATATCTGGTGCAGAGCCGCGAATGCTACGACCTGATGGTCATATCGAGCGAAATCGGCAAACAGGGCTTCGACACGGCCCGCATGTGCGACGTGCTGGGACTTTCGCGCGCCCGGCTCGAACGCGAACTGGCCAACGCGCGGATGCGTCCGCGGGCGCCGCGGCTGATTATGAACTACATCTCCAAGGAGGACAAACTGCGCTTCGACGAGTGCAACTTCCGGGGGTTCTACACCGTCTACCGCACCGTCCGCCGGTATCCCCGCGAAGTGGGCGGCAACCTGCTGGGGTATGTGAGCGAGGTGAACCCCGACTACCTGAAGCGCAACCCCGAATACAAGACGGGCGACTACGTAGGGATGAACGGCGTGGAGTCGGCCTACGAGCCGCAGCTCCGGGGCCGCAAGGGCGTCCGGATTCAGGAGATCGACACCCACGGGGCGATCAAGGGTTCCTACATGAACGGCCGCTACGACTCGGTTCCCGAACCGGGACGCTATCTGGTGAGCACCATCGACGCCCGCCTGCAACTGCTGGGCGAGGAGCTGATGCGCGGCAAGGTGGGAGCCGCGGTGGCCATCGAGCCTTCGACGGGCGAAATCCTGATGATGGTCTCCTCGCCGACGTACGATCCGGACGAACTGGTGGGGCGCGAGCGGGGCAACAACTACATGAAGATGCTCTACAACAAGCGCAAGCCGCTGTTCAACCGTGCGGTGAAGGCCAAATATCCCCCGGGGTCGACCTTCAAGCTGGTGCAGGGGCTGATCGGCCTTCAGGAAGGGGTGCTCCGGCCTTCGGACCTGCACTCCTGCCACATGGGCTACCAGGCGGGCCGCCTGAAGATGGCCTGCCACGCCCACGCCTCGCCGCTGGACCTGCGCTTCGCGGTGGCGACCTCGTGCAACGCCTACTTCTGCTACGTCTTCCGCGACATCCTCGACAACCCCAAATACGGGAACGTGAAGGAGGGTTACGACGTCTGGAAACAATATGTCGAGAGCTTCGGATTCGGGCGCAAGCTGGGTTCGGACTTCCTCGACGAGGGCAACGGATACGTGCCCGACCGCGCCTACTACGACCGCCAGTACCGGGGTTCGTGGAACTCGCTCACGGTGCTGTCGCTCTCGATCGGGCAGGATGCGCTGGGCTGCACGCCGTTGCAGCTGGCCAATCTGGCGTGCATCGTGGCCAACCGCGGCTACTACTACATCCCGCACATCGTGAAGAAGATCGAAGGACAGGACTCGCTCGACGCGCGTTTCTACGAACGCCACTACACGATGGTCGAACCGAAACACTTCGAACCCATCGTCGAGGGCATGTGGCGGGGCGTGAACGTCGGGGGAACCTCGACCCGCGCCCGGCTCGAAGGATTGGACGTCTGCGGCAAGACCGGAACGGCCGAAAACCCGCGCGGCCGCGACCACTCGACCTTTCTCTCGTTCGCACCGAAGGACAATCCGAAGATCGCCATTTCGGTCTACGTCGAAAACGGCGGATTCGGCGCCTCGGCGGCCCTGCCGATCGCCAGCCTGCTGGAAGAGTACTACCTGACGGACACGATCCGCAGGCCCGAACTGCTGCAATACATCAAGGACATGAACATCTATTATCCCGCTTATGACAAATAACCGGCATAACGGCATCTTTTACGGCGTGGACGGCTGGACCGTCCTGCTCTACGTGCTGATCGTCGCGGCGGGATGGATCTCGATCACTTCGGCGTCGTACGACGACAGCGCGGCCGACCTGCTCTCGTTCTCGCACTTCTACATGAAGCAGCTGATGTGGATCGGCATGGCGTGGGTCACGGCGATCATCGTCCTGCTGCTCGACGAGCGGTTCTACCACATGTTCGCCTACCCGGCCTATCTGGGCGGCATCGCGCTGCTCGTGGCCGCGCTGCTCTTCGGCCGCGAGGTCAACGGCGCGAAGGCGTGGTTCGAGTTCGGGTCGCTGCGCGTGCAGCCCGTGGAGTTCGCCAAGATCGCCACGGCCCTGGCCCTGGCCCGCGTGATGAGCGAATACTCCTTCTCGATCAACCGCGCGGGCGACCTGATGAAGGTCGCCGTGGTGATCTGCATTCCGCTCTTCATCATCATCCTGCAGAACGACACCGGGTCGGGCATCGTGCTGGGGTCGTTCCTTTTCGTGCTCTACCGCGAAGGGCTGAACAAATGGCTCTGCATCCCGGTGCTGCTGATCGCCGCGCTGTTCATCGTCTCGTTCCTCCTCTCGCCGATGACACTGCTCGTGGCGCTGATTCTGGTCTGCACGCTCTCCGAGGCGATGATGAACGGCCAGTGGCGTTCGCGCCTCGTGTTCCTGGCCGCGGTGATGCTGTCGGCCATCCTGCTATGCCTCGTGATGGCGCTGATCGCCCCCGGAACGCTCGATCTCTACCACAGCCTGCTCACAACGACCCTCGCGGCCGTGGTCTTCGCTGCCGTATACGCCTACCGCTCGAATCTCGCCAACATCTTCATCACGCTGGGACTGTTCGTCGGTTCGCTCGTCTTCCTGCCCACCACCGACTACATCTTCAATTCGATTCTCAAACAGCACCAGCGCGACCGTATATTAAGCTTCCTGGGCATCATCAGCGACCCGCTCGGAACCGACTACAACGTCAACCAGGCGAAAATCGCCATCGGCTCGGGCAACTTCTGGGGCAAGGGCTTCCTCGAAGGGACCCAGATCAAATACGGGTTCGTCCCCGAAAAGCACACCGACTTCATCTTCTGCACCGTGGGCGAGGAGTGGGGATTCCTCGGCTCGGTCGTGGTGCTGACGCTGCTGTGCCTGCTGATCCTGCGGCTGATGCGCATGGGCGAACGGCAGCAGGAGCCGTTCGGACGCATCTACTGCTACTGCGTGGCGGCGATCCTGCTGTTCCACGTGCTGGTCAACGTGGGCATGACCATCGGCCTGATGCCCGTGATGGGCATTCCGCTGCCGTTTATGAGCTACGGAGGCTCGTCGCTCATCGCCTTCACGATCCTGCTGTTCATCGCCGTGCGGCTCGACGCCTCGACACGACAATTTTCCGTACACAAACTATAATACCCGATGATTCGCTACAACCCCAAAGGACTGACTACCCCGCAAATCGACGAAAGCCGCCGGCTTCACGGCGACAATGTCATCACCCCGCCGAAGGACGATTCGGCCTGGCGCCTGCTGCTGGAAAAATTCCGCGACCCGATCATCCGCATCCTCCTGCTGGCCGCCGTGCTGTCGCTCATCATCGGATTCGTCCACAAGGACTTCACCGAATCGGTGGGCATCATCTGCGCCATCATCCTCGCCACCTGCGTCGGATTCTGGTTCGAATGGGATGCCCAGCGGCGTTTCCGGAGGCTCAACCAGGTGAACGACGACATCCCCGTGAAGGTGATGCGCGAAGGGTCGATCCGCGAAATTCCACGACGCGACGTGGTCACGGGCGACGTGGTCTACATCGAGAGCGGCGAGACGATTCCCGCCGACGGCGAACTGGTCGAGGCCGTATCGCTGAAAATCAACGAATCGACGCTCACGGGCGAACCCGAGGTGGACAAGACGGTCAACGAAGCCGACTTCGACCCCGAGGCGACCTATCCCTCGAACGCGGTGCTGCGCGGCACGACCGTGGCGGACGGGTACGGCGTGATGGTCGTAACGGCCGTGGGCGATGCGACCGAAGCCGGGCGCGTCACGGAGCAGTCGACCGTGCAGAGCGAAGAGCAGACGCCCCTCGACCGTCAGCTGACGCGCCTCTCGCGTCTGATCGGCCGGCTGGGCATCCTCCTTTCGGCGCTTATCTTCTGCGTGATGCTCGGAAAGGCGATCTTCGCGGGCGGGCTGCTCGAGAGCGACTGGTTGACCATCTCGCAGCATGTGCTGCAAATCTTCATGGTTTCGGTGGCCATCATCGTCATGGCCGTGCCCGAAGGGCTTCCGATGTCGATCACGCTGTCGCTGGCGATGTCCATGCGGCGGATGCTGAAGACCAACAACCTCGTGCGCAAAATGCACGCCTGCGAGACGATGGGCGCCGTGACGGTCATCTGCACCGACAAGACCGGCACGCTGACCCAGAACCGCATGCACGTGCAGGAACTGATCCGCTACGACACGCTTCCCGCACGGGAATTCGCCGAGGTCGTGGCCCTGAACACCACGGCGTTCCTCGACGCCGAAGGCCATATCATCGGCAACCCCACGGAAGGGGCCTTGCTCGAATGGATGCGCGCCGGAGGCGAGGACTACGAACCGCTGCGCGCCGAAGCGAAGATCGTCAACCGGCTGACCTTCTCGACCGAACGCAAATACATGGCCACGATCATCGAAAGCGGCATCTCGGGCCGCCGCATCCTCTGTGTGAAGGGCGCCCCGGAGATCGTGCGCACGATGTGCGCCCCGGACGGCAAGGACGCGCAGGTCGCCGAACAGCTCCTCGGGTTCCAGAGCCGCGCCATGCGCACGCTGGCCGTGGCGTGGGCGGAAACCGCGTCGGACGACTGCCTCGAAGCGGTCAAGGCGGGCGGGCTGCACTTCGCGGCGGTGGCCGCCATCTCGGACCCCGTGCGCGAGGACGTCCCGGCGGCCGTCGCACGCTGCCTGGAGGCGGGAATCGGCATCAAGATCGTCACGGGCGACACCCCGGCCACGGCGCGCGAAATCGCCCGCCAGATCGGGCTGTGGAACGACGCCGCGGATGGCGAACGGAACCACATCACCGGCACGGAGTTCGCCGCCATGAGCGACGAAGAGCTGCTGGGACGCGTGCAGGAGCTGAAGATCATGTCCCGGGCCAGGCCGCTGGACAAGCAGCGTCTCGTCAAGCTGTTGCAGCAGCGCGGCGAGGTGGTGGCCGTGACGGGCGACGGGACGAACGACGCCCCGGCGCTCAATTTCGCCAACGTGGGTCTTTCGATGGGCTCGGGAACCTCCGTGGCGAAGGACGCCTCGGACATCACGCTGCTGGACGACTCGTTCGCCTCAATCGCCACGGCCGTCATGTGGGGGCGTTCGCTCTACCGCAATATCCAGCGTTTCGTGCTGTTCCAGCTGACGATCAACTTCGCGGCCATCACCATCTGCTTCATCGGCGCGCTGTTCGGAACCGACATGCCGCTCACGGTGGTGCAGATTCTCTGGGTGAACATCATCATGGACACCTTCGCGGCGATGGCCATGGCCTCGCTGCCGCCCAACCCCGAAGTGATGCGCGACAAACCGCGCCCGAGGGACGAATTCATCATCACCCCCGCCATGGCCCGCACCCTCTTCACGTGCGGCGCGGCGATGGTGGTCGTACTGCTGGGAATGCTCTTCCGATGGACGATCCTGCAAGGCGGACTCACGGTGGAGCAACTGACCGTGTTCTTCTCGACGTTCGTCTTCCTCCAGTTCTGGAACATGTTCAACGCCAAGGGATTCGAGACGCGCCATTCGGTCTTCACATGTCTCGGCGGCTGCCGCGAATTCTTCCTGATCCTCGCGGCGATCGGCGTGGGACAGGTGCTGATCGTGGAATTCGGAGGCGAGGTGTTCCGCACCGAACCGCTCTCGTGGATGCAATGGGCCGAGGTGATCGGATTCACCTCGCTGCTGGCTGTCGGCGGCGAAATCATCCGTGCAATCCACAGAAAAAGAAAACAGTTGCGATAAAATACGATGCTCAAACGCCTGACCGCCGCCTGCCTGCTCTCATTCGCGGGCCTGGGAGCAGCGGCGCAATTACCGGACAGCGCAGACATGAGCGCCGGAGGGGAGTTCCGACGGCGCATCGACCGCCACACCTCGACAAAAGCCTACCGCATGCTCTTCGTCGGCACGCCGCTGATCGTGGGCGGCGTCGTGATGCAGGCCTACGATTCCGACTTCCGGCGTCTGCGCAACGGGTACAGCCGTTCGTTCCGCCACGACTACGACGACTGGCTCCAGTACGCTCCCGCCGGGGCGATGGTGGCCCTGAAAGCCTGCGGCGTCAGGGGACGCAGTTCATGGGGCCGCATGCTGGTCTCCGACGCCTTTTCGGCGGGACTCATGGCCATCGGGGTCAACTCGCTCAAATACTCCTGCCGTGTGATGCGCCCCGACGGATCGTCGCGCAACTCCTTCCCCTCGGGGCATACGGCGACGGCCTTCATGGCCGCCACGATGCTCCACAAGGAGTACGGCCACCGCAGCCCGTGGTACAGCATCGGGGGCTACACCGTGGCGACGGTCACGGGCGTCACCCGTCAGCTCAACAACCGGCACTGGATGAGCGACATCATGGTCGGAGCCGGTATCGGCATCCTCGCCACGGAGCTGGGATATTTCCTCGCAGACCTGATTTTCAAGGAGAAGGGGCTGAACGTCACGGAAACCTACTCGGTCTACGACCGCTGCCGCCGGCCGTCGTTCCTCGGGTTCAGCCTCGGATTCTCGACCGTTCCCGGAAGCTACACGCCCTACCCCGGGATGCACATGCAGTTCCTCTCGGGGCCGGCCGTCTCGGTGCAGGGCGCCTGGTTCGCAACGCCCTACTGGGGTTTCGGCGGCCGCATGTCGTGCACCAACCTGCGCGTGAAAGTCAACGGCGTGGCGCAGAACGACAATCTGGAGTGTGCGTCGATGTACGCGGGACCCTATTTTTCCCACCCCTTTTCGATGCGGTGGCTCGTGGGCGCCAAACTGCTCGGAGGGTGCGAGATCTACAAACCGTGCCGCACGGATTTCCGCAGGCTGGAAAGACGCGCCGGATTCTCCTTCGGAACCGGGCTTTCGACCACTTACCTCGCCACGCAAAACCTCGGCGTGCGCTTCTCGACCGATTACGACGTCGCACCTCCCGTGGTGCGTTCGTCGCGCGAACGGCTTCACAAGCTCACCTTCGGCATGGAGATCTGCGCGGTATTCTGAAACGCAAAGGGCGGACCCGCAGGTCCGCCCTTTGCGTTTTCTTTCCGGTCCCTTACAGGAACGATTTCCCCTGCGCGGCGCGGCGCAGCCGCCCGGCCGTGACGCCGTCCTTCACCGCAGCAGGGATCGCCACCCCGGAATAGACCGAGACGACGCCGTCCTTCAGCGCGCGGAGCCGCAGTTCCCGCTTCGTCATTTTTTCAACCGCATAGCTGCTGTCCCACGGCGTACCGTCGGCATAGGTCCCCGAAAGCACCTGCCCGGTCGCCGGATCGCCGACAAGGGCGTAGGTCCCGGTGAACCGGGCGTACCCGAACGTCCCGATACTCTGGTAAAGGGTGAATGTCCCGTCTTCGCCGAGTTGCAGGTAAACCGTTCCGGTCAAGGCCGTACCGTCCTTCCAGCGGGTCAGCATCCAGCCGTCGTAGTTCGCCTCGTCCTCACCGCCCTTGTCTCCGCCGCAGCCGACAACCAGCAGAGCCGCGGCCACCACGGCAAAAAGGCTCAATCCGATTTTCATACCCAAGGCCGTCCCGCTCCTGGTTTCCGCAAAGACGGATTACAAATATAGGGATTGGAACCCGAAATCCAAAGCAGAGCTGCAAAAATCCCCGGCGGCAGATGAAACAGGCGCCCGTTGGCACAAAAAATGCACGTTCCGGACTGCGGCCTTTCCCCCGGCAACACATTATGAAACTGCGTCTCGGTCTGATACTTCTGTTATTCGCGGCATCGGCAGGCATTCTTGTCTGGATGTACTACGCTGCGACGCGCGAACCCCGGTCGCCGAAGGGTTCGCCGTGGGCCGAAACGCTCGCCGACCTGGACGCCTGCTGCCGCCGCAAACACGTCAAATCGGTGCAATACGACCATTTCGCAGGCATCGCGGCCGACGAAGAGCGCCACACGGCCGAACGGCTGTTCCGGGCCATGGCCTTCTCCGAGCGGTTGCAGGAGAACAACTGCGCGACGGCGATCCTCCATCTCGGAGGTCATTACACGCCCCCGGGAAAGATCATCATTTTCGGCGGCACGACCGACGGCAACCTCGAACGGAGCGTCGCCTACGAACGACAGGCCCACGCCGGACGCTCCGGAGCCGACATCCGCCGGGCGATGGAGCGCGGCAACCGCTATGCGGCACGCATACTGACCTGGGCCTCGGCGGGAGACATGCGGAACATCGCCCTGCTGGAACGCTGCCGGCAGGAGGGACGCAACGCCCCGGACACGGGCCGGTTCGCAGTCTGCCCGAACTGCGGCAGCCTCTATCCGTCGGAATACGCCGACTGGTACTGCCCCGCCTGCCTGACGGAGGGAAAAAGGTTCGTCCTCTTCGAGTGAGCCATGCTACATAGGGGGGGGGTGAACGAAGCGAGGCACGAACCGGTAATCCCGTCCGTGCCTCGCAGGTACAAGGGCAAAACGCCCCGTGAAATCAGCGACTACTCCTCATCGGCGTCCTTCATGGTGTGGTATACGTTCACCACGTCGTCGTCCTCTTCGAGTTTCTCGACCAGCTTCTCGACCGATTCGCGGCCTTCGGCGTCAAGCTCCTTCACGTCGGAGGGGATACGCACCGACTCGCCCGAGACGATCTCGAAGCCCTTGTCGTCGAGCCACTTCTGGATGGCGCCGAACGATTCGTAGGGGGCGTAAACCGTGATTCCGTCCTCCTCGGAGTAGAACTCGTCGACCCCCAGGTCGATCATCTCCAGCTCCAGCTCCTCGGGATCGACACCCTCGGCGGCGCGGAACTTGAAGACGCACTTGTGGTCGAACAGAAAGCCCACCGAGCCGCTGTTGCCCAGCGTGCCGCCGCATTTGTTGAAATACATGCGCACGTTGGCCACGGTGCGGTTGGTGTTGTCGGTGGCCGTTTCGACGAGGAACGCAATGCCGTGAGGGCCGTATCCCTCGTAGATCACCTCCTTGTAGTCGGCGGCATCCTTCTCGGTGGCGCGCTTGATGGCCCGTTCGATGTTCTCCTTGGGCATGTTCTCGGCCTTGGCGTTCTGAATCAGAATGCGCAGGCGGGTGTTGCCCGACGGGTCGGAACCTCCGGCCTTGACGGCGATCTCGATCTCTTTGCCCAACTTGGTGAAGGTGCGGGCCATGTGACCCCAGCGTTTCATTTTTCGCGCTTTGCGATACTCAAAGGCTCTTCCCATAAGATTATCGTTTTTTTTCGGATTTTTTCGTTCGTGGTGCAAAGGTATAAAATTCGGAGTTAAAAATTAAAGATTAAAAATTAAAAATTACTTTTGTACCGTATAAAAACACCTGAATCTATGGAGATCAAAAGTCGTTTCGACCATTTCAACATCAACGTAACGGACCTCGACCGCAGCATCGCCTTCTACGACAAGGCCCTCGGGCTGCGGGAAACGGGCCGCAAAGAGGCCTCCGACGGAGGATTCACGCTGGTCTATCTGGGCGACGGACAAAGCCCCTTCCGCCTGGAGCTTACCTGGCTGCGCGACCACGCCGCCGCGCCCTACGAGCTGGGCGAGAACGAGAGCCACCTCTGCATGCGCGTGGCGGGCGACTACGACGCCGTGCGCGAGCACCACCGCGCCATGGGCTGCGTCTGTTACGAAAACCACGACATGGGGCTTTACTTCATCAACGACCCCGACGACTACTGGATCGAAATATTACCCCTGAAATAACCGCCATGCAGACGCAAACCGAAATGCAGAGGGAGGTCGACGAGGCCGTGCGCACGATGCGCGCGGGCGGCATCATCCTCTACCCCACCGACACGGTCTGGGGACTGGGCTGCGACGCCACCTCCTCCGCCGCCGTGGAGCGGATATACCGTCTCAAGCGGAGCGGGAACAAGAAATCAATGCTCGTGCTGTGCGCCTCGGCCGACATGATCGTCCGCTACGTCAACAAGGCCCCGGGAATCGCCTTCGAGGTGATGGAGCTGGCCACCTCGCCCCTGACGGCCATCCTGCCGGGCGCCGCGGGGCTTGCCGAAAACCTCATCCCCGACGAAGGGACGCTCGGCGTGCGCATCCCCGACCACGAATTCTGCCGCCGGATGCTCCGCGCCCTGGGACGGCCCATCGTCTCGACCTCGGCCAACATCTCGGGCGAAGCGACGCCCGTGGGATTGCAGGACGTGGCCCGCGAGATCATCGACGGCGTGGATTTCGTCGTCAACCCCCGTTTCGAAGGCAAACCGACCCGCAAGGCGTCGTCGATCATCGCGTTCGGCGAAGGCGGCGAGGTGAAAATCATCCGCGAATAAGATGGCGCGCACGCTCGAAACCCCGATTCAGAAACGGTTCTCCGACGTGGACCCCTTTCAGCACGTGAACAACGTCTCGCAGCAGATGTATTTCGACGTGGGCAAGATGGAGTTCTACGAAAAGGTGCTGGGCGCGGAGGTGCTGCTCGCAGACCTGCGGATTCTCACCGTCTCGACCTCGACCTCCTACCTGGGGCAGGTCAGGATGCACGACCCCGTGCGGGTGACGACCACCTGCGAACGGGTGGGAACGAAGAGCCTGACGCTCTTCCAGCAGCTGCTCGCCGGCGGCGAGGTGCGCAGCGAAAGCCGCTCGGTGATGGTCGTCTTCGACTTCGCACGCCAGCGGAGCGAACCGGTTCCCGACGCCTGGCGCGAACGGCTGCTGGCCGATTAGTGTTCCAGCCGTCCGTCGCTGCGCAGTTTCGGCAGGCCGTGGCGGACATAATACTTATAGCCTACCACCACGAGGATGACGCCCGCGAAGATGAAGACCGAGGCGGTGATGTTCGCGGCGTCGAAATGCGCCTGTCCGCGCGTAATGGCCAGGATGCCCGCGATCACGGGCTGGATGTAGCGGTAGAGCGCCGTGTGCACCGAGGTCAGCTTCTCCGTGCCGCGGTAGAGCAGGTACATGGGCAGGACGGTTCCCAGAATGAGGATATAGCCCAGTTCGGCCTGCGCAAACAGCGGAAGCCGCAGAAACGGTACGTGGTCGATGTATTTCCAGAAGAAGGGCGCCGTTATGGCCAGCCCGATGATGTAGTACCACCCCATCACGACCAGCGTGCCCAGCTTCTCCAGCTGCGGCTTGATAATCACCGTATTGACGGCGATGGCCACCACGGCCGCCAGCACGAACAGGTTGCCCTGGGCGCGGCTGCCGTGGGTAAGCGAGAAGCCGTCGCCGAGAATCAGGATTCCGGCGCCGACGAGTGCGCAGACCACCCCCACGACACGCGTCCCGATATACTTGCGCGGGTGCATCAGGTGATCCATGATCAGCGTGAAAGCCGGGCCGAGCGTGGCGATGACCGAGGCGTCGATGGGCGTGGTGTAAGACGCCCCCCAGAGCAGCATGTACATCCAGCCGTAGACGATCAGCAGCGTGACAATCAAAATGTTGCCCGCATCGCGCCACGTAATGCGGTAGGAGTAGCGGGAGAAAAGGGCGAAGGGGATGAAGAAAACCGCCGCCGAAAGCACCTGCAACATGAATATCTGCTGGAAATCGAGGTAATTGCGCGTGAGGGAGACGTAGAACGAAAAATTCGCTCCGAAAAACACGTTGGCGAAAACCAGGTCGAGATTATAGCGCGTTTTACTCACAAAAAGAAAACCGGGCAATTATCGCACCGAATTTTACCTTATATTTGCCCCGGCCAAAAGCCGGAATTCAAGGGCGGCGGCCGAAATCGAGATTCGGAAACGGATCGGCGCCCGCCCCGCTTCAGAACCCCGCTTCTCGAACGGGCTACGAAAGATGGACAAAGGAAAACTGAAAGGACATGCGGCCCTGTGGGTCGCCAACATCGTCTGGGGACTCAACGCCCCGATCGGCAAAAGCGTACTCTGGTCCGAGGCCAACCCCGGAGGGGTCAATCCCTTCGCGTTGAGCGTCTACCGCATGGTGGGCGCGGCGTTGCTGTTCTGGACGGTCTCGCTGCTGCTGCCCCGCGAACGGGTCGCCCGGCGCGACATCGCGCTGCTGCTCCTGGCCTCCGTCTTCGGCATCCAGCTCAACCAGATGCTGTTCCTGTGGGGGCTGTCGCTCACCTCGCCCATCGACACGTCGATCATCGCCACGGTGGTCCCCGTGCTGACGATGGTGCTGGCGACGCTGTTCCTGCGCGAGCCGATCACGTGGCTGAAGGCCGGGGGCGTCTTTCTGGGATGCGCCGGGGCGCTGATCCTGATTCTCGTGAGCCAGCACGGCACAGGACACTCGTCGAGCGTCATGGGCGACGTGCTGTGCATCGTCAGCGCCGTCAGCTACGCCACCTACCTCACGGCCTTCCGCAACGTGATCGTCCGCTACTCGCCCGTGACGACGATGAAGTGGATGTTCCTCTTTGCCGCCATAGTCGCCGTGGTGATCTACTACCGTCCGCTGACCGCGGTCGACTACGCCGGGCTGGCGCCCCGGACCTGGGCCGGAATCGGTTACGTCGTGGTCTGCTCCACGTTCCTCTCCTACCTGATGGTTCCCATCGGCCAGCACCACCTGCGGCCCACGGTCGTGTCGATGTACAACTACGTGCAGCCCGTCGTGGCGGTGCTGTTCACCGTGGCGATCGGACTCGACACCTTCGGATTCACCAAGGCCGGAGCCGCACTGTGCGTCTTCGCGGGGGTATGGCTGGTGACCAAGTCGAAATCCCGGGCGCAGCTCGACGCCGACCGCCTGAAAGGCGGCAATTAGCCCCTCCCCGGCGACGGCAGCCGCCCCTTCCGCGCCCCTGAGAAAGAGCGTTTCCGAACAGCCGGGGCGAATGCTCCCCGAACCAAAAGGCGAACCCCGCGGGGTTCGCCTTATTTCCGGACGCGGGTCAGCCCCCGCTCGGCAGCCAGCCGCTCCATCAGCGCGTAGGCCGCGTCGTATTCGTTGGGAATCTCGCCGTCCAGGATGGCGTTCTTGATGATCTCCTTCATGTCGCCGATCACGCGCCCCGGGCCGATGCCGTAGGTCTCCATGATCAGCTCGCCCGTGATCGGAGGCTGGAAGTTACGGATGCGGTCGCGCTCCTCCAGGTCCTTCATCTTGCGGCGCACCAGCTCGAAATTCGAAAGGTAACGTTTCACTTTGGCGTCGATGCCCGAGGTGATGTCCGCCTCGCACAGCGTCATCAGCGCCTCCACGTCGTCGCCCGCCTCGAACAGCAGCCGGCGCACGGCCGAGTCGGTCACGAGGTCCTCCGAGAGGATGATGGGCCGCAGGTGAAGGAACACGAGCTTCTGCACGAACTTCATGTGCTCGTTGAGCGGCAGTTTCAGCTGGCGGAAAATCGCCGGGACCATCTTCGAGCCGAGCACCTCGTGGCCGTGGAAGGTCCAGCCCACACGGGGATCGTAGGCCTTCGTGAGCGGCTTGGCGATGTCGTGCAGCACGGCAGCCCAGCGCAGCCACAAATCGCCGCTGCGGCGCGCCACGTTGTCCACGACCTTGAGCGTATGGATGAAATTGTCCTTATGGGCGTGGCGGCCCCGCTTCTCCACCCCTTTGAGGTTGTGCATCTCGGGAAAAATCCGCTCCAGCAGCCCGGTGAGTTCCAGCAACTCGAAGCCCATCGAAGGGACGGGCGAAAGGACAATCTTGTTGAGTTCGGTGACGATGCGTTCGCGCGAGACGATGCGGATGCGTTCGGCATTGCGGCGGATCGCCTCGAAGGTCTCTTCCTCGATGGTGAAGCCCAGCTGCGAGGCGAACCTGACGGCACGCATCATGCGCAGAGGGTCGTCGGAAAAGGTGACGTCGGGATCGCACGGCGTGCGGATGATGCACTCTTCGAGGTCCGACATCCCGTCGAAAGGATCGACCAGCTCGCCGAACGTGGCCCCGTTCAGCGACCACGCCATGGCGTTGATCGTGAAGTCGCGCCGCCGCTGGTCGTCCGCCAGCGTGCCGGGTTCGACCTCGGGTTTGCGCGAATCGCGGGTGTAGGACTCCCGGCGCGCGCCCACGAACTCGACTTCGACATTCCGGGCGCGGACCATCGCCGTGCCGAAAGTCTTGAAGACCGAGACCTTCGCCTTCAGTTCGCGCGCGAGCGCCTCGGCCAGCGCAATGCCGCTGCCCACGACCACCACGTCGATGTCGGTCGAAGGCCGTCGCAGGTAGTGATCGCGCACATAGCCGCCGACGACGAAAGCCTGCACGCCCTGCTCGTCGGCAAGGCGCGAAATCCGCCGGAATATGGGATTCGACAACGGCACGCGGCTACTTCACGTGTTGCTTGATCGCATCCCGCCACACCACGTAACCCTCGCCCGTCAGGTGCAGGCCGTCGTTGGTGTAACGCTTGTCCAGCCGCCCCTCGTGGTCGGCCAGCGCCCCCCAGACATCGAGGTAGGTGACTTCCTTCTCGTCGCACAGCGCTTCGAGCCGCTTGTTCAACGGCACGATCTGACGGCCGTGCTCGTAGTGGTTCTTGAACTTGGCGAAAGACTCGCCATTGACGGGCAGGATGCTCTGCACGTAGATCTTCGTCCAGCGCGACTCGGACTGGAAACGGTCGATGAGCCGGGCCACGTTGGCCACGATCTCGTCGGGCGAAACGCCGGCCGCCAGGTCGTTGACGCCGATCATCAGAAACAGTTTCTTGGGATGCCCCCCGACGATCGGGTCGAGACGGTCGAGCAGCCACCCCGAGCGGTCGCCGCTGATGCCGCGGTTCTTGACGTGGCGGTTGTTGAACAGCTCGGCCCACTCGCAGCCGTCGGTGATCGAGTTGCCCAGGAACACGATGTCGCTCGAATAGACCGGGAGCACCTCGAAAAGGCTGCGCCGCTGGAGGTTGTATTCGCTCTGCGCAAAGGCCGTGCACACGGTGAACAGCGCGGCGGCAAGGATCAGGATGCGTTTCATAGTCGTCAGAATTTAAGTTCGCGCCGGTAGAGCTGCACGGTGTTTTCCAGCCCGTAATAGAGGGCGTCGCAGATCAGCGCATGGCCGATCGACACCTCGTCGGTCCACGGGATGCGTTCGGCGAACCAGCGCAGGTTCTCCAGCGAAAGGTCGTGGCCGGCGTTCAGCCCCAACCCCTGCCGGCGAGCCTCTTCGGCGGCGGCCAGATAGGGGGCGACGGCCCGCTGCGGGTCGTCGGGATATTCGCGCGCATAGGCTTCGGTGTAGAGTTCCACCCGGTCGGCGCCGCAGGCCTTCGCCCCGGCGACCATCTCGGCCACGGGGTCCACGAAAACCGAGACCCGGATGCCCTTCGCGTGGAAGCGCGCCGTCACGTCGGTCAGGAACGCGCGGTTGGCCAGAGTATCCCACCCGGCGTTCGAGGTGATGGCATCGTGGGCGTCGGGAACCAGCGTCACCTGCGCAGGGACCACCTCCAGCACCAGGTCGATGAAACCCGGAATGGGGTTGCCCTCGATGTTCAGCTCGGTCGTGAGCGCCCGTTTGAGATCGCGCACGTCGTCGTAACGGATATGCCGCGCATCGGGACGCGGATGGACCGTGATGCCCTCGGCGCCGAAACGCTCAATGTCCAGCGCGGCGCGGACCACGTCGGGCAGATTGCCGCCCCGCGAATTGCGCACCACGGCGATCTTATTGATGTTAACGCTTAACTTTGTCATAATTCTACGCTGTTTCACGGAATGCGGAACGCGATCCGGACAAGCTCAAATAAATTTGGCGCATCGCTCTCCTTTCCGTATATTTGCCGGAGATATGCCACATCCCGGCGCCTTGCCGGGCCGAAAAGGCCCCGGATCGTTCCGGCGTGGTAAAGTTACTTATTTTTTCGAAACTCCGCCGATGAAAATCATACTTTTTTCCCGCGCGCAGATCGCCCACACCCCCGAGGAGATCCGCCAGCTGATCGGAACGATCGGAGCTTTCGGCTTCGATTACGCCGTCAACGAGGAGTTCGCCCCCCTGGTGGAGCAGGCCACGGGAACGGCGCTCCCGCCCGAAAGGATCTACGGCCGCTACATCGGCAAACAGCCTGCCGAAACCGTCATGGTCTGCTACGGAGGCGACGGAACGCTGCTCGAAGGGGTGCACCGTCTCTGCGGCGCGCCGATTCCCGTCATGGGCATCAACGCCGGGCACCTGGGGTTTCTGACCAGCGCCCCGAGCAACGGGCTGAACCTGATCTTCCGCGAGATAGCCGAAGGCAACATCGCGACCGAGCCGCGCTCGATGCTGCGCGTCACGGGCGAATTCGCCCGACAGCCCGAATCGCAGCTGGCGCTCAACGAATTCACCGTGCAGCGCCACGGCGCAGGGATGATCTCGGTGGAGACCTACGTCGACCGGCAGATGGTGGCCACCTACCACGGAGACGGGGTGATCGTCTCGACGCCCACCGGATCGACAGCCTATTCGCTCAGCGCCGGAGGTCCCGTCGTGGCCCCGACGTGCCAGTGCCTGGTCATCTCGCCCCTGGCCCCCCACAACCTCACGATGCGCCCGGTGGTGATCCCCGACACGGGCGTCATCACGCTCAACGTGGACGCCCGGCGAGCGGACGCCTTCGTCACGCTGGACAACCGGACCTACCCCGTTTCGCACGGCGCGTCGTTCACCGTGGAGCGGGCCGAACAGACGATTTTTTTGGCCGTGCCGCACAATATATCATTTTACGACACGTTACGGAATAAGATGATGTGGGGAATCGACATCCGCAGTTAATCATTTATCGCATTTTTCCACAAGTTAACAGAATTTTTCCCTATATTTGTGCCCTAATATGAGCGATCAGAAACGCATACCGCAACACGTCGCCATCATCATGGACGGCAACGGCCGCTGGGCCGAGTTGCGCGGCAAGGAGCGTTACGAAGGTCACGCAGCGGGTGTCGAACCCGTGCGGGCGTCGTTGCGCGCCGCGGCGCGCTGGGGCGTGAAGTACCTGACGCTCTATGCGTTCTCGACCGAAAACTGGGGACGGCCCGCGGAGGAAGTGGACTCCCTGATGGAGCTTTTCTGCAAAAGCGTCGTCAACGAAACGCCCGAACTGATCCGCCAGGGCGTCGAGGTGCGCATGATCGGCGACCGGAGCCGTTTTTCGGAGAAGGTCCGCAGCTACCTGGCCATGGCCGAGGAGCAGACCGCGGGAGGACGGACGCTGACGCTGATCCTGGCGCTGAACTATTCGTCGCGGAGCGAAATAACGCACGCCGTGCAGCAGATCGCGCAACGCGTGGAGGCCGGCCAGATCGCCCCGTCGGAGATTTCCGAAGAGACGATCAGCACCGCGCTCTACACGGCCCCCTACCCGAACCCCGACTTGATCGTCCGCACCAGCGGCGAACAGCGGTTGAGCAATTTCCTGCTGTGGCAGGCCTCCTACGCCGAACTGTGGTTCCCCGAAGTGCTGTGGCCCGACTTCACGGAGGAGGAGTTCGACCGCGCGATGGAGGAATACGCACGGCGCGATCGCCGCTTCGGACTGGTTAAATAGATGACTTTAGACTATATTTAATAGATGAATTATTCCGGTAAGATATTCACGGCAGCAGCTGCCCTCGTGCTATGCTGCTCGAATATATTCGCCCAGGAGCAGAATCCGCAGGACACGACGGCGGCTCCGAAGCCTGCGATTTCAGAAAACGCCCCGATGTTCCGAAGCGAGGGCGAACCCAGGCTCTATTACATCCGCGACGTCAACGTCCACGGCGTGCAATACCTCAACCCCGAGATCCTCAAGTCGTCTGCCGGACTGATCGCAGGCGACTCGGTCTACCTGCCGAGCAACTTCATCTCCAACGCCATTTCACGGCTCTGGAGCCAGCGGTTTTTCTCGGACGTGAAGATCGGCGCCGAGATCGAGGGCGACAGCCTCGACCTGGAGGTGTTCCTCAAGGAGCGTCCCCGCGTCTACAACTGGGAGTTCGAGGGCATTTCGAAGGGCAAGAAGAAGGACCTGCTGGAAAAGCTCAAACTCAAGCGCGGAAGCGAACTCTCGGACTACGTCATCGACAAGAACAAGAAGCTCATCCATAACTACTGGGCCGAAAAGGGATTCCGCAATACGGAGGTGGACGTGCGTATCGACAACGACACGCTGCGCCCGGGACAGGCCGTGACGGTGACCTTCCTGATCGACCGCAAGGAGAAAGTGAAGATCGGCAAGATCAACTTCGTCGGCAACGAGCAGTTCAACGACAAGCGCCTGCGCCGCACGTTCAAAAAGACCCACCAGAAGTCGATCAACTTCTTCAAGGGGACCAAACTCAACGAGAACGACTACGAGGCGGACAAGGAGTTGCTGATCGACTTCTACAACTCGCGGGGCTACCGCAATGCCACCATCATACGCGACTCGATCTACCCGATCAACGAAAAACGGCTGGGCATCGACCTCGAAGTGTCGGAAGGCAACAAATACTACATCCGCAACGTCTCGTGGGTGGGCAACTCGGTCTATGAAACCGAAGGGCTGCAACAGATGTTCGGCGTCAAGAAGGGCGACATCTACGATAAGAAGACGATGCACAAGCAGCTGGGCATCGGCAAGGAGACCGATCCCGAAGCGACATCCGTGTCGTCGCTCTATCAGAACGAAGGCTACCTGATGTCGCAGATCGAACCCGCCGAGACGATCATCGCCCCGGACTCGATCGACATCGAAGTCAAGGTCTTCGAAGGCAAGCAGTTCACCATCAACGAAGTCGGCATCACGGGCAATCAGCGCGTCGACGACGAGGTGATCCGCCGCGAGCTGGACACCCGTCCGGGCGAACTCTACAACCGCGCGCTGCTGATGCGCACCATCCGCCTGCTGGGTTCGATGGGACACTTCAACCCCGAGGCCATCATGCCCGACATCAAGCCCGTTTCGAACGAGCTGGTCAACATCAACTGGCCGCTTGAAGAGCAGGCTTCCGACCAGTTCAACATCGCCGGCGGCTGGGGTTCGGGAACCTTCGTGGGTTCGGTCGGCATCACGCTGAACAACCTCTCGATCAAGAACACCTTCAAGAAAGGCGCATGGCGCCCCTACCCGATGGGCCAGAACCAGCGGCTCTCGCTCTCGGCACAGACCAACGGTACGTATTACAAGGCCTTCGCGTTCAGTTTCACCGACCCCTGGATGGGCGGCAAGAAACCCAACTCGTTCACCCTCTCGGCACACTTCTCGGAGCAGAACAACGCCTATTACGTATGGCAGACCAGTACGCAGTATTTCCGGACCTACGGCGTCGCCGCCGGTCTGGGCAAGCGTCTGAACTGGCCCGATCCCTATTTCACGTTCTACGCCGAAGCCAGCTACGAACGCTACGCGCTGAAAAACTGGTCGTCGTTCGTGATGACGAACGGCGCGGCCAACCTGGCATCGATCAAACTGGTGTTCGGCCGCAATTCGGTCGACCAGCCGATCTACCCGCGCCGCGGTTCGGAGTTCAGCGCCTCGGTGCAGGCCACGCTCCCCTACTCGCTCTGGGACGGCAAGGACTACAAAAAACTGGAGCAGATCGCCAACAGTTCCAACTCGACCTCCGCAGAGGCGGACCGGGCCAACCAGGAGCGCTACCGCTGGGTGGAGTTCCACAAATGGCAGTTCAAGGCGCAGTGGTTCCAGTCGTTCCTGAAAAACTCGAACCTCGTGCTGATGCTCAAGGCCGAAATGGGATACCTCGGCAGCTACAACAAGTATAAGGTTTCGCCTTTCGAACGCTACGAAGTCGGCGGCGACGGTATGTCGGGATACAATATATACGGTATCGACATCATCGCGATGCGCGGTTACGAGGACGGCGCGCTCGACCCCGGCAGCAACTACTCGCGCGGCTACAACAAATACACCGCCGAACTTCGCTACCCGATCATCCTCAAACCCTCGTCGCAGATCTACGTGCTGGGATTCCTCGAAGGCGGTAACGCATTCGACTCGTGGAAGAAGTTCTCGCCCTTCAAGATCAAGCGTTCGGCCGGTTTCGGCGTCCGCCTCTACCTCCCCGTGGTGGGTATGCTCGGTATCGACTGGGGTTACGGATTCGACGCTCCGGCGAACTCCTCGACCAAGAGCGGCAGCCAGTTCCACTTCGTTCTGGGACAACAATTTTAGCATGATCCGAACGGCCGCACCCGCGGACCGGCATTCAAAATCCCCTGAATCCCCCTCGCCAAAGGGAGTTCAAATAAAACGGGGCGTGGCAATAAATTTGAAAGAAAAGAGTTATATTTATAGCAGCAATCCGGGAAACCGGCTGAATATTAACTTAAAAACAACAGGATTATGAAACGGCTGATTTTAATTGCGGCATTCATTCTGACGGCAGGGACACTCGCGGCGCAGAACTACATAATCGTCAACAGCGAGAAAGTGTTCAAATCAATCGACGCCTACAATACGGCTATTTCCGACCTGGATAAGCTCGCCAAGCAGTACCAGGACCAGGTGGACGCCAAGTTTGCCGAAGTCGAGGCGCTTTACAACAATTACGTGAGCCAGAAAACCTCGCTCTCGGCCGCTGCGCGCCAGACCCGCGAAAACGCCATTCTGAACAAGGAGAAAGAGGCGCAGGAGTATCAGGAAAGCCTGTTCGGACAGGAAGGCACGCTGATGAAAAAACGTATCGAGGTGATCTCCCCGATCCAGAAACAGGTCTTCGACGCCATCGAGACCTACGCCAAGCAGGCGGGCGCCGACCTGGTGCTCGACTCGGCGAACAACCCCACGCTGCTCTACACCAATCCTTCCGTAGAGCGGACGCAGCAGGTGATCGACGCGCTCAAGAAATAACCGACATCAAAACATTAACTGATAAAACTGTATGAAAAAAGCAATCAAACTGACCCTTGCGGTTGTGCTGGTGATGGGCGCCACATCGCTCTTCGCCCAGAAATTCGGACGCATCAACACCCAGGAAATCATCATGGCGATGCCCGAGACCAAGACGATGCAGGAGAACATGGACACCTTCGCCAAGGAGTTGTCGGACAACATCGAGACGATGAACGTCGAATTCAACACCAAGTTGCAGGATTTCCAGAAAAACTACAACACCTTCAGCGACGCCATCAAGGAGGTGAAGGAGAAGGAACTGAACGATATGCAGACCCGCACCCGCGAGTTCCAGGAGCGCGCACAGCAGGATTACCAGAAGAAACAGAACGAACTGCTCGCCCCGATCATCGACAAGGCGAAAAGCGCCATCGACAAGGTAGCGGCCGCAGGCGGATTTCTGGTCGTGTTCGACACGTCGACGGGATCGCTGGCTTACTTCGACGAGGCTACGCTGACGGACGTCGCGCCTGCCGTGAAAAAGGAACTGGGCATCACCGACGCGCCCGCAGCAGCGCCTGCCGCCAAATAAATCTTCATGCGGATCGGTCCGCCGACAGAGCATCGAGCGCCGACCCGTAAGGTCGGCGCTTTCGTTTTCAGAGACCCGCAGGTCGAAAAGCGCGCGGTAGTGTTCATAAGGTTGAAGAATCGAACATTTTGAATGATACCCAACTGATCATTATTATATTTGTCGAAATTTAAGCGAAACTATGAACCAGACGAATTCAGAAATGCCGATATCGAGTTTTACCCTGAACGAACTCATCACAATGGCCGGAGGCGAAAAGCGTCCGGGAATTATGGGCGAATGCATCGCCGCAAACAGCGCATCGGAAATGGAGATATTCCGGTTCCCGAGCCGCCTGAACGCTCTCATTATCGGCGTCGGAACCGAAGGCGAGACTTCACTCACGTCAAACCTTCAGGAATTCCGGCTCAAAAAGGATTCGCTCTTCATCTTCAGCCCCAAGCACATCCTGCAAGTACAATCCAACAACCGTTTCAAGGCCCATCTTATCGTCATCGCCCCGGATTTTCTCAAGCGCATCAACATCGACACCAAACGCATGATGCCGCTTTTCCTGCAATTCGGCTCGCTCCCCTGCATGGAACTCACGCACGCCGAGAGCCAGTCGCTCCGGAGTTTTATCTCGATGGTCGAACAGGAACTGAAAGGCTCCGAGACGGATTTTTCGAGCGAGATCATCGGCGGACTGATCGCCGCGACGATCTACAAGGTCGGGGACATCCTGACCCACTACCTCACGGAGCATCCCGAGGTCGACAGCCCGATACACAACCGTGCGGAGGAGTATTTCAGGCAATTCACCGAGCTGCTCGGCGAACACTACAAGCACGAACGCAGCGTGGGATTCTACGCCCGGCAGCTATGCATCACGCCCAAATACCTCACCACGCTCATCAAGCGCATCAGCGGCAAATCGGTATCGGAATGGATCGACAACTACGTGATCCTCGAAGCCAAGACGCTGCTCAAATATTCGAACATGAGCGTGCAGGAGATCGCCTATTACCTGAATTTCCCCAACCAGTCGTTCTTCGGCAGTTACTTCAAGCGCAATGCCGGCATGTCGCCGTCGCAGTACAAGGCGAAGAAGTAAAAGCCGAACGTTAAAACGGGTAACCCACGCCGAAGTTGAGCGCCGTGTTCTTCCACTTGAAATTGTGAATCCACCGCTCGCCCGAGGGGTTGTTGGGGTTGTGCAGCTGAATACCCCAGTCGAGGCGCAGCACGGCGAACTTGATGTCGAAACGCAGGCCGAGTCCCGTGTTGAATCCCAGCTGTTTGTAGAAACGGTCGAACCGGAACACCGTATCTTCGGACTCACCCGAATAGTGCCGGATATACCAGATGTTGCCCAGATCGAAGAAGGTCGCGCCGTGGATCATGCCCCAGACCGGGAAGCGCAGTTCGAGGTTGGCTTCCAGCTTCACGTCGCCCGTCTGGACCGGAAAATCGTTGTGGGGATTGGCCACCGAACCCTGCCCGAGGGTTCGGGGCGTCCAGCCGCGCATGCCGTTGCTGCCGCCGCAATAGAACTGGCGGTCGAAAGGTACGGACGAAGAGTTTCCGTAAGCCATCGCCACACCGCCGTAAAGCCGTCCCACCAGCGCCGTAGCGCCCCCCAGCATGATTTTCCGGCTGACGCTCAAATCGGTGCGGAAATACTGCGAATACTCGATGCCGAAAATCGTATACTGCTCCTTTCCCTTGGCCGGCGAGAAGAAGGCGTGCTCGACGGCGTCGATCAGGTTGCCGGCGGTCTCGGCGTTGAACCGGATGTTCGTGGCGTTTCCGCCGAGGTTCTTGCGCTGGTTGTTATAGCCGTAGCCGAACGAAAGGCCGCCGATGAACTGGGTCTTGAAACTGTTGATCAGGTATTTGTTGGAGGTATTGCCCAGGAATTCGGGATCGACCGGGCGAGTCATGTCGACCACGTTGATGTCGATCGGCCGCAGCGAGAAGGACGAATAGCGGCTGTTGGTCCACATGTAGGTGATGCCGGCGCTCGAAAGCGTACGGGCGTAATAGGGGCGGTCCTGAAAATTGATCGACAGTTCGACCTTGGTCTTCGGCTGGTTCACCGTGCGGAAACGGCCCGTGCGCCAGGGCACGAGGAACCGCGGGAAGGTCAGTCCGGTCGTGACGCCGAATTCGGTGGCCCGCTTGCGCCTGGCGTCGGGAGCCTTCATAAATTCGTAACCCGCCGTGAAGGAGAGGTCGAACGACTCGGCGCCGCGGAAAATATTGCGGTTCTGATAACCGACGGTGGCCTTCAGGCCGTAGAAACTCGACGTGGTGCTGCCTTCGAGGTCGACCTTGACGCTCTGCTTGAGCGTCGGCGTGCAGAGAATGTTGCACGTCAGGTAGCCCTCGCGCGTGTAGAGCGTCTGCGTCGAATCGGCCGAAGCGCCGATGAAGGAGACGATGTCGGTGACGTCGGCCGACCGGGGCTGCTCCTCGAAGGCGATTTTCGCGCTCTTGAAATACCCCAGCGCCATCAGGTCGGAATAGGCGCGGTTGACCTGCGACGAGTTGTAGACGTAGTTGGGATAGAGCGGCACGGCCTGACGGAGCACCGGAGGGCGCAGGTTGGGCCGTTTCTCGTAGATGATGTTCAGACCGCGGTAGTAGACCGTATCGAGCCGCGAAAGCAGCGTCGTGTCGGTCCGTGCGGCGGTGGGGTCGTAATCGGGGAAAATGTTGATCCGGTCGATACGGTAGACCATGTTGTTGTCCATCACGGGCAGTCCGCGTTCGTCGTAGCCCGTGAGATACTGTTTGACGATCAGCCGCAGGTCGATCAGCCGCTCCTTCTCGAACATCCGCGCGGCGTAGGAGATGTTGTTGACCGAGAAATTGTAGTACCCCCGCTCCTTGAGGTAGGCGGCGATGCGCTCCCGCTCGGCATCGAGGACCGACACGTCGTAAATATCGCCCGTATGCAGCAGCGTATTGACGGTGTCGGGCAGCACGATCTGTTCGAGGAAGTTGTCCTGGAACTCGTAGGAAACGGAGTCGATGCGGTAAGGCTCGCCCTGGCGCGTGCGGAAGGTGACCGTCGCACGCTTGCGGCGCGAAACGGTGTCGACCTCATAGGTCGCCTGCGAGGAGAAAAAACCCTTCGAGTCCATGTAGACCTTCAGGTTTTCGGCGCTCTTCTGGGTCAGCCCCATGTCCAGCGTCACGGGCGCCTGCCCGATCTTGCGCTTCCAGTTGTTCCAGCGGTTGTCCTTCGCGGGGTCGGCCTGCTCGTAGAGCCAGACGTAGAAATTCGTCCCGAGGAAGCGTTTGTTGGGAGTCTGGCGCACGTACTTCTCCATGTCGGAAGCCGTGATGCGTTCCTTGCGCGGCGTGGACCGGTCGTCCTCGATCTTTACTTTTTGCAGAAAATACTGTCCTTCGGGAATGTGGCGCGTGACGCTGCACGCCGAGCACAGCAGGCCCAGCAGCGCGGCGGCGAGTATGCGACACGATTCCCGCACGGCGTCAGTTGTTGAAGAATCCCTTCTCTTTCAAAAGGGCGAAATAGGACTCCGAGATGGCGAGGTTGTCCTTGCGCACGTAACGCCGCTGGGTGAAGACCTGCGCCAGGTTCGGGAGGCCGTTTTCCGCCAGCAGACGTTTGGTAAGCTCCGACTCTTCGCGCTCGGCCCACAGTTCGTCGATCTCGGCGGCCGTGTAATCGGTGTATTTCTCGTAGTGGACCACGGCTTCGAGCGGCAGGCGGTCGGTCAGTTCGGGCGACTCGTCGGGATAACCCAGGACCACGGTGGTGAGCGGAATGACCCCCTTCGGAAGTTCCAGTATCTGCGAAATGTCGCCCGCGGTGTAGATCGTCGTGCCGAGGTAGCAGATGCCCAGCCCGTGCATTTCGGCCTCGACGCAGAGGTTCTGCGCGGCCAGCAGGGCGTCGGTCGAAGCGTTCAGGAACCACGCGAAATTGTCGTAGGCAGGGTCGGCGTCGCGCTGCTCGCACCACATCGTGAAACGGTGAATATCGGCGCAGACGGTCACCACGCACGGAGCCTGGCGGACCATCGGCTGGTTGAAATGGCACGGCGCGAGCCGTTCGCGGAGCGTTTCATCGCGGGTCACCACCAGCGAATAGAGCTGCATGTTGCCGCACGTCGAAGCGCGTGAGGCGGCTTCGAGACACTCGCGCAGCACCTCCTCGGGAATGGGCGTCGGGCGGAATTTACGTATCGAACGATGCTTGAAAAGCACACTTTTCATAAAGGTCTGTTTTTTGAATCCTGGCATAAACAATACAATCCGCCCGCCGTTGCACGCCCGGGCGGATATTTTTCACAAAATTAGCAAAACTTTTAGAAGTTTTACTATTTTTGCCAAGACATAACCATTCAAAAAGTGCAGACGGCATTTGCAAAATACGAAGGAGCAGGCAACGACTTCATCCTGATCGACAACCGCGAAGGCGGCTTCACGCCCCGTGCGGAACTTATCGCAGCCTTGTGCGACCGTCATTTCGGCATCGGAGCCGACGGGCTGATGACCCTCGCCCGGAACGCGGAGATCGACTGTTCGATGCGTTATTACAACGCCGACGGGTCGGAAGGCGAGATGTGCGGCAACGGCGCCCGCTGCTTCGCGCTTTTCGCCGAACACCGGGGCATCGGCGGGGAGACCAAGTTCTTCGATGCCGCAGACGGGCTTCACACCGCCCGCATCCGCCGCCTGAAAGGCACTTCGGGAGAGATCGAGCTGGGCATGATCGCCGTGCGGGAGATCCGCACGGGCGACGGCTGGTGGTTTCTCAACACGGGCGTCCCGCACTACGTCGAATTCGTCGACGACCTCGAAGCGGTCGACGTGACCGGCCGCGGACGGGCCATCCGCCGCGACACGGCGCGCTTCCCGCAGGGCACGAACGTCAATTTCGTGCAGATCACAGGCGACGGCACGATCTGCATGCGCACCTACGAACGCGGCGTGGAGAACGAGACCCTCGCCTGCGGCACGGGAGCCACGGCCGCGGCCATCGTGACGGCCTTCGCGCGGCAGCCCCACACGACCGATTTCCGCATCACCGTACCCGGAGGAGCGCTTGCGGTACGGTTTTCGCATGAACAGGGAACACAAACCTATACGGACATCCGCCTGACGGGACCGGCGCGCCGCGTCTTCGAAGGAGTGTTCGACAGCGAAAATTTCTAAAACCAACCATTCATTTCCCCATGAAAACACAAAAGGGAATCCGCGAACACGACGCGGATGAACTTCGGAAAGCCAAACGTCTCGAACCGATACGCAAGAGCGGCAAGGAGCGCCACGCGCTTTACAGCAGTTTCGACGAAGAGGACGAGGAGGAGATCCTGCCCCTCAAACGCGAGTCCGTTCTCGACTACCTCGACGAAGAGGAGGAATAAATCCAGATTCAATGATCGAAAAATTCATCATGGCGGGTCCCACCGCCCTGCACGTCTGCGACTCCCAGAAAGGGGACAAATGCGTCGTACTCCTGCACGGATACCTCGAATCGATGCTCGTCTGGGAGGATTTCGTTCCATTCCTCTACAAAGAGCTTCGCGTGGTTACGTTAGACCTGCCCGGTCACGGCATCTCGGTCGTGACGGGCGAGGAGCATTCGATGGAGTTCCTCGCCGACACGGTGGCCGACGCCCTCCGGGCGCTGGGAATCCCCCGCTGCACGCTCGTCGGGCACTCGATGGGCGGCTACGTGGCCCTGGCCTTCTGCGAACGCCATCCCGACATGCTCGACGGAGTTGTGCTGTTAAGTTCGACACCCAACGCCGACACGCCGGAGAAGGCCGAAAACCGCCGCCGCGAAATCGCCCTCGTAAAGGCCGGGAAAAAGGATGCGCTGGCCCGCGTGGCCCCCGAAGCGGGCTTCGCCGAGGACAACCGCACCCGGATGAAAGACTACATCGAGGACCTCACCGAACAGGTCGCCGTCACCGAGGACGAAGGAATCGTAGCGCTGCTCAACGGCATGATCGCCCGCAAGGACCGGAACGAGATGCTGCGCGCCTCGAAGGTTCCCCAGCTCTTCATCCTCGGACGCAAGGACAACTACATCCCTGTCGAAGCGGCCGAGAAGATGGTAAAAGAGCACCCGCAGGCCCGGATCGTATGGCTCGAAAACAGCGGTCACATGGGATTTCTGGAGGAGCCGGAAACCACGGCTCGGGCGATCCTCGATTTCGTCAACGGCAAATAACGCCGCACACCGGACTATTCTCCGGGGGATCAATCGCGTCATAAACCTCAAGAACAGAGAACATTAGACGACGATTTCGGGAGCAGGCCCACAATTCGGACAAAATCGTTTACAAATCGGCCGAAAATATTCAGCCGATTTATTTTTTACGCAGGTTTTTTCCTATATTTGCGGGGACACACATCAAACTCACTCTATGATAACCCGTCATCCATTGGGACGCCAGGATCTCCGCATCAAGCGCAGGGATAAGGTACTCGAAATCGGTCCCGGACACGATCCGATGTTTCGTTCCGATGTGATAGCCGACAAGTTTCCGCACGACGACACCCATCGCTGCGGAAAAGTCCTGATTTACCCTCACCAGCAATTCATCGAAGCCGACGGCGAGCAACTCCCGTTCGAAAAAGATGCTTTCGATTATGTGATCTGCAACCAGGTTCTCGAACATGCCGACAATCCCGCCCGGTTCATCGAAGAGATGGTCCGGGTCGGCAAACGCGGGTATGTAGAGACCCCGAGCATGCTCGGCGAACTGATGTTTCCCAAGGAGTCGCACCGCTGGGTGATCCTGCTCATCGAAGACAAACTCGTATTTTACGAAAAGGAGAAGATGCCGGGTAACTACCGCAACAACTACGGCGAGGTCTTTCTCAACTACCTGCCCTACCAGTCGCTGCCGTTCAAGATGCTCTACGTATCCGAACCCAACCTGTTGCTCAACCGCATCGAATGGGAGGGGACGATCGAATATCTCGTAAATCCCGAGAACGACTATTACAGCAGTTTCTTCACCCGCAAATGGAACCGGGAGATGACCATGAAAATCTTCCCGCCGCGCCGGGGGCTGACCGAGATAAACCGCACGCTCCAGGCCAGCTACTACCTTGTCCGGGAGAAACTCGGGCAGAAAATCCACAAACGCCCGTCTCCGATCACGCTCGACGAATACCTCGCAGAACGGGAGAAATAACGCCCCACCAAACGCCGCTTTAAGAAAGCGGCTTACCCCATGAATGGCCGGAAGATTGTAATCGACAGATATTCAGAATAATCCGACGGAGTTGTTGCTTATTCGGGCTTGCAATGCAAGCCCGGCGGCCCGAACCGACGCAGCGACCGAGGGTAAAACAGCTCGCTGATTTTACCGAGGTGCAAGGAGGAAGCCGAAGGCAAGCCCCCGGCTGCGGAGGGCTGCAACATACATGTTTTGCCACTCCGCTGGCTTCGGGTTGAAAAACAGAGCGATTATTCAAGAGTAAAACTCAATGTAACAGCTTGTCACAATCTGCCGACCACGCGAGGCCTCCGGGCCGCTTTTTTATCCGAAGAGCGTCGGTTCGGGGGCGGGCGGCACGGGAGCCGCCGGACAGAGGTTGACGACCTCCAGTCCCCGGCCGAGGGCGCGGCGGACGGTGTAGCGGGTGCCGCCGGGCGAACCGTCGTACCACGCCACCAGGACGCGGGCGTTGTACACCAGAAAATCGTTGCGCACGGCATAGCAGCCCCGGTGGTAGGCCGGCGCAAGCACTTCGACGGAATCGGCCTCGGCCAGCACGCGCCGGAAGCGTTCGCGGTCGGCCGGGGAGAAGCGCATCTCCTGCCCCCGGAACGGAACCGCAGCGACGAGCCGCACGCCGGGCACACGCTCCCGGAGTTCCAGCACCGCCTCGGCGGCGGCCAAATCGAAACCCACGGCCATGCCGCTCAAAAAGGTCCGGAAACCCCGCGCGTACAACTCCCCCACCGTCCGGCGCAGGGCGTCCGCAGCCGCGCCGCGATAGGTGCGGTGGCCGGTAAAGGCGACGGATGTGCGGGGATCGGCGATCATGCGTCCAAAGGTAATGCTTTGGCCCGGACTTTGCAAGCCCCATTGCTGAATTAAAACTTTCAGCAACTATGAAAAACACAGGAATTGCCATCGTATCGCTCGTGGGCGGCATGATCATCGGTTCGGCCCTCACAATGCTCTTCACGCCCCAGTCCGGTCCGGAACTGCGCCAGAAAATCAAGGATTCGATCGACGACGAGATCGACAAGGTGAAAGACAAACTCGGCAAAGTCGAGAGGGAGATCGAGGAAGCCCGCTGCAAATGCGACGAAAAATGACCCTCCCGGCACGACGCAACAATGGAAAATAAACCTTCCGGCGGCCGTTTCATAGCCGCGCTGCTGTTTTTCGCAACGACTGCGGGCATTGCCATCCTGCTGCTGCTCACGGCGCTGGTTATCTGGCTTTCGTCCGTTACGGGTTCGTTCATCGCCTCGGCGCTGATCGCAGGCGGCTTTTTCGCCGTCCTCGCACTCCTCGTCTACCTGTTCGCGATCCGCGACGCCGTGGAACAGATCCGCAGGCAGGCCGAAACGGTTTACGAGGTGGCCCATGCAGCGCAAACGGGCTACGAATGGCTCGCCGGAAAGGTTTCTCTGTTTCTGAAGCTCCGCGAGGAGTTGCAGAAAAAATGAAAAAAGCCGGAGCAGCATGCTGCTCCGGCTTTTTCAGGCCTTCCGCGAAGGGTTGCGCCGCCATCTCCGCACGGACCTTCGCAGAACGGGCCTTTCGAACTTGCTCCGAACTGCGTTTCCGATTTCGGCGGTTCGTGTTTCGGCCTAACGTAATCCGGCCCGGACGAAAAATACAAACGTATTCCCGTTCGGGCCGGACATGTTAGGGCAAAAAAGCCCTGTAAAATCGAAACCTACTTAAAGTAGCGTTTGTAAAGCCCTTCGAAACCTTTGCCGTGACGGGCCTCGTCCTTGGCCATCTCGTGAACGGTGTCGTGAACGGCGTCGAGGTTCTCCTCCTTCGCCATGCGGGCCAGGCGCATCTTGTCCTCGCAGGCGCCGCACTCGGCGTTCATGCGCTTTTCGAGGTTGGTCTTGGTGTCCCAGACCACTTCGCCGATCAGCTCGGCGAACTTCGAGGCGTGCTCGGCCTCCTCCCAGGCGTAACGCTTGTAAGCCTCGGCGATCTCGGGATAGCCCTCGCGGTCGGCCTGACGGCTCATAGCCAGATACATGCCCACCTCGGTGCACTCGCCCATGAAATGATTCTGGAGACCTTCCCAAAGCTCCTTGCTGGCGCCCTTGCCGTCGCCGATCTTGTGTACCGTTACGAAATCAAGGTCGCCCTCGGCCTCAACGAGTTCCACGAACTTCTCCTTGCCTACCTTGCACATCGGGCACTGGTCGGGTGCCTCGGGACCTTCGTGAATGTAACCGCATACGGTACAACGCCATTTCTTTGCCATAATCTTCTACTGTTTAATGTGTGTGATTGTATTCTGTTTGTAGTGCAAAGATAGCAAATCCGTTCGGAATCCGTATAGGTTTCCGATTGTCTTTTCTGATGGCGGGATAGGCTGCGCTTATAGCCGCGCCGCAGAACCGGGCAGGAGGCGTGTGAACCGCCGTTCGCTCCCAAAACCGGCTTTTTAAGCCGGGGAGCGCAGAACAGGACAAGAGGCGCCGGGTCATCCATCGCCCATAAAGCCCGTCTATCAAGCGTTTTACGCCCGGCGGTCTATTATCTCTTCGATCTGCGCCACGTCGGTCGAATCCTTCACCAGCACCCGCTTGCGGCTGTCCAGCAGGTAGAGGGCCGGAATGGCGTGGAGGTCGTACAGGCTCTTTTCGCGGACGACGCACCCCTTGTCATAGGCATTGATCCACGACGCCGGAATGTGGTCGCGGTAGTCGCGCCACTCCGTAAGGTCCTCGTCCGGATAGAGCGCCAGCACCTTCAGCCGCCCCCGCTCGATCATCTCCGAAAGCATCGGCGAGGAGGTGATCGCCTCGCGGATTTCACGGCACATCGCACAGCCGGGATTGTTGATGAACAGCAGCACGTATTCGGCTTGCAGCCCGTAGAGCGTCCCCGAGGCGCCCGAGGCGAGCGTGTAGCGGAAATCGTTGGCAGGCTGGCCCAGGCGGTTCTGCATGGCCATTTCGAGGTCGTACTGCGGGGCGATGCGTTCGTACTCGTCGTAGAAAGGGCTGGCGAGCTGCGCCCGGAGCACGGGAATGTAGAACTCGTCGTTGCGCAGCGGCGAGTTGGGGTCGTGCAGCACCGTCCCGGCGAGCATCGCGAAATAGTCGAGCATCGGCTTCGACGACGAAGCCCGGCGCATCAGCGAATCCATCGGCGCGGAATCCGCCGGACGGTCGGAAAGCACCGCAATGTAGCGCGCAAAGGCCTCGATCATCTGCACGGTGTCGGCCTCGGAGACGAAAAGCGTGTCGGCGAAGTCGAAACGGTCCCAGTAGTGCCGGCGGAGATAGTCGCGCTGTTCGTCCGGAGAGAGTCCCGCGGGGGCGATGGCCGGGAGAAAAACCCGCGGACGGGATGCGGAGACCGCGGCCTCCTGCGAGGGAGCGCTCCGGCGGCGGCCGCACGCGGCGACGCACAGGGCTGCCAGGAGGATGATCAGGATGCGTTGCATGGGCATGGAGATTATTTATACGCAAAGATAGAAATTTCCGGCAACAATCGTACACCCGAAGGCTGCAAAGGCGACTTCCCGGCGGTTTTGCACGGTAGTTGCAACACCCAACAGCGACAAAAAACCAAATCAATTCATTATGGATGTAAAGAAAACTACCACAAGCACAGGGTTCAAATTGAGTGTCATGACACTGGCAATTATGAACGTGACTGCCGTAGTGAGTCTGCGCGGACTGCCTGCCGAGGCGGTCTACGGACTTTCGTCGGCATTCTACTACCTGTTTGCAGCCATCGTGTTCCTGATCCCGACGGCGATGGTCGCCGCCGAACTGGCCGCGATGTTCGCCGACAAGCAGGGCGGCGTATTCCGCTGGGTCGGCGAAGCCTACGGCGCACGCACGGGATTCCTCGCAATCTGGCTGCAATGGATCGAATCGACGATCTGGTATCCGACAGTGCTGACCTTCGGCGCCGTGTCGATCGCATTCATCGGCATGAACGACACGCACGACGCGCTGCTGGCCTCGAACAAGGTCTTCACGCTCTGCATGGTGCTGGCCATCTACTGGATCGCCACGCTGATCGCCCTGAAAGGTCTCGGATGGGTCGGGAAAATCAGCAAATGGGGCGGCATGATCGGTACGATCATTCCCGCGGGCCTGCTGATCGTGCTGGGCATCATCTACATTTCGACCGGCGGACACAACCACATGGACATGTCGCAGGGTTTCTTCCCCGACCTGTCGAAATTCGACAACCTGGTGCTGGCCAGCAGTATCTTCCTGTTCTATGCGGGTATGGAGATGATGGGTATACACGTCATGGACGTGAAGAACCCGTCGCGGAACTACCCCAAGGCCATCATCATCGGTTCGCTGGTCACGGTGCTGATCTTCATTCTGGGAACCTTCTCGCTGGGCCTGATCATCCCCGCCAAGGACATCAGCCTCACGCAGTCGCTGTTAGTCGGATTCGACAACTATTTCCACTACCTCCACATTTCGTGGGCCGGCCCGATCATCGCCATCGCCCTGATGTTCGGCGTGCTGGCAGGCGTGCTGACGTGGGTGGCGGGTCCCTCGAAGGGTATCTTCGCCGTGGGCAAGGCCGGTTACCTGCCCCCGTTCTTCCAGAAAACCAACAAGAACGGCGTACAGAAGAACATCCTGCTGATCCAGGGCTGCGTCGTGACGCTGCTGGCGCTGCTGTTCGTCGTGATGCCCTCGGTGCAGTCGTTCTACCAGATACTCTCGCAGCTGACCGTGCTGCTGTACCTGATCATGTACATGCTGATGTTCTCGGCCGCCATCGTCCTGCGCTACAAGATGAAAAACACGCCCCGTCCGTTCCGCCTGGGCAAAAAGAACGCCCTGATGTGGTTCCTCGGATGCCTCGGCTTCTGCGGCGCACTGCTGGCCTTCGTGTTGAGCTTCGTGCCGCCCAGTCAGATTTCGACCGGCAGCAACACCGTCTGGTTCTCGGTGCTGATCATCGGCTGCGTGGTGGTCGTGGGCGCCCCGTTCGTCATCTACTCCATGCGCAAGCCGTCGTGGAAAGACCCCGAGGCCGCCGCCGATTTCGCTCCCTTCCACTGGGAAGCGCAGGCCAAGGTCGCAGCCCCCGCGGCAGCCGCACCTGCACAACAGAAACCCGATAGCAACAAATAACAGCCGAGAAATGCCGCCGAACTCCTTAAGCCCCCGCCTCGGCGGGGGTTTGGGGGCGGGTCCGGGCTGCAAACACGGCGAAACGCCGTGACTACGGCCTGCCACAGCGGAAAAAGAATACAACCTATTTTACAAATTTTATAACATGATTCAAAAGATCGACAAAAAAGCGGTTCAGGATGCCGTGCAGATGGCATACGACCGCTGCAAAAACGAAACCGGCGGCAAAAACGCCGACTATATCCCCTATCTGGCCGATGTGCCGTCGAACTTGTTCGGCATCGCGGCCTGCCTTCCCGACGGCGACATGGTGGCCGTGGGCGACACGGACTACAAGTTCGGCATCGAATCGGTGTCGAAGGTCCCCACGGCGATCCTCGCCATGAACCAGTACGGCGGCCAGGAGGTGCTCGGCAAGATCGGCGCCGACGCCACGGGACTCCCCTTCAACTCGATCATGGCCATCCTGCTCGAAAACGACCACCCCTCGACGCCACTGGTGAACGCCGGAGCCATTTCGGCCTGCTCGATGATCAAGCCCGTGGGCGACAGCGACGGCAAATGGAAAGCCATCGTCTCGTTCATCGCCGACCTCGCGGGATCGGACGTCGCGGTGATCGACGAACTCTACAAATCGGAGACGGCGACCAACTTCAACAACAAGTCGATCGCGTGGCTGCTGAAGAATTACAACCGCATCTACGACGATCCCGACATGGCGCTGGACATCTACACGCGCCAGTGCTCGATCGGCGTGACGGCCCGGCAGCTGGCCACGATGGCCGCGACGATCGCCAACAGCGGCGTGAACCCCGTGACCGGAAAGGCCGTGTTCAAGCCCGAGCTGACGCCCAAGATCGCCTCGATGATGGCCACCGTGGGATTCTACGAGCACACGGGCGACTGGCTCTTCACGACGGGGCTTCCGGCCAAAACAGGCGTGGGCGGCGGCATCATGGGCGTCGTGCCGGGCGTGATGGGCGTTGCGGCGTTCGCGCCCCCGCTCGACGGGGCCGGTAACTCGGTGAAGGCCCAGAAGGCGCTGGCGTTCATCGCCGGACACCTCAACCTCAACGTCTTCGGCACGACGCGCTGCGTGATGGCCGGAAAAGAGCCTGTGAAGGCGTAAGAACTCCCCTGCGGGGAGACCCGCCGACGAAAAGGGGCGCATCCTGCGAGGAATGCGCCCCTTTTCCGTATCCGGACAGGGTGTCAGAAGCGGTAGCGGACGCCGACCAGCAGGCAGCCCGACGTACCGATACCGGCCTCGGCATAGGCTGCGACGCGTCCCCCGACTTCGACGCCGACGGGCGACACCTGGAAGGCGAACTGCGTGGATTTGCCGCTCTCGCCCCCGACCTCGGATCTGGAGAACGAGGCTCCCGCACCGAGGCGCGAATAGAACGAAACCACCTTGAGGTTCATCCAGTTCCACTTCACGTTGGGCAGCAGCGACCAGTAGCGGTTCCGGATCTCCGAGCCGGCGTCCCTGACCTCCTGCGTGTTCGAGGAGTAGACGACCTGCGCGCCGAGGCGCAGGCTGCCGATCAGGCGGAAACTGTAACCCACGGTGACGGCGCCCCACCCTTTGAGATCGGTATTCGCATTCGTGAAAAGCCCGGTCAGCATGTCGCTGTACGAGTCGATCCAATCGGTGACGGGAGCGACGCCGTAGGACACCGAAACCTCGCTGCGGCGCGATCCCTGGGCGGCGGCGGGAACGGCCATCACGACAACGGCCGCCGCCATCAGCAATTTCTTGATCATTGTTCTCTGTTTTTCAGGTTTTACGACTGCTAATATAGCAAAAATCACGCAACGAAATCAATCCGTTCGGCGGACGGGCGCGCGACGGGCGCGGAACAAGTACACGACGGGCACGGAACGGGCACGGAACGGGCGCGGAACGGGCGCGGAACGGGCAACGCATCACGGACAATCACTCGTCCATCACCTCCCGCCGGATGGCTTCGAGATACCCGCGACCCCATTTCAGGTCCGGCTCGACATAATTTCCCTCGGCCCATTCGTTCCAGGATTTCAGCAGGATGATCCGGTGTTCGGGAGCCTTTCCCCGGACCATTTCCACAGCCTCCCGGAGGTGTTTCCCGAACAGCTCGGGCGTGGAATCCGTCACGATCCACCCCTCTTTCCCGCTGCGCGGGTGTGGTCCCAGTTCGGAATGACCGAGGGGAACACGTTCTCCCGGGTGTCTTCGTCCCCGTTGAGAAAATAAGCGGCCATCCGTTCATAGGGATAATTGAGCGGAATCTTCCGCCAGCGGTCGAATTTTACCCGCTGCCGTTCGAAAAACGAATGCCTTACATTGAAATACCCGACCAGCCGCAGCGGATTCACGGCGTCGACCCCCGTAGAGAAAATAGCCCCGACGTTCGGAACCGGGGCGTTCTCGTGCCCGACGAAGTAGATTCCCGGCAGGCCGTTCTTTTCGGCCAGCTCCCGCCACGTGGCGATGAAAACCTTCACCTCGGGGTCTGCCAGCGGTTTGTAGATCATAAACAGCGGCTTGCCGTCCACCGTAATGTAACGATGGTCCCGGAAAGCGGGCAGCACGGCCCGGAAATGCGCCGTATAGTCTTCGACGCCTCCGTAGAGCTGTTCGATCAGCATGTTCCGGTTCGTGATCCCGTGGGCGAAGCCCCGCCAGCTCTCATTGGCCCAGGCCAGCGCGAACGGAAAATCGGGTTCGCCGCTGGCCAGCACCTCGTTGAAGGGGCGTTCCAGCAACCGCTTGCCGTTGCCGAACCAGTAATGCCAGTAGACGAAGCCCTCGACGCCGTATTCGCGGGCCATATCCGCCTGCGCCTGGCGCGTCTCGGCGACCCGCAGGTCGTAATACCCCAGATCGGCCGGAACTCGGGGCTGATAGTGATTTCTGAAATACCGCCGGGCCTTACCCACGTTCGTCCATTCGGTAAAACCCTTTCCCCACCACAGGTCGTTCTCCGGGATGGGGTGAAATTGAGGCAAATACAATGCCAATAATCTCGCTTTCATACATTGATCCGACAATCGGACCCGGATACCGGAGCAGACTGCAAGACCCTGCACAGCAAGGCTGTGCCCCGGCATGAAAAACGATGCGGAGGATTGTTCAGGATCCCCCGCATCGTATCCGGTCCGGTGTGTTTAAACCTCGTTTTCGACAGCTTTGAACAGCGCGACGTCCTCCGTCGTGGAGTTCATCACGTAGGTATAGGCCTCCGCGATCTTCGCCTCTGCAAGCTTGCAGAACACGCGCGCCGAAGCGGCATACTCCTCCGCCTCACCGGCCTGACGGGCCAGCAGGTAGGTGATGATGATGTGTCCGGCGGTCTCCACCAGGCGGCGGGCATGGAAATCCTTGAATCCGCAGACCTCCTTGTCGCCGGCCTCGACACGGGCCTGCATCTCCGAGAACTTGACGGTCAGCTCCTTGAGCTTCGTCACCACGGGGCACATCGCCTCCGTGTAGCTTTCGGCGGCATAGCGCCCGATCTGCTCCAGGAACGTGCCCTTCGTCACGGCATTGATCGCCGCAACGACCTGCAACTGCGAGGTTCCCTCGTAGATGTTCATAATGCGTGCGTCGCGGTACAACCGCTCGCAGGGATAGTCCTTCATAAAACCCGATCCGCCGTGGATCTGGATGGCGTCGTAGGCCAGCTGGTTGGCGTACTCCGACGAGAAGAGCTTCACCAGCGGCGTGAAGCCGTCGGCAAGGCGGTTGTAGAACTTCATCTCCTGACGCTCCTCCGCTTCGAGCGAACGCTCGTGGGAGATATGGCCGTACTGCTTGTAGACCTCGACGAAACGCGCCGTTTCGTACAGCAGCGCGCGCACGCCCTGCACCTTGGCCTTCATGTTCGAGAGCATCTCCGAAACGGCGGCGAACTGGATGATCGGCTTGCCGAACTGCTCGCGCTCGTGGGCGTATTTCAGCCCCTCGCGGTAAGCGGCCTCGCAGAGACCCACCGACTGTGCGCCGATGCCCAGGCGTGCGGCGTTCATCAGCGACATCACATACTTGATCAGGCCCATCTTCCGGTCGCCGACCAGCTGCGCCGGGGCGTTCGTGAAGACCAGCTCGCACGTCGGCGATCCCTTGATGCCGAGCTTATTCTCGATGCGGCGCACCTTCACGCCGCCGTCGCGCTTGTCGTAGACCAGCATCGAGAGGCCGCGGGCGTCGGTCGTACCCTCTTCGGTACGCGCCAGCACGAGCGAAACCTCGCCGTCGCCGTTAGTGATGAAGCGTTTCACGCCGTTCAGCAGCCACGTCTGCCGCTCCTCCGACCAGGTGGCCTTGAGCATCACGGCTCCGAGGTCCGAACCGGCGTCCGGCTCCGTGAGGTCCATGGCGCACGTCGCGCCCGCCGAGACCCACGGCAGGTATTTCTGCTTGATCTCCTCCGAAGCGAACTCGTTCAACGTCTCGGCGCAGTCCTGCAACCCCCAGATGTTCTCGAAACTGGCATCGGCGCGGGCCACCATCTCGTTGGCCATCACGAAGCAGATGAGCGGGAAGTTCAGTCCGTCGTACTTGCGCGGAAGCGTCATGCCGCTCAACCCCGCGTCAACGACGGCCTTCATGTTCTCGACCGTACCCGAAGCGTACTCCACATGGTCGTCGACCACGCGCGGACCCTCGTGGTCCACACCCTCGGCGTTGGGGGCGATCACCTCGCCGCAGACCTCGCCGGCGATCTCCAGCACGCGGCGGTAGTTGTCCATCGCGTCGTCGAAATCCTGCGGCGCATAGTCGTAGAGGTCCTTCTCCGCGAAACCGCGCTCCTTCAGCTCCACGATCTTGCGCATCAACGGATGCTGGAGGTGGAACTGCAAATCCTTGTTATCTGAAAAGAAATTAGCCATAATTAGTTGTTTTTAAGATTCGTAGGCTCCTGTTTTGGGGTAAATTCAATACCTATGACATAGAAGTGGGGAATGTTGCCGACAATTTCGCCCGACAGGTCGGGCGCGATCTCGTTCTCGCCGCAGAAACGGAACAGATTGTGCTCCGCATCGAACCACATCGAACCGTAAAAGACCAGCGGAATGAACTTTCCGGCCTCGAACGAGTCGATCCCGAACGGACGGGTGCAGTACTTGGTAAGCGTATAACCGCTCGACGAAGTCACGCTGCGGAGCTTGAGCCGCTGACTGGCCTCCCGCATCTCCGGGATACTGAAATTCAGCATCGCCGTCGAATCCGTCCCCGAAGGATAGAATCCAATCGTCAGTTTTTTGGCCAGCATGTAAATGCCCGCCTGCGGATCGGCCATCTCGCCGGGCAGGATTTCGCCGCGCACCTTCTCGGGGAAATCGCTTACGAGCAGTTTGTTCGGCCCGCAGGGAAACTCCCGGGAACGAATCTCCACGCCCGATTCGTACTCCTTGATATATACCGTCATGTCATAGCGGCCCGGTCCTTCGAGCAATTCCGTCAGGTCAAAACCGAACGCCTCGTAACCGACAGCTTCCAGCAGGGAGCGGAAGTCGTCGAACCCGACAGGCCGGCTCTTGATCTGCTGTCCGGAAACGGACGCAGAGAGGAGAAGCGTACAGATTACCGTCAGAAGCCTGCGCATCGCTATTTCGAGTTTTGTTTGTAGTACTTGATCATCTTGGGGATAATCTCATTGACATCGCCCGTGATGGCGTAGTCGGCGATCTTGTTGATCGGGGCTTCGGGGTCCGAGTTGATCGAGATGACCATCGACGACTGATCCATGCCGGCCGTGTGCTGGATCTGACCCGAGATGCCGCAGGCGATGTAGAGCTTCGGACGCACCGTGACGCCCGTCTGGCCCACCTGACGCGCATGCTCCGTGAAGCCCGCATCGACGGCGGCGCGGCTGGCGCCCACTTCGCCTCCCAGAACGTCGGCCAGTTCGTGCACCAGCCTGAAGTTCTCTTTGGAACCCATGCCGTAGCCGCCGGCGACGATGATGCCCGCACCCTTGATGTCGATCTTGCGCTCCTCGATCTGACGGTCGATGATCTTCACCGCGAGGTCCGCGTCCGTGACCATCTTCTTCCAGTCGATCGCCTTCACCTCGCCCGCGCCGGGCTGTGCGGCGTACTCCTTGCGCATGACGCCCTCGCGGACGGTGGCCATCTGCGGACGGTGGTCGGGGTTGACGATCGTGGCGATGATGTTGCCGCCGAACGCCGGGCGGATCTGATAGAGGAGGTTCTTATACTCCGTACCCGTCTTGGCGTCCTTGTGGTCGCCGATTTCGAGCTGCGTGCAGTCGGCCGTAAGACCGCTGTGCAGGGCCGACGATACGCGGGGTGCGAAGTCGCGGCCCACGGGCGTGGCGCCGAACAGCGCGATCTGGGGCTTCTCCTGCCCGATCAAACCGCACAGGACCGCCGTGTGGGGCAGCGTGCGGAACGGGGAAAATAACGGATCATCGGCAACCCAGACCGTATCGGCGCCGTATTTGGCCAGTTCCGTTTCGATGCCGGCGAGGTTGTGGCCCAGGACGACGGCTTCGAGTTTCACGCCGAGCGTCGTGGCCAGTTCGCGGCCTTTGGTCAGCAGTTCGAGACTCACGTCGGCGACCTTGCCGCCCTCCATCTCGATATATACGAATATATTGTTCATCTCAAAAAAACGCATTAACCGAGCGTGTGGCTCGCGATGAGTTCAACCATAAGTTCATTGATGTCGTTGTCGGCGGCGGTGAGTTTCTTGGCCTCCTTGGCAGCGAAAACCACGTTCTCGATCCTCTTGACCTTCGTGGGCGAACCCTGGAGGCCGAGCTGCGCGGGATCGGGATCGACATCGGCGGCGGCCCACTCCACGATGCGGAGGTACTCCTTCGCGGCGGCGCGCTGCGCGGCGGGCGATTCGGGCGCGGCGGCGATCTCCGAACCGGCCAGCGCGCCCTTGTACTTCATCACGCGCTTGGCGTTGCGCGGGCGGCACTCGGCGGCCGAGGCGTTGACCGTCACAACGGCCGGAATCGGGCACTCGACGACCTCCGTGCCGTGCTCCAGGCGGCGCTTGATGACCAGCGCGCCCTCACGGACTTCGAGAATCTCCTCGGCATAGGTCACCTGCGGAAGACCGAGCTTCTCGGCGACCTGCGGACCCACCTGCGCCGTGTCGCCGTCGATGGCCTGACGGCCTGCGAAAATCACGTCGGGGGCGATCTTCTTCAGCGCGCACGAAAGGGCGTAGGAGGTGGCCAGCGTGTCCGAGCCGGCGAACTCGCGGCCCGAAAGCAGGTAGCCGCCGTCGGCCCCGCGGAACATCGCGTCGCGGATGATGTCGGCGGCGCGCTGCGGACCCATCGTAAGGATATGAACCGTGGAACCCGCCACACGGTCCTTGAGCCGCAGGGCGGCTTCGAGCGCATTGAGGTCCTCGGGATTGAAGATGGCCGGAAGCGCCGCGCGGTTGACCGTCCCTTCGGGAGTCATCGCGTCCTTGCCTACGTTGCGGGTATCGGGAACCTGCTTGGCCAAAACAAGAATTTTGAGGTTTTGTTGTTGCATATAAGTAAGTAATGGTTATATATTGAATCCTTATTCCTTCTTTTACCGCTGTCGTCGCGGCGTTCCGTCGCGTTCGCGAATCTGCCCCGCCCCAAGCCCTCCCGCGGGAGGGACTTACGGCGTAAAACACGCCCCGTTTCTGCTTTGGCGGTTCGGCAATCCGTAAGCGACTGCCCCCCGCCTGTCGCCGCAGTTGTCGCAATGCGACCGGGTCGTCAACCGGGATTTCGACCGAAACGCGGACGGGCGGAAATCACACAAAAACGCATCCCTAACCTGCCACTGGGCAGCCGGGATGCGCGGTTGCTTATCGGACGATCGTTTCGCCGCGGTCGGGACCTACGGAGATGATCTTCACGGGGACGCCCGTCTGCCGCTCGATGAACTCCACGTAGCGTTTGAACGCCTCGGGGAACTCCTCGTAGCTGCCGTACCGGCGCAGGTCGCATTTCCAGCCCTCGAACTCGGTGTAGACCGGACGGAGGTCGCCGGTGATTTCGTAGGGGAACTCCGAGGTGGTGCGGCCGCCGATCTCGTAGGCCGTAGCCACACGGAT